>Ga0114963_10001845_pt1 | contig 14429 bp, 13 predicted proteins | sample C_131016_EF_Meta_FD_87019 | JGI IMG/M metagenome (GOLD analysis project Ga0114963, IMG submission 87019) | Freshwater microbial communities from Lake Croche, Canada to study carbon cycling - C_131016_EF_MetaG | ecosystem: Environmental > Aquatic > Freshwater > Lake | place: Lake Croche, Canada...
CCCGCCCGTCCATGCCCGCAGCCCGCGCCGCTTGGCGGATCAAATCCTGCATGCCAGGCGCTGCGGGCAACACCAGTTGCACCTGCGGGCGCTGCGCTGCAACACGAGCGGCGGCCTGGAAAAACACGCCCGCCAAATTCTTAATTTCCGAGATGCGGCTGCCCGGCAGCAAAGCCAGCACCTGCGCAAGCGGCGCCAAACCGAGCTGGGCACGCGCGGCCAAGCGGTCCGGTGCCAAAGGAATCACTTGGGCCAGCGGGTGGCCGACATAGGTGGCGGCGATACCGTGCTGCGCCAATAGCGCGGGCTCAAACGGAAATAGACAGAGCACATGGTCCACGCTGCGCTGCAAAGTAAGCAAGCGCTCTGCGCGCCAAGCCCAGACCGAGGGGCAAACAAAATGCACGGTTTTAACGCCACGCGCCCGCAAACGGGCCTCGAGCGCCAGGTTGAAATCCGGTGCGTCTACGCCCACAAAAAGTGCCGGTGGCTGCGCCGCCAGGCGCTGGTCCAAGGCATTGCGGATACCGACGATTTCGCGGTAGCGCAGCAGCACGTCCCAGCCAAAGCCATGCACGGCCAGCTTGTGGTGGGGCCACCAGGCCTCAAACCCTTGGGCCGCCATTTGCGGGCCGCCGATACCAGCGGCCTGCAGGTGAGGCCAGCGCACACGCAAGGACTGCAGCAACAGACCAGCCAGAAGGTCGCCCGAGGCTTCGCCGGCCACCATGGCCAATTTCAGGGCGGGGCTTGCAGTCACCTGCCGCGTCCCATCTAGCGCACGATGCCGCGCTGGGGGCTGGTCTGGGCAAGGAAGTCGCACATCATCGCGACGTCGGGGGCGCATTGCGCCTCGTCTTGCGCGATAAGGGCGATTTTTGCCTGGGCGGCCTCCAAAGTCAGGTCCTGGCGGTACAAGGCTTTGTGCATGGCCTTGACGCCCGCGATGCGCTCGGCTGAGAAGCCGCGCCGGCGCAGGCCCTCGTAGTTCATGGAGCGCGCAGCGGCCGGTTGCCCTTGGCACATCACAAAAGGTGGCAAGTCGGCAAACAGCAAGGAACACATCGCCGTCATGCTGTGGGCGCCCAGGCGCACAAACTGGTGGACCACGGTAAAGCCGCCCAAGATAACCCAGTCGCCCACCGTTACGTGGCCGGCCAGCTGCGAGTTATTGGCAAAAATCGTGTGGTTACCCACAACGCAGTCGTGCGCCAGATGGACATAGGCCATGATCCAGTTGTCATTGCCCACCCGGGTCACGCCGGTATCGCCCGGCGAGCCGATATTGAAAGTGCAAAACTCACGAATGGTGTTGCGGTCCCCAATGACCAGCTCGCAGGGCTCGCCCGCATATTTTTTGTCCTGCGGGATGGCGCCCAGAGAGTTGAACTGGAAAATCCGGTTGTCCCGCCCGATGCGCGTGTGGCCTTCGATAACGCAATGGGCGCCGACCGTGGTGCCCGCGCCGATCTGCACATGGGGGCCGATGACGGTGTAGGGCCCAATCTGGACGCCAGCGTCCAACTGGGCTCCCGGATCAACCAGGGCGGTGGGGTGAATCGTCGGCATCCTCAGGCCTTGGTCGGGATGGCGCGCATGGCGCAGGTCAGCTCGGCTTCCACAGCGGTTTCGCCGTCCACGCTGGCACGGGTCTTGAATTTAAAGATGCCCGCCTTCATACGCAGCAACTCCACTTCCAAGATCAACTGGTCGCCGGGCTCTACCGGGCGCTTAAAGCGGGCCCCGTCAATTCCAGCAAAGTAGTACACCGAATCATCACTGGGCGAGGTGTCCAGCGCGTCAAATGCCAGCAAGGCCGCCGCCTGCGCCAGCGCTTCGAGCATCAAAACACCCGGCATCACGGGGCGATGCGGGAAATGGCCCTCAAAAAACGGCTCGTTCATGGTGACATTTTTGAGCGCCTTGATGGTTTTACCCTTGTCAATATCCAGCACCCGGTCCACCAGCAAAAAGGGGTAGCGGTGCGGCAACTGTTTGAGAATTTGGTGGATGTCCATCATTTTTTGTGTTCACTTTCAAGTACCCGAATACGTTCACGCAGCTTGTGCAACTGCTTGAGCGATGCGGCATTGCGCTCCCAGGCGCTGTTTTCGTCCAGAGGAAATATGCCGGTGTAGTGGCCCGGCGTGCGTATGGATTTGCTGACCAAGGTGCCTGCGGAAATATGCACGTGGGCGGCAATTTCGAGGTGACCGAGCACAATGGCACCTCCGCCAATCGTGCATTGCTCGCCGATGCGGGCGCTGCCAGCAATGCCTACGCAACCCGCAATGGCCGTGTTGCGGCCGATATGCACGTTGTGGCCGACCTGTATCAGGTTGTCGAGTTTGACGCCGTCCTCAATCACGGTATCGCGCAGGGCGCCCCGATCGATGCAGGTGTTAGCACCGATCTCGACATCGTTACCGATGTGCACGGCGCCGAGTTGCTCAATCTTTTCCCAGCGCGGGCCATCGGGCGCAAAGCCAAAGCCGTCCGCACCCACCACTACGCCGGGATGAATCAGGCAGCGCTGCCCGACCACGCAATCCTCGCCCACCGTCACCCGCGAGCGCAGCTCGGTCAAGGCGCCAATGCGCGCGCCGCGCTCTATCACGCACAAAGCCCCAATGCGCGCGCTCGGGTGGACCAAGGCGTCGGGATGCACCACCGCGCTCGGGTGCACCCAGTCGCCCGGGCCGCGCACGGCAGCCGAACCGCTGATGCGGGCGCGCCAAAGCTGGGTGAGCTTGGCAAAGTACAAATAGGGGTTGTCGGCAACAATGCAGCTGCCCCGCGCCACCGCTTGTGGCTGCGCCGCCGGCGCCACGATGACGCAACCTGCCTGGCTGCTGGCCAATTGCTGCTGGTATTTGGGATTGCTAAGAAAACTGATGTCGTGCGGCCCCGCGTCCTCCAGGGGCGCCAAGGCGCGAATCACGAGGCTGCCCTCGCCGTGCAGCGTGCCGCCCAAGGCGGCCACTATTTCAGCAAGCCGGATTTCAGCCACGCCGCTGACAGGGCTGCACCTTACTTGGCGCCCGTGTTGAGAATCTTCAAGACTTTGTCCGTGATGTCATGGCGGGCATTGCTGTAGACCACCTCTTGGATCACGATGTCGTATTTTTCGTCTTCGGCCACTTTACGCACGGCTTTGTTGGCTTTATCGAGCACCTGTTGCAGCTCTTCGTTGCGACGGCCATTGAGGTCTTCCTGGTACTCGCGCTGTTTGCGCTGCAGGTCGCGGCTGAGTTCGGCGCCCTCTTTCTGGCGGGAATTGCGCTGGGATTCGGTCAGTGTGGGCGCGTCGCGCTCAAACTTGTCGCTGAAGTTTTTAAGCGCCGTCTGCAAATCGGCCAACTCTTTGCCGCGCTTGGAAAATTCTTGCTCCAGCTTGGCCTGGGCCGACTTGGCAACCGTGGACTCGGTGGTTATGCGCTGCGTGTTGACATAGCCGATTTTGGACTCTTGGGCAAAAGCGGAGGTCGCCAAAGTGGCAAGGGCCAGCGAGCAGCCGAGGAGGAAGGAATGGATTTTCATTAGAAAGAGGTTCCAATTTGGAATTGAAGTGACTGTATTTTATCGCTATCGAACTTGGTGATCGGCTTGGCGACGGCCAGGCGCAGCGGGCCCACCGGCGAGATCCAGCTAATGCCCACACCCACGGAACTGCGCAGGTCGCCCAGCTGAATCGACTCGTTAGGGCCGTAAATGCCCCCCGCGTCAACAAAAGCGTACACCCGCAGCGTCTTGTCGCTGCCGCCGCCGGGCAGGGGCGAGAGCAGTTCGGCGTTCATCGTGATCTTCTTGGTGCCGCCAATCGCCACGGCGCCCTGCGCGCGCTGCTCCGCGGTGGTCAGGCTGCCAGGTTCAAAACCGCGCACCGAACCCAGACCGCCGGAGGTGTAATTTTTGAACAGGGGGTAAGCCTGGCCATTGGTTGGCGTAGCCAAAGACAGCTCACCATTGAGCGCCAAGGTAATTTTCTTGGTGACGGGGTAATACTGCTGGGCGGTCAGGGTCCCACGCAAATAAGTGAGTTCGCCGGCCACGCTCCATTCGGCATTGGCGCGAATCAGCCGGCCCTGGCTGGGGACCAGACCACTGTCGCGGCTGTCACGGCCCCAGCCAACGGTCAAGGGAACGGACGTGGCGGTATATCCGAACAAATCCGCAAAATCGCTGTACGCCGTAGGCAGCAAAGTGCCTGGCTCGATGGTCGTTTGGTCATAGCCAATACCGAAAAACACCGTGTCCGTTTCGGAGAACGGAACGCCAAAACGCACACTGGCGCCAATATTGCTCAGCGAGTAACTATTAATGTCGGCGTAGGGGCGCGTGGTGCGCTGGTACAGGTCAATGCTGCGCGAGACGCCGTCGGTGGTGAAATACGGATCAGTGGTGCTGAGCACCAGAGTGCGGTTCAGTTTGCTGGTGTTGACTTCAATGCCCACCGAATTACCCGAGCCAAAGGCATTGTCTTGCTTGAAACCGAAATTCAGACCCAGGCCGTCGGCGCTGGAGTAACCGGCGCCCAGGCTGATGCTCCCGGTCGGCTTTTCGGAGACATTAACAATCAAGTCGACCTGGTCGGGTGAGCCGGGGATGTCTTGCGTGTCGACGGTAACTTCTTTGAAATACCCCAAGCGGTCCACGCGGTTACGCGACATTTTGATGTTAAAGCCGTCATACCAGGCCGACTCGAGCTGGCGGAACTCGCGGCGAATCACCTCGTCACGCGTCGTGTCATTGCCAGTAATGTTGATGCGACGCACGTAAATACGGCGCGATGGGTCAGCCTTGATGGTAATTTCCACCTGATTGGTGCTGCGGTCAATCGTGGTCTGCGTCTCAGCCACGGCAAAGGCGTAGCCGAAATTGGCGTAGTAGTCGGTAAAGGCCTTGGTAGTTTGGGCCACTTCGGCGCCGTTGTAGGCCTCGCCCACACGGATGGACACCAGGGCTTCAAATTCCGCGTCTTTGGCCAGGAAATTACCTTGCATCTTGACCTTGGAGACGACAAAGCGCTCGCCTTCGGTCACATTGATGGTGACGCTGATGTCTTGCTTATTGGGCGAAATCACCACCTGCGTCGAGTCCACCGAGAACTCCAGGTAGCCGCGCGAGGTGTAGTAAGCGCGCAAAGTCTCCACGTCCGTATTGAGCTTGGTACGCACATAGCGATCGGATTTGGTGTACCAGCTGAGCCAACCGCCACTGTCCGAATCAAACAAACCCAGCAAAGTGTCCTCGGGGAAGGCTTTGTTACCGATGATTTTGATTTCTTTGATCTTGGCCGTATCGCCCTCGCTGACGGCAAAACTCAGGTCCACCCGGTTGCGCTCAATGGGGGTGACCGTGGTGACCACCTCGGCGGCATACATGCTGCGGTTGATGTACTGGCGCTTGAGTTCTTGCTCGGCTTTGTCCGCCATAGCTTTATCAAAGGGGCGACCCTCGGCCAAACCAATGTCTTTGAGCGCCTTAATGAGCACGTCTTTGTCAAATTCTTTGGTGCCAGTAAAGGTGACGGAGGCCACGGTGGGCCGCTCCGCAACCACCACCATGAGGATTTTTCCCTTGACGTCGATGCGCACGTCACTGAACAGGCCCAGCGCAAACAAGGACCGGATGGAGCTCGAAGCCTTGTCATCCGAATAGCTATCGCCCACCCGCACCGGCAAGGAAGCAAAGACCGTTCCCGCCTCCACGCGCTGCAAACCCTCCACCCGGATATCTTCAATCACAAATGGGGTCAGCGCAAAGGCCGCGTGGGTCAGCAAAGCCAGGGACAGCGCGGCAAGAAGGCGAATAATCTGCATGAAAGCTTGGGGCATAGTAATAAGTGTGTGGGCAAGGCGCAATCAAGAGACCCTTAAGGGCCGTTGTAGCGAAATGCACCGGGCGCCATCATAACGGGCTCATGTAAGGGGCTCATGCCTGCAGGCTGTCGGCGTAGGCCTGCGCCAGGGCGCGGGCCTGATGGTCAATGGCCAACAAGTCTGCCAAGGTAGTGGGCTTGGGCGGCAGGTAGCGGGCCAAGGCCTCTAAATTGACGGCGTGAATTTGGTCAAAACGAATTTTTCCGTCTAAAAACGCCGCGACCGCCACCTCGTTGGCCGCATTGAGCACGGCCGAGGTCCCCGAAGGCGCCCGCAAGACCTGCCAGGCCAGTTGCAAACCGGCAAAGCGCTCGGCGTGGCCGGGTGTGGACAGCGGCTCAAAAGTCAGGGCCGACAGCGTGGCAAAGTCGATGGCGCTGGCGCCCGAGACGTGGCGCCGGGGCCAGGCCAGCCCGTAGGCGATCGGACCGCGCATGTCGGGCGTACCCAGCTGCGCCACCACCGAGTGATCCACAAACTGGACCATGGAATGGATGACCGACTGCGGATGGATCAGGACCTCAATAGCTTCGGGCGCCATAGCAAAAAGGTGCTTGGCCTCGATGACCTCCAGTGCCTTGTTCATCATGGTGGCCGAATCGACCGAAATTTTGCGCCCCATAGACCAGTTGGGATGGGCGCAGGCCTCCTGGGGCGTGACCAGATGCAAAGTCTCTGGGGCGCGCTGACGAAAGGGCCCGCCCGAGGCGGTCAAGATGATTTTGTCCACCACCTGCGGCCAGGTGCTGGCGTCCTCGGGCAAGGACTGGAAAATCGCTGAATGTTCGCTGTCGATGGGCAATAGTGTGGCACCGCCACGGCGCACTGCGTCCATAAAGAAATCGCCGCCCACCACCAAGGCCTCTTTATTGGCCAGCAGCAAACGCTTACCCGCCAGGGCGGCAGCGATACAAGAGGAAAGCCCGGCAGCGCCCACGATGGCGGCCATCACCGTCGTCACCCGGGGATCGGCGGCCACTGTGTCCAGGGCCGCGCTGCCCCACAGCACCTGGGTGGACAGGCCGTCCTCGTGCAGCTGCTGCTGCAAGCGCCGACCGTGGGTTTCGCTAACCATCACCGCAAATTGCGGCTTAAATTGGCGGCATTGGGCAGCCAAGAGTTCGACCTGGGTATGGGCAGTCAGCGCAAATACCTCGTAGTCGCCGCTTTGGCGGGTAATGACGTCCAGGGTATTGACGCCGATGGAGCCGGTCGAGCCCAAAACCGTGACAACTTGCTTTTTTTGTTGCATAGGCTATCCGTTTATGCAGTACATAGTTATGCAGTACACACCAGCAAAGCCAGCGGAAGCACCGGCAGCAATGCGTCCACCCGGTCCAGCACACCGCCATGTCCCGGCAGCAGCGCGCTGCTGTCCTTGACGCCGGCGGCGCGCTTGAACAGCGACTCAAGCAAGTCACCGGCCACGCTCATGGTCGTGAGAAACACCACGGCCACCACGGCAAACAAAGGCCCGGCGCTAAAAAGACGCGTGTACAGGCTGGGCTGGCCCCAGCCGGCGCCCACTTCTTGGGCTTGCCAGACAAAGGCAATCAGCAGCACGGCGAGCAGCCCACCCAAGGCACCCTCCCAGGTTTTCCCGGGGCTGATGCGCACCGCCAGTTTGCGGGCAATCCAGCGGCCGCCCAAAAAGCGCCCGCAAAAGTAGGCCGCGACGTCGGCGCCCCAGACCAAAACCAGCACGGAGAACAAGAAATTAATGCCCAAAAGCCGCGCCTGCACCAGCGCCAACCAAGCGCTGACCAGGGCCACGAGGCCGCAAACCAAACGCAGGCCCGGGGCAACCGCCGCCCAGGCGGCAACGCCCGTGGCCAAGAAACGCGCTGCAAGCAGCACCCAAGCGGCACCAACCAGCGCCCATAGACCGAATAAATTGCTCTGCGCAAGACCGCCCCACCAGCACAGCGCACAGGCCAGCGCAGCCGCAGCGCCGGCCAGCCAGGCACCTGCGCCACTCCATCCACACAAGCGGGACCATTCCCATGCACCGGCGCCAATCATCGCGGCGGTGATGAGGACGAAGGCGCGTGTGTCGTCAGCCCAGACCGAGGGGATCAGCACCGCCAGCATAAGAACCGCCGTGATGATCCGCTGCTTTAGCATGGGTCGGGCCTAAACGGCCATGATCTCTTGTTCTTTGGCCGCCACCAACTTGTCCACCTCGGCGATAAAGCGGTCGGTCAGTTTCTGGATATCAGCCTCGGAGCGTTTTTGCTCATCTTCGGAAACAATTTTGTCTTTTTCGAGTTTTTTGACCGCGTCATTGGCGTCGCGGCGCAGATTGCGGATCGCCACTTTGGCGCTCTCGCCCTCGCTGCGCACCACCTTGGTCAGCTCCTTGCGGCGCTCCTCGGTCATCATGGGCATGGGCACGCGAATGAGGTCCCCCATGCTGGCCGGGTTCAGGCCCAAATCGCTCTCGCGGATGGCTTTTTCGATTTTGGCGCCCATGCCTTTTTCCCAGGGCTGGATGCCGATGGTGCGCGCGTCGATGAGGTTCAGATTAGCGACCTGGCTGAGCGGTACCATCGAGCCGTAGTACTCCACTTGCACGGTATCGAGCAAGGCCGGATTAGCGCGCCCGGTGCGCACCTTGGTCAGGGTGTTTTTGAAGTTGGCGATGGATTGCTCCATCTTGGCTTCCACACCGCTGCGGATTTCTGCAATCGCCATAGTCTTTACTCCAAAGAATCAAACGTGCACCAAAGTGCCCTCGTCTTCGCCCATCACCACGCGCTTGAGCGCGCCGTGCTTGAAAATAGAAAACACTTTAATAGGTAGTTTTTGGTCGCGGCACAGGGCAAAGGCCGCCGCGTCCATGATGCCCAAGTTTTGCTGCATAGCGCTGTCAAACGTCAGGGCCGCATAGCGCTTGGCCGTGGGCACTTTTTTCGGGTCGGCGTCATACACGCCATCCACCTTGGTGGCCTTGAGCACAATTTCGGCGCCTATTTCTGCCCCGCGCAAAGCAGCCGCCGTATCGGTCGTAAAAAACGGATTGCCAGTACCGGCGGCAAAAATAACTACTTTGCCCTCTTCTAGGTATTGCAGCGCTTTGGGCCGCACATAGGGCTCGACGACTTGCTCGATACCGATGGCCGACATCACACGCGCGGTCAGACCCGCTTTATTCATGGTGTCGCCCAGAGCCAAGGCGTTCATGACCGTGGCCAGCATGCCCATGTAATCAGCCGTGGCGCGGTCCATGCCCACCGATCCGCCGGCGACACCGCGAAAGATGTTGCCCCCGCCGATAACGACAGCTACTTGGACTCCCAGGCGCGTCACCTCGGCAATTTCATCGACCATGCGCACAATCGTGTCGCGATTGATTCCGAAATGGTCATCGCCCATCAAGGCCTCGCCGGACAGTTTCAACAAAATTCGACTGTAGGCGGGCTTGGCGTGGGTCATAGGTGCTTCCAACGGCGTTGAGGCGGGTTTGGGGAAATTGCCGGGCGCTAGGCGCCCGGCACAGGCCGGTCAAGGCCCTAGTTTAGGCGCCCTGCTTGGCGGCGGCAACCTGCGCGGCCACTTCGGCAGCGAAATCGTCCACGCGCTTTTCAATGCCTTCGCCCACCACATACAGGGTGAATCCGTGCACCGTCGTGGCGCAGGCTTTGAGCATTTGCTCCACGGTTTGTTTGTCGTTTTTCACGAAGGACTGGTTGAACAGGGACACTTCTTTGAGGTATTTCTGCACGCCGCCTTCAATGCGCTTTTGAACGATTTCGGGCGACTGCACTGGCTTACCGGCGGCGGTTGCTACTGCCGCATCCTCGGCGGCCTTAGCGGCTGCAACAGAGCGCTCCCGCTCGACCAACTCGGCAGGCACATCGGCGCTAGACAAAGACACAGGCTTCATCGCGGCCACGTGCATGGCAACGTCTTTGGCCGCGACCTCATCGCCGTCAAATTCAACCACCACACCAATGCGGGTGCCGTGCAGGTAGGTGGCCACTTTGGCCGCGGAGCCAAAACGCTTAAAACGGCGGAACGTCATGTTCTCGCCAATTTTGCCGATCAGGCCTTTGCGTACGTCTTCCAAGGTCGGGCCAAAACCGTCTTGCGACCAGGCCAGGGCGCCCAGGGCGGCCGCATCGGCGGGGTTGTGCTCGGCGACCAGCGTGGCAGCGGCTTTGGCCAGCGCCAGGAAGCTGTCGTTCTTGGTGACAAAGTCGGTCTCGCAGTTGACTTCGATCATGGCGCTGGCGGCCCCGGCGGTGGCGACCGCCACTACGCCTTCAGCCGTCACGCGGGCGGCGGCCTTGCCGGCTTTGCTGCCGAGCTTGACGCGCAGAATTTCTTCGGCTTTGGCCATGTCGCCATCCGCCTCAGTCAGCGCCTTTTTGCATTCCATCATGGGTGCATCGGTTTTGCCACGCAACTCGGCGACCATGCTTGCGGTAATTGCTGCCATTTTTGTTACTCCGTATCCGTTAAAAATCGTTGAAATGCTAAAAAAAAGGGGCTGACAAGCCCCCTTTTAAGGGTCGGGAGACGCTTAAGCGGCCTCGTCGACCTCGACAAATTCGTCTTCGCCTTCGGCCACAACGGCTTTGACCAGATCGTCCACCGCGTTAGCACGGCCTTCGAGGACAGCGTCCGCGATGCCACGGGCATACAGTGTGACGGCTTTGGAAGAGTCGTCATTGCCAGGAATGATGTAGTCGATACCTTCGGGCGAATGGTTGGAGTCCACCACGCCGATCAGCGGGATGCCCAGCTTGCGTGCTTCGGCAATGGCGATCTTGTGGTAGCCCACGTCAATCACAAAAATCGCGTCGGGCAAGGTGGCCATGTCTTGGATGCCGCCGATGTCTTTTTCCAGCTTGGCCAGTTCGCGAGCAAACATCAGCTGTTCTTTCTTGCTCATGGCGTCCAAACCAGCTTCTTGCTGGATTTTCATGTCCTTGAGGCGTTTGATCGAGGTCTTGACCGTTTTGAAGTTGGTCAACATGCCGCCCAGCCAGCGCTGGTCGACAAAAGGCACGCCTGCGCGCTGCGCTTCCATAGCGACCGTTTCACGGGCTTGGCGCTTGGTGCCGACCATCAAAATAGTGCCGCGCTTGGCCGAGAGTTGGCGCACAAACTTGGTGGCCTCCTGGAACATCGGCAGCGATTTTTCCAGGTTAATGATGTGAATTTTGTTGCGATGACCGAAGATGAAGGGGGCCATCTTGGGGTTCCAGAAACGGGTTTGGTGACCAAAATGGACACCCGCTTCCAACATTTCGCGCATAGTGACTGACATAAAAACTCCAAAGGTTAGGTCTTAAATCCGGCTCGATTTTTCCCGCGCAGGCCAAGGGCTTGCAGTGGGAACACCTTGATAGAACCGGTTTGTGATTAACTTCGCCGGGGCGCCGCATTGAAGGCACCCCGGAGCAAAGCCAGTTGATTTTACATCAGCTGGCGGCGGCCTCTTCCGACTTGGAACGGCCTTCGCGCTTGGGCAAGGGCTGGATATCGAGCAACACCTCGGTTTTAGACTCGTCTTTGTCGTCCAAATCCACCGTCAGGCGCCCGCCTTCGGTCAGGCGGCCAAACAGTAATTCGTCGGCCAAAGCACGGCGAATCGTGTCCTGGATCAGGCGCTGCATGGGACGCGCGCCCATGAGCGGGTCGAAGCCTTTTTTGCCCAGGTGCTTGCGCAGCTTGTCGGTAAAGGTGACCTCGACCTTCTTCTCGGCCAACTGGGTTTCCAGTTGAAGCAAGAATTTGTCCACCACCCGCAAAATGACGTTTTCGTCCAGCGCCTTAAAGCCCACGATGGAATCGAGGCGGTTGCGGAACTCGGGCGTAAACAGGCGCTTGATGTCGATCATCTCGTCGCCCGCCTCGCGCGGGTTGGTAAAGCCGATGGTCGCCTTGTTCATGGTTTCGGCGCCCGCGTTGGTGGTCATGATGATGATCACATTGCGAAAATCCGCCTTGCGCCCGTTGTTATCGGTCAAGGTACCGTGGTCCATCACCTGCAAGAGCACGTTAAAGATGTCCGGATGGGCTTTTTCGATCTCATCGAGCAACAGTACACAGTGGGGCTTTTTGGTTACAGCCTCGGTGAGCAAGCCGCCCTGGTCAAAGCCCACATAGCCCGGAGGGGCGCCAATCAGGCGGCTCACGGCGTGGCGCTCCATGTACTCGCTCATGTCAAAGCGAATGAGCTCAATGCCCATGATGTAGGCCAACTGCTTGGCTGCCTCGGTCTTGCCCACGCCCGTGGGGCCGCTGAACAGGAAAGAGCCAATGGGCTTGTCCGCGCGGCCCAGGCCAGAGCGGGCCATTTTGACGGCCGAGGCCAGCACGTCGAGTGCTTTGTCCTGCCCGAAAACCACGCTTTTGAGGTCGCGGTCCAGGGTTTTGAGCTTGCCACGGTCGTCATTGGAGACATTGGCGGGCGGAATACGGGCAATTTTGGCCACGATTTCCTCGACTTCCGTCTTAGAAATGGTCTTTTTACGCTTGCTGGGTGCCAGGATTTGCTGGGCGGCGCCCGCCTCGTCGATCACGTCGATCGCCTTGTCGGGCAAGTGGCGGTCGTTAATGTATTTGGCGCTCAGTTCGGCAGCGGCCTGCAAGGCGGCGACGGCGTACTTGACCTTGTGGTGCTCCTCAAAGCGCGACTTCAGGCCTTTGAGAATCTCCACCGTTTGCTCCACCGTGGGCTCGACAACATCGACTTTCTGGAAGCGGCGCGACAGAGCGGCATCTTTCTCAAAAATGCCACGGTATTCAGTGAAAGTGGTGGCGCCGATGCACTTGAGCTGACCCGAGCTGAGGCTGGGCTTGAGCAAATTGGAGGCATCCAGCGTTCCGCCCGAGGCGGCGCCAGCGCCGATCAGGGTGTGGATTTCGTCAATGAACAGCACCGCGTTGGGCTTGTCCTTGAGCGACTTGAGCACGCCTTTGAGTCGCTGCTCGAAGTCACCCCGGTATTTGGTGCCGGCCAGCAGCGCGCCCATATCCAGGGAATAGACCACCGCATCGGCCAACACTTCGGGCACGTCTTTTTGGGAAATACGCCAGGCCAGGCCCTCGGCGATGGCGGTTTTACCCACGCCGGCCTCGCCGACCAGCAGGGGGTTGTTTTTGCGTCGGCGGCACAAGATTTGGATCACGCGCTCGACCTCGTATTCGCGCCCGATCAAGGGGTCAATCTTTCCGTCTTTGGCCAGTTGGTTGAGGTTTTGGGTGTACTGCTCAAGCGGCGAGGCTTTTTCATTCTTCTCGCTGCTCGCTTCTTCCGCTTCGGGGCTGCCCTCGGGGCCTTTGCTCGACTCGGGTGGATCGCTCTTTTTGATGCCGTGGGCGATGAAATTGACCACATCCAGGCGGGTCACGCCCTGCTGGTGGAGGTAATACACGGCGTGGGAGTCTTTCTCGCCAAAAATGGCGACCAGCACATTGCTGCCCATGACCTCTTTTTTGCCGCTGCCTGTGGACTGCACATGCATGATGGCGCGCTGGATCACGCGCTGAAAGCCCAAGGTCGGCTGGGTGTCCACCTCGTCGACGCCCGACACCTGGGGCGTATTGTCTTTGATGAAATGGCTCAGCGACTTGCGCAACTCGTCCACATTGGCCGAGCAGGCGCGCAACACTTCGGCGGCGCTGGGGTTGTCCAACAGCGCAAGCAGCAGGTGCTCCACCGTGATGAACTCGTGGCGCTGCTGGCGCGCCTCGACAAACGCCATATGCAGACTGACTTCCAATTCTTGGGCGATCATGACTTTTCCTTCTACGAATCCGTTGTTCATTCCAAGTGGCGCCGTCCCCTGACCGGGCGCCACACGCGTCTTATCGCCTAAAAGCCTACCGGCTCACTCACACACTGCAGGGGATGACCAGCCTTTTGGGCTGCATCCATTACCTGGTCTACCTTGGTCACCGCCACGTCCCGGGTGTACACCCCGCAGACGCCTTTGCCGTCAATATGAATTTTCAGCATGATTTGGGTCGCGGTGGCCAAATCTTTCGCAAAAAACTCCTGAATCACCGACACCACAAACTCCATGGGCGTGAAATCGTCGTTCAGCATCAAAACCTGGTGCATGGCCGGGGGCTGCAGCTTTTGCGGCACCCGCTCGAGCACGATGGCCCCGCCGCCGTCGTCCTTTTGGGGGCTTTGCTTGGGGAGTTCCCGAGGGGGTTTGGGTGGGGTCGTGGCCATGAAATCATTCTATCGGTGCGCACATCCTAGCGCAGCGCCAAGGGTAATTGGAGCGCTTGGGCGGGTATTCAAGACGGCTGTGCAAAAAAATAGCCCGGGGCGCTGGCGCGCACCGGGCTGCAGGCGGCTGGCCGGGCGCGGCACAACCGGCCGCTCCCTCAGTTGCCTTACATATTGTCGATCATGACCTGGCCAAAGCCCGAGCAGCTGACCTGGGTCGCGCCGTCCATCAGGCGGGCGAAGTCATAGGTGACTTTCTTGCTGTGGATGGACTTTTTCAAGGAGGCAATGATCAAGTCAGCGGCCTCTTTCCAGCCCATGTGGCGCAGCATCATCTCGGCCGAGAGGATTTC
>Ga0114963_10001849_pt1 | contig 14422 bp, 26 predicted proteins | sample C_131016_EF_Meta_FD_87019 | JGI IMG/M metagenome (GOLD analysis project Ga0114963, IMG submission 87019) | Freshwater microbial communities from Lake Croche, Canada to study carbon cycling - C_131016_EF_MetaG | ecosystem: Environmental > Aquatic > Freshwater > Lake | place: Lake Croche, Canada...
CGAAACAATGAAGAAAGACTCCGAAATTAAGGGAGAGGAAAGCAAGAAAAAGTATATCGAAAAATGGGGAGGACTTCCCGGGGAAGAAATGAAAAACGCTATTGTAATGCGACTTAAACGAAAAGTGCCAGATTTTACTGGCGATAGCGATAATAACCACCAAGATATAACAGTTATTGCTTTCAATGCATCCTGCAATCATCATTTTGTCGAAATAGATATGGAACAAATCGAGAATAAATCTGTATTATCAAGCATATACAATATTGGTCTAATTTGCAGAACGATTTCTCTTGTAGGATCGGTTTCTGATGCAATAGAAAAGTTTACAAATGAGGATTACGAGCCATTTGATATAAATAAAATTAGTGAGTATTTGGATTGCGAAAGATTAATTGTAGTTAACGAAAACGAAGTTATAATAGATGCAAGTAATTAATGGGAATAACATAGATATTCTAAAGCAATATCCAGACAACCACTTTGATGCCGTAGTAACCGATCCGCCATACGGGCTTGGCAAAGAGCCAAATGCCGAAGAATTAATGAAAGATTGGATTGATAAGGGATTTCACGAAGTGTCTGGTAGTGGTTTTATGGGTAAAGAGTGGGATGCTTTCGTGCCACAGCCAATATTTTGGAAAGAGGTGTTTCGTGTACTAAAACCAGGTGGACACGTTTTAGCATTTTATGGAACACGAACATATGATTGGGGGGTAATGGCTATGCGTTTTGCAGGGTTTGAAGTAAGAGATTGTATTCAATGGATTTATGGTAGTGGATTTCCAAAGTCGCATAATATAGGGAAGGCAATAGACAAATTGAAAGGAAACGATAGAGTAGAAGTTGGTAAATATAAACTTCCCGATGTGTCAGATGGTTTAAGAAAAAAAGATTGGGATTGTAATGCAAAATCGGAAAATAGCAATTTTGGTGCAAGTGGTCAGAATATACTAACAAAAGGTTTTACTGAATGGGAAGGTTATGGTACTGCCTTAAAACCAGCAAACGAGCCAATAGTATTAGCGAGAAAGCCATTAGAAAAAGGTTTGTCTATTGCTGAAAATGTATTGAAGTGGGGAACGGGTGCAATTAACATTGATGGGTGTAGGGTAGGGGTTGATATAAATGATAAAAATCACAGACACAACCCAAGTAAAGGTAATGAGGGGGAAAATTCTATTTTTGGTGTTGGTGGGCATAATGGGAATTTGAAAAGTGAAGGTCGCTTTCCTGCGAATTTGATTTTAAGTCATTCTTCAGAATGTGAGTGCGTTGGAACGAAAAAAATAAAAGCAATAAGTGGTGGTTGTAAATTTAATTCAGCATTTTTTAAAAGTGGCGAAAGTAATTTTACTCAGAATGGTGGTATTGGCGATGAAAATGGTGAAGAGGAAATAGAGGATTGGAATTGCGTTGATGATTGCCCTATTAAAATACTTGACCAACAAAGTGGAGAAAGTAAATCAAGAATAGGTAAAGAAAGAGGTACTGAAAAAAAAGGGTTATTTGCTAATTCTTCTTTTAATAAAGTGGGAACAGAATACAATGACAAAGGGGGTGCAAGTCGCTTTTTTTACATAGCGAAAGCATCTAAAAGTGAAAGGAACAAAGGATTGGAAGGTTTTGATTATGAATTAATCGAAGGAACTCCAACTGATAAAGTAGAAGAAATAAAAAGACTGTTAAACCTTTAATTCTTATGCAATACCCTTATATTTGTATTATGAAATTTGAATACAAAGAAAGGACTATAACTTGTATTGGTTGTAATCAAGTTATAACTAAAAGGATGCCTAATGGCAGAAATTATTGTAGTCTAAATTGTTATAGAAAATCAACAAGACCTAATTCAAAAAAAGGTAAAAATGTAAAATGTTCTAATTGTGGAATTGATGTATATAAGCAAAATACTCATTTAAAAAAATCAAAAAATTTATTTTGTTCAATGAAATGTTCTAATGAATTTCAAGGTAGAAATAAAGTAGAATTTATATGTAAAATTTGTTCAAAAAAATTCAAATGGAGTAAAAGCAGATTAAGTCAAGCTAATCCAACTTATTGCAATATTAAATGCAGAAATAAAGATGTTGAAGTATTGACATTAAATTCAATAAAAGGCAATTTGGCTAATCTAAATAAAAATGGGTTAAACAAATTAGAGTTAAAAGGTAATAGCATTTTAGAAGATTTAGGAATTAAATATACAACGCAAGTATTGATGTTTAATAAATTTTGGGTAGATGTGTTAGTAGATGAAAAAAAAATAATTATACAATGGGATGGAGAATATTGGCACAACAAACCAAAAAGAAAATTACTTGATATAAGTCAAGATGCTTATTTAAACAAATGTGGTTATAAAATTATAAGAATAACTGACAAACAAATAAAAAATGAAATAAATAAAGTTTATGAAACTATCAGAAAATCAATTTAAAAACCTTACTGTTGAATTACAACAGTATTTTATGCCTATTGGAGGGGGCGAAGGGGTGAGCAGGAATGCTCACCCTACGTGAACAGTCAAGCCGATTAAATTAATGCAATACCTTGTTAGGTTGGTTACGCAGCCAAACGGAATAGTGCTTGATCCTTTTTGTGGCTCTGGAACAACGGGAATTGCGTGTAAATTAGAAGGGTTTCAGTTTGTAGGAATGGAGCAAGATCCCGAATATTGCAAAATAGCACAAGCTAGGATTGATAATTACATTGAAGAAAAGGTAAAAAAATCAAGTAAGTCAAAAAAAGACAATAATTTACAACCAACATTATTTTAAAAATGCTAAAACTACCAGAAAACCATAGAAAGAGGTTTATAAAATGCAACGGGTGTGGCTACGAATCACCATTTATCGTAAAAGACCTTTGGGAAGAAACTCCTGATGGGTATCACTATTGTAATGAATGTCAAAAAAAGCAAAATCGTGGGTACTTTAAAGAAAATATTCCAGAAGATAAACCGAAATCGGAATAGGTTTCCGAGTTTTAGGTATTGGATAAAATGGGGAATGAATAAAATTGATTAAATTTGGCTATGAAAGATATTTTAAAAGGATTGGGTATTGCAGTTTTGGTATCAATACCTATTATTTATTTTATTCAAAAGTCAAACGCTGCTAAAATTGATAAGATTAATACAAATGGCAGAAAATTAGTTATTGGAGATAGCCACGCAGTTGGAATAGGCAGAGCAACAAAAGGAGTTGAAGTAGATACAAGAATTGCCGTAGGGGGTTGGATGCTATCAAATTTATTAAATGCGTTACAGAGTTATCCTATTAGCCCAGATGTTTCAGTAATTATCATTTCAATAGGAACAAATGGTCAATTTTCAAGTTCCGATAAAATTGAAGAATTGGTTTCCGTATTACATCAAAAATTTCCTAATGCTACTTTATATTTATTCAAAGGATCGTATGGGTGGAGTGGGACCAGAACAAAACAACAGATTTTAGATAGAATGAATCCTTATTACCAAAGATTTAAAAATGCCGGAGTCGTTATTTTGGAAAATGGGTTAGGATATTTTTCAGATGGCGGACAAGCACATACCACATCAACACCACAATCACAAGCAATAATTCGTGAAATAGAACTTTTAATAAATTAAAAATGGAAAATTTAGAAGTAAGGCAAGGTAATCAAGACACCCCAGTAAAATGTTTAAAATCTGGAGAACTGCAAAAAACAGAAAATGGTTGGGTTGTTGTGCATAATATCATTGATCCTTATGGGCAAATACCGCATCCACTTCCATTACATCCCAATATTCAAATAGAAAATGATAAAAATGGCAAAAAAGTAGATTTTGAATTAGTGTATGAGTATTTTGCTAAAATAGAAACAAGTTCGGAAAAACCGAATTTAAAATCTTTGGAGCAGCACAATGCCGAAAAAATGAATTTAATGCCGACAGGTTTGCCAAATTTTTTTCCACAAAAGAATGGTATCGCTTGTCCGAATTGCAGCGAGGAACTTTACGATAGTAACCCTATGGTTACATTGGCATCAATTCCACCCCAAAAAAATATCAAATGCGATAATTGTAATTATTCAGGATATAGAATAGCATAAAATGATAGAAATTATAAGATTATATGTGGATTATTATCACAAGAATGAATTTTTTATTTTATTCTCTGGCGTAGCCGTGCAGATACTTAGCAGTCTATATGAAAAATTTGTTAGGAATGGCGAGATAAGTCCAATCGAATCCGTAGAAAATAAAGAATACTTCAATGCCGGAGATTTGTATTGCAACGAAAAATACGATAAATTGCGTGTGGCAAAAGCCGCTTATGCACTAAAATTAATTTCAGTAATAGATTAAAAAAAAAGAAAAATGAAAGTAGTATCAATGTTTAATGAAAAAATCAAACTTGTATCAGAAAACGAATTTACCAAGCACCACAGGTACGAAGAAAAAGAAATAGATTGCTACCTAAGCAAATCTTATGATGAAGAAACTGACAAGCATTTTTTGGTTGCCAGTATTCCCAGAATTCCAGAGTTGAGTGTGATGCACATTCAATTTCCAATGGTTTTTGAAAACGAAGCCGAAAGAGATTATTATTTTGATACTTTCAATCCGCTTGAATTTCTTGATGAACTTATGGCACAAATGAAAGAGCAAATAAAAAAAGCAAAAGAGGATGCCGATAATAATGCACAACAGACAGAAGATGTTGATTATAAAGAGCAAGTCGAAGCATTAGGTATTGAGTTAATAACTGAAGATGAAGCCGAAGAATTAGATTTGCCAGAATTAAGATCACATACAGACAAACCTGAATAATGAAAATAACAGTTACTGGGGGGGCAGGGTTTATTGGTAGAGAACTTATCAGAAAACTTAATGCACTTGACTACAACGATATTATTGTTGTAGATAATCTTGATGAATACGCAAGGGTTTACGATGGTTTGATTTTTAGCGAGTTCAAAGATTTCCATAATATTGATTTTTCATTTTTAGAAAATGTTGATTTTATATTCCATTTGGGAGCGAATTCAAGTACCAGGTCCAAAATTGAGGAAATCTACGAGGGCAATTATGTTTTCACAATCCAATTGTTTTTAGAGGCAAAAAGAAAAAACATTCCAGTTGTTTTTGCATCATCTGGAGCAATATATGGATCTGATCGTAGAATAAGTTCTGCCCCAAGTCCATTAACTGCATATGGATATACGAAATTGGTTTGCGAAAAAATGATAAACCATTTCCCAGATTTTTATGATAATGTTGTTTGCTTAAGGTATCATAATGTCTATGGTGCAACAGAAGCTCATAAAGGAGATATGTCTTCAATAGTATATAAATGGATGTCTGGAGCAGAGCATTGTTTATTTTGCGATAGCAGTACGATAAAAAGAGATTTCGTTCACGTTGATGATATAAACGAAGTACATCTTACGTTTATTGAATATTGGGAAAAATTCAAATCATTTGGGAAAACACGAATTTACGATGTAGGTACTGGGAAAGCCGTTTCATTCCAAAAATTAGGGAATACGATAAAAAAGTACACAAAAAAGAAAATTAGGTATATTGACAATCCATTCACACACGAAAATTATCAATTTTATACTGAAGCAGATACAACTGCGTTAAGAGGTGCTTTTAGAAAATTGGGCAAAAAATTTATTCCAATGCGAATTAAAGATGGAGTAAAAAAGGTTTATAATGATTTATATTTGTAGCATTATGAAAAGTATAACAACGATTATTCTGATTATTGTGCTATTTGCAATAAGTATTGCTTTTTTTATAAAAACTACCGATAGAAAAATTGACTCAATAAAGAAAGAGAATGAAAAACTTGAATTGAGATGCGATAGTTTGAATATCGCAAATGATTCAATAAAAATAGAGATGAATTTATACACGATTAAAATTGACTCTATGAAGAAAGCGGATCAGGTTTTATCGGCAGAATACATTGAAAATCAAAACCAGATAAAAAATATAAAGCAGAAATATGAGAAGAATAATCGTATTGATAATTTTAGCACACCTGACATTATCAGGTATTTCACAGACAGTATCTGATTCTATAACGTGCCTACCAAATTCAAAATTGAGAAAGGCAATTAAGCAAATAGAGGATTGTAAAATATTGAAAGAGGAATTAGCGGCTACACAAAATAGTGTTTCTATACTTGAGGAAAGACTGGATTTGAAAGACCACATAATAAGGAGCTACGATATTAAAGATAGTTTGTGTGAAAAAAAGTGCAGTAACTACGAGGCTATTATTTTAGCAAAAGACCAACAGATATTTAATCACAAGTCAATAGAGTCAATTCAAAACGTAAAGGTAAAACTACTTAAAATAAACAAATGGATTTATGGAGGGGCAGGTTTAATAATTGGGGTATTGTTATCATTAATAAAATAGAAAAATGAAAAGGAAAAGAGTATTGTGCTTGTTCGACTATTTTGCTCGAACAGGGTTTGGAACAGTTAGCAAAAACATTGTAAAGGAATTAAAAAAGCAGTTTGGCAAAGAGCTTCATCTCGAAATTATTGCTATAAACTATTTTGGAGAGCCGTACCAAGAAGATGAAAACACATTGATAATCTCCGGGAGAATGAATGATGTAAAAGATGATTTCTATGGCCGCCACGTTTTTTTAAAATGCTTAAAAGATGGAGATTACGATGGGGTATTTATATGTCAAGATTTAGGAGTTGTTGTTCCAATTATTGAAATTATAGATTTCTTAAAGCAGGAGAAAAAAGACCAAAAAAGAAAGTTATTCAAATCAATATTTTATTTCCCGGTAGATTGCACTATTGTTTATGAATTAACGAAAAACCTTGAATTAATTGATGTACTGGTTACTTACACAGAATATGGTAAAAAAGAAATTCTAAAACAAAAACCAAATTTAAAAATAAAGGTTGTACCACACGGCAACAACTCAAAAGATTTCTACCCATTACCAGAGGAGGAAATCAAAAAATTCAGAAAAGATTATTTCGGTTGTAATGGCGATAGGTTTATTGTTACAAACTTAAATAGAAACCAACCAAGAAAAGATTTACCACAAACAATATTTGGGTTTATAGAGGCAAAAAAAGAGTGGGAAAAATACAAATTTCTTCCAAAGCCATTACTATACATACATTGCCATCCGAATGATCCTTATGGCTGGGATTTAAGAGCTGTTTTTATGCAAACCGATTTAGTAGAGGATGAAGATTTTAAATTGATTCCAAAAGAGTTTGAAGAAATGATGGCTGATACAGAAATAATCAATAAGATTTACAACGGATCAGATGTTTATTTGACAACTACATTAGGGGAAGGTTGGGGCTTGGGTTATAGCGAGGCCGCATCTTGCAAAATACCTATTATTGCTCCATATTCAACATCTTTTATGGAAATGTCTGCGTATGGCAGAAATGCTTATATGCTTACAACTTTAGTTCCATTTTGCAGTACATTTGATAATGTTATCCGGGAGCAAACCGATATTTACGAAATATCTGAAAAAATAATACAAGTTGCGTTGGATAAGTTTTCACAAAACGATGATTTTAAGAAAAAAATAGAAAATAGTTATCAGTGGGCAAAAAAACTTGAGTGGAGTGAAGTTTGTGAAAATTGGACCAGGTATTTCAAAGAAATTTTATGAAAGAATATCAAATAGAGCAATTCCCCAAAAATAAAAAGGTAAAGAACTTATCTTCAGATCAGAAAGAAATTAGAGAGAAAAATAAAAAAATCAAGCAAAAAACTCAAATCTGTAATAAGTGCTTAATTGAGCAGCCATTATGTGAATTTTATATTAGAGATGAAAGTAAAGATTTGCGTAGAAAAAGTTGTAGGGATTGCCAATTGAAACGTATGGAAGTTGTAGAAATAGGTAAAATAAGATTTTCAAAAAAGATATTAGAAAAGGGGTTTAGAAGATGTACTATTTGTAAGGAGATAAAGCATATAGAAGCATACACTAATAATAAAAAATATTATGGAGGTAAAAGTCCAGCTTGTTACGAATGTACATACGATAATTATCAAAAATTTTGGATTAAGCAAAAAGAAGAAATAGGACTTTTTTATATTAAACAATATGGTTTAAGAAAAGGGATTAACAAATTCACTAAGAAAATTATTGCTAATTTAAAATTAGAAATTGAAGAAAGCAGAAAGCCAAAATATTTTCTTGATGGACTTGAATTTAAGACAAGCACAGATTTTGCCAAATACATAAAAAAGCAATATGGACATCCAACTAATCAAACTTTAGGAAGAATATATAATGGAAAATCAGAAGAAGATTGTAAACTAACAGAATTTGAAATGCGTTGCAAACGAACAAAAGGCAAAGTAAAAGTTACAGATACAATAACAGGAGAAGTTTTTATTTTCAATAATTCTAAAGATGATAAATTAATTAAAATGTTTTCAAAGTCTGCAATTATTAAAGGGATAAAAACTGGAGAAAAAACAAGGGTAACAAAGCTAAGTAAATATAAAAATCCTTGTATAATTAGCAGAATATCTTTAACTTAAATTTTGATTTTTTTCTCGTCTTTGAATTTTAGATCAGCTCTCCGTTTCTACGGGGGGCTTTTTTGTGTAGTCAAATAACCATCAAATAAGCAAATCGTTGTCTATACTGCGTTTTAAACTTTTTTTCAAGTAGTTAGGGATTTTCAGTCAAAAAAAATGAACAATTTTAACCGCTAATTAGCGTTGGTTGTTTTCTGTTTGCGAACTGTGTTTTGCATAGTAAAATATGCAACTTTACATATAAAATGCACAAAGAGTTATGCAACTCGAAATGTTAAAATTTAGCTAAACCAAAAAATATTTTTGTCTGTTGTATTTTATTACAATAGTTCCCCCTATCTTTGTGTAAACAAAAGAAAAAACGTGCCATACAGAACAGATAAATTAAAAATAGATTGTCCGTTTTTTGATAAGAGAACAAAGGTTTTGCCTTGCCAAAGAGAAAGAATGATTCATTTGCACAAAATCGGATATTCTCAAAGGAAATTGGCCGCAATATTCAATGTTAGTAGAAGATTGGTACAATTTATTACTTGCCCAGAGAAAAAACTAAAAGACCTCCAGAATAGAAAGGACAGAGGAGGTACAATGATTTATTATAAAGGAGGAAAGGAATGGGCAGAAACTATGAAGAAACACAGAAAATATAAAAACTCAATTCTTTAAACTTAAAAACTAAAAAAAAATGCAAAATCAAAACAAAACAATTTGGCTCGTAATTGAGCAAGGTGCTGGAATTACCCACAAAGGTTTTTACTTATACGCTGATGCGTTAGCTTTTATTGAAACGCTAAAAATTGAAACGGGTTTCGATTGCTACGAATTACACGAATTAGATGTAGAATAAAAAAAATTAAAAAATATGAAATTAAAAAAAACTCAACCCTGTATATCGTTTCAAAGTTATGACAAGTACAAAGAAGCAATCAAAAACATTACTCTTTTTGATGACTGGCTAATGAATATGCTTTCAAATAGCGATTATACTGAAACGGAGTTAATGGAGTTCAAAGATCATTACGAAAACCTACTTGACTACGAAACAAACACAATCAATTTTATAAAATTTAATCAATCAAACTATGCCTAATCACATTGCAAACGTAGTAACCATTTCTGGCGAAAAACAAGATTTACAAAATTTAATACAAAAAGTAAAAGGCGAAGAAAAATCATTTTCTTTGGCAAGTTTCTTTCCTATGCCAACTGAAGAAACAGATGCATATCATTGGAATATCAAAAACTGGGGAACAAAATGGGATGTTTATCAAGTTAGTCAAATCTTTGAAACCGATGTTATTCAATTTTCGTTTCAAACTGCTTGGTCCACACCATCATTTGCTTTGATGAAATTGAGTAAACTTTTTCCCAATACTGCAATTACTTGCGAATTTGCTGATGATGATATGGGTTATAATGTTGGGTTATATACCATACAGAATGGAATGATAATAGAAGAAAATTTTCCAGATTTCGGCTCTCCACAAGCATATCAGTTATCTGAACAAACATTTGAAAAAGCAGCGGAGTTATTACATATTTCAAAGAAACAAGCATTAAAAATTAACGTAGAAACTCAAAAAATTGAAATTGTAGAAATCGGTTCGCCCCAAGATATTTATTTTCAAATTGGTAATGGTTGCCGATTGTTTCAAATTCCATTTCAATTTGAAAATGAAGATGAATTATATTGCGATGAAGAATCACTGTTAAACCCAGATTTAATTAAAGGAGGGTTTAAAATGCCAAATCAATTTGATGTAATAATCGTTGGCAATGCGATAATTCTTGGCTCCACAGAAGAAGGCGATATGTGTGGTTGCAAAAGTGAAATATCGTTTTTTGAGCAAAATGTCAAGTTTTTAAGTGCAGAAACTTGTCAAGATTATGCAAAAACAAGAGTAGGTTTTAAAATAATTGAATTATGAAACAACTAAAACTATTTCTTGATTCAATACCTGAAATAGAAATTTCAATAAACATTAAAAAATCAAAAACTGAACTCCCAGTTATTACGAGCAGTGAAGATTGCTATAAAGTATTAAAACTTTGTTTCAATAACTATAAAATTAATTGGATAGAAGAAGTGGTTATGCTTTGTTTAAATAAATCAAATAAGGTAATTGGTTTTTACAAAGTTTCAAGTGGAGGGGTTACAGGATCAATCGTAGATCCGAAAGTGGTTTTTACCATAGCGTTAAATACTCCGGGAACTTGTGCGATTATATTGGCTCATAACCATCCTTCTGGGAACTTGAAAGCATCGGAACAAGATATTCAAATAACGAATAAAATAAGAGAGGGGGGAAAGCTTTTAGATATAAAACTACTTGACCACCTTATCATTACAGATGAATCATTTATCAGTTTTTTAGACGAAAATTTGTTATGAAATTACGAGAAATTAAGACATACAAAATATACACGAAACTTAATAATAGCCACGAAAGAACTATTAGAATACAGCAGTCTCAACATAAAAACATTGATCAAGCCCAACAAGCTTTTATAGGAATACATAGCTATCGGCCGCCAAAATATAGAACAGAATTTTCTTATAAAAATAAACCTTGCCAATCTGCTATTTTTGGTATTTATAAGAAATTGGAATGGCTTAAAATTAAGCCAACTAAAAGAGAATGTTTTAGAATAATTGAAGCAAATAATAGAGTTATTGTTAATTGTAGATTAAATGGTATTTGCGATGAAAGAAAATGCCTGGGTTTGAAAAAAATATTAAAAGTATGCAATTTATGTAGTTACCCAACAATCAATAATTTTAAAAAGCAAGACAAAATAAATTCATTAATTTAAAATAATTATGGACAACAATCAAATGTCATCAGCAAACCACATTATTGAGCATCTCAAAGCAATTGAGGTTGATTTGGAAACAATAGAATACATAATTGAAGGATTGGGTATGTCTAATCAAATGCTTGGTAAAATCATTGATGAAATACACGATCAAGGAAATAATTCTCAATTCAACCAAATAACAAACAAATGACACAGAATCAATCAGACAAAGAAAATTACTGGGTAGAAATTTCATAAACGCAAACAAAATGGAAATAACAAGAACGAGCCAATTTAGTGGCAAGACTCACACTTTAGACCTTGATGTTACGCAAGAACAAATGCAAAGGTTTGAAAACAGAATAGCAAACGGAGAATATGTGCAAACTATATTCCCACAACTATCAGCAGAATTTAGAGAATTTATTCTAACAGGTATAACACCTCAAGAATGGGATAGTTACTTATCTGGGGATCCTAATGAAATAATTGAAAATTTTTAGCAAAAAATGGCAAAATACACAGATTACAAGCAAGTTCGTTTTGAAAATCTCGTAAAATTTGAATGCTTTCAATGTGGAAAAAACAAAACTTCAAAATTGCTTGCGATTAATAAAGAAAATAAAATTTGCAATGGTTGTTATGGATTACTTATTTCAAAAACAATGGGAAAAAAATAAAAAATGAAAAAATACATTCTTATTCAAAACGATGGCGAGATTGAAAGCAACTCGTTTGAACTTATTGGAGCTTCAACCAAAAGAAATGACAATTCTAAAATTGGATTCTTTGGAAGTGGGTTAAAGTATTCCGTAGCATTTATGATGCGCAACAATATTGATTTCAAAATATTTTCTGGGGAACAAGAAATGATTTTTACAACTATTCCCGAAAAACTAAAAGAGCAAATATTTGATAGGATTTGTATTAATGGTAAACCTACCAGTTTCACAGTAACTATGGGACCTACTTGGACGGAAGAATGGTTTGTATTGCGTGAAATTTATTGCAACGCTCTGGATGAAAGTAGTTGTCAAGTAATAAGAGAAACTGAAAATATAAATGCAGCGGCCGGTAAAACACGAATTTACATAGAGGCAACCGAAAATCTAAAAATAGTTGTTGATAATTGGGATGCTTATTTTACAAGTGAAAGAGAATTAATGCTTGAGGTAGATAAAGTATATACATCATACCTTGGCGATAAAACTACCAGTCAAAAGACACAAATCTATAAAAAAACGGAAGGCGTTATTTATCGTAAAGGAATACGAGTTGGATTAGAAGATGGTATGCTTTATGATTACGGATTTGATTATGTGCAAATAAATGAAGATAGGACGGCTAAAAATTTAGGGGCGTTATCTTATGCGTTTTCTGATATAATCGCAAAAATGCCTAATGAAAACTACGTTATATCAATTTTAAGGTCCGGGTTTGATGAAAAACCTTGTTTTGAGTATAGAAGTATTCAAAATAGTAAACCAACTGGATCATTTTCTTCAAAATGGATTGAGTTTAGCAAAAACTATTGTCTTGTATTAAGGGAAAAATCTGGGAACTACGCAGAAGAAATAAGCCGTACAAAAAAAGAGGTTTTTTTATTGCCATCGTATTTTGCTAAAGAATTAAAGAAAAATTTGCCACAAGTAATGATTATCGGCTTAGGAAGAACGATAGGAGATGTGGGAATGACCGATGTTGTTGTTACTCCCAAAATGAATTATCTCCTAAAAGATGTAGTAAAATCTTTAAATGAAATGCAATATCAAATACCTTACAATATGACTATCGTGCAATTTGATGATAACGATACTCTGGGCAGGGCAGATATTAAAACAAAAGAAATATACTTATCAGATAAATTATTTGATATGGGAAGAAGGGAAATAGCAATGTGTATTATGGAAGAAGTTGAGCATATAATTTCTGGCAAAAGCGATGAAACAAGAGCATTCCAAAATCATTTATTCAGTTCTTGGTTAAAAACTATGGAAAATAATACTGGATTATTTTTATAAAAAAATTAAAAAGATTAAAAATGAAAGAGCAAAAGGTATTAATTACTAAATCGGAAATTGAAATAAATAATCTTATTCAAAATGGTTGGAAAGTAATTTCAATAACTGCACAATCAGATGATTTCTGTGTGCTTTTTGAGAGAGAAAAGTTATCCCCCCCAGTATCCCCAGGTAAATTTCAAGCACAAATTCAAGCAGAAATTAATGACATTATTGGATTATCCTCTGAAGATTTAACTATCCCTCAAAAAGAAAAAGAAATGATTATAAAGTCACTCATAAAAAATCATTGGAACAGAAGAAATGCTGCACAAGAGTTAGGGATAAGCGAAAGAACTATCTATCGTAAATTGAAAGAATACAAATTGGCATAAAAAATAAAATCAAATGAATTTTAGCGAAAACACATTTTCCCTTGTCAAAGGATTGCACCACATAAGTAATGCAAAAGAATATTTTGCCGATGTAAAAAGGGACTGCCATTCTGGATTGAAAAATCAGTTTAATTCCTACATTCAAAGATGCGATTTTATCATTGATTCAATTATGATCAAATTAAGTCCAGAAAAAAAAGACATTTTAAAAAAAGAGTTATCTGATTCAATTCTTATCGAAAGCATTAATGATAAATTGATGATGATGAATGATATACAACGAAATGAAGTTGAATTATTAATTGAAAAAATTTTAAAACAAAATAAAAATGGAAATGCAAAAATTTAGAAAAAAACCTGTTGTAATAGAAGCAGTAGAACTTAAATTTTCAACAGAAAGTCAAAATGAAATAATTCAATGGTCTAACAATACTATTGAAAAAGGATTAGATGGTGGATTAAGAATACCTACACTTGAAGGTGTAATGATTGCTAACACAGGTGATTATATTATTAAAGGAGTAAATGGAGAATTTTATCCCTGCAAATCCGACATATTTGAAAAAACTTACGAAATAGTAAATCAATAATAAACCAAAAAACCAAAAGCCAAAAAAATGAAACAATTGAAAAAAGAAGACTGGTCTAAACAACTTGAAGGACCTACAAAAGCAATTATTCTAAATGAAGAAACCGATGAAAA
>Ga0114963_10001851_pt1 | contig 14404 bp, 17 predicted proteins | sample C_131016_EF_Meta_FD_87019 | JGI IMG/M metagenome (GOLD analysis project Ga0114963, IMG submission 87019) | Freshwater microbial communities from Lake Croche, Canada to study carbon cycling - C_131016_EF_MetaG | ecosystem: Environmental > Aquatic > Freshwater > Lake | place: Lake Croche, Canada...
CAATTAATTGTAGTGTTTTGGTTTTACCAGTTCCTGTTGCTCCAGCAATTAAACCATGTCTATTCATAGTTTTTAAGGGAACTTGAACATGAACTCCAGTTTGAAGTTCCCCCTCTACCATTGCAGAACCTATTATGAAATGTTCACCTTTAAATGAATATCCATTTTCTATCGTTTCCTTAAAATTTGAAGTAATAGGCATACCAACTATTTTATGCAATTTAAACGAATTAAGCTACAAAAAACGAGTTGGAAGCCTACATTACAAATTTTTATTTCAACCAATAAAAAAGTGAAATTATTCTGGAATACTTAATCTAAATCCTTCTCCATGAATATTAATAATTTCAACGGATGGATCTTCTCTAAGGTATTTTCTGAGCTTTGCAATATAAACATCCATACTTCTTCCATTAAAATAAGTATCACTGCCCCAAACTTTTTTAAGTGCCAATTCTCTGGGTACTTTATCGTTCTTATTTTCTGCCAATAGTTTAAAAAGCTGGTTTTCTTTTGGTGATAAAACGATGGGATTTTCTGGATTATCTTTATGCAACAATTGACGCATTTTTGGATTGTAGTGAAAATCACCAAATTGATATTCCATATTGTCCATCTCTTTGTGCAGCTCTTCATTGCGTTTCAATATTGCCTTGATTTTCATTAACAAAACCTCACTGTCAAACGGTTTGGTTATGTAATCATCTGCACCAAGGTTATAGCCTTTGATAACATCTTCTTTCATTGTTTTTGCCGTAAGAAAAAACAATGGAATATCTGGATTAACATCTCTAATATCTTTCGCAAGTGTAAATCCATCAACATGTGGCATCATCACGTCTAACAAACAAAGGTCAAACTTTTCTCTCTGAAAAGCTGCTAACCCTAACCGCCCATCTCTTTCAAGTATTACAGAATAGTCATTCAATTCAAGATAGTTTTTTAATACCAATCCGAGGTTATGGTCGTCTTCACAAAGTAATATCTTTGGATTATGTTGCGTTTCTATATTCATGATTTCTAAATTTAGAACAAATAAAAGCATTTGAAATTTACCCTAATAGTAAATTTCTATAAATCTTTGTTAATATTAAATGATTATTGTTAGTTAATTAGTGATTTTTAAATTATCCCAAATTTCAAACTTCTAGTTTGTTTTGATTATTTTATCAAAAATAATTTAATCATTGTTGATAAAAATAAAACAGAATCCTTCCCCATGTATGTTTTTGATTTCTACTCTTTCATCATCTTTTAAATGTTTACGAAGTTTAGCTACATAAACATCCAAACTTCTACTGTTTAAATTTGTTTTGCTTCCCCAAATTTTCAAAAGTAAAAAGCCACGTTCTAAAGTATTGTTTTGATTATCCACCAAAAGTTCCATTAACTTATTTTCTTTTGGAGTTAAAATTGTAGGAGGCCTACTTGTATCTTTTTTATAAATCAATTGCCTGAGCTTTGGATTGTATTGGAAATCGCCAAAATGAAAATCTTTGTTGGCATTGGGTTGATGGATTTCCTCATTTCGCTTTAGTATCGCCTTGATTCTGAGCATCAATACCTCACTATCAAATGGTTTTGTAATATAATCATCGGCTCCAAGATTATACCCTTTAAGAATATCATCTTTCATTGTTTTTGCTGTTAAAAAAAACATAGGAATATCTTGGTCAATTTCTCTAATTTCTTTGGCTAGTGTAAAACCATCTACATGCGGCATCATTACATCTAACAAGCAAATGTCAAATTTTTCTCTTTGAAATGCAGCCAATCCAAGTCTACCGTCTCTTTCTAGCGTAACATCATAATCGTTTAATTCAAGATAATTTTTTAAAACCAAACCTAGATTTTTATCGTCTTCGCAAAGTAATATCTTCGGACAGTGAAGGGATTCATTTGTCATAGTAGCAATTTTTAAACAAATTAAGCTGATTTAAAAATATTTCTATTTCTAAATCATATAAAATTTTGTTAAAAAGTAATTTAAAAGAATATAGGATTTGTGTTTTGGGGATAGCTACCAATTAAATTTAAAAAATTACAGATGTCTGAGAGACTTTAGGTTTGTATTTTTGTAATATGAAATTAACCGCCAACAACAAATTACAAAAGCTCATCATAATAGGCGACAGGGTATTGATTAAGCCAGCAAAACAAAATGATACAACAGCAAGCGGATTGTATTTGCCTCCTGGCGTGCAGGAAAAAGAAAAAATTCAGCAAGGTTATGTAGTTAGAATTGGACCAGGATTTGCCATTCCAGCAGCTATTGAAACCGAATCTTGGAAACAACAAGATGAAGAAGTGAAATATATTCCATTACAAATTAAAGAAGGTGATTTAGCTATTTTTTTATTAAGTGGTGCAATTGAGGTTGAATATGAAACAGAAAAGTATTTCATTGTTCCACAAAATGCAATTTTAATGGTTGAACGCGAAGAAGATATATGATCAATCAAATTAACAAACAGGTTTTTAAAATTGCTGCTATTACATCACCAATAATAGCTCTATTGTTGTCGATACCAATTTATTTATTGCGTGAAAATAAAGATATCAAGTTTTTTCCAATGTGGTTTTTGGTATTGATTGCAACTTTAGTTTCTTGGTGGTTTAACTCAATAATCTTCAAATTAGAAAAACCTAAAAGAAATAAATATTGGTTCAGAATTACATTAAGTCTTTGTTGTGCCCTTTTGTTATCGTTTTCCCCAATAAATTTAAAAGAACTCATGGGGCTTCATTTGTTCATCAATGATGATAAAACATTAATATTAAAGTTGAGCACTTTATTCAGTATAAATTTAATTGTTTTTATAATTTTTGATTTAGTGGTGTCTAATGAAACTGCAATGGTTTTAAATAAAGAAAATGCCGAATTGAAATTTTCAAACTTAGAAGCAGAATATAAATTGTTGAAAGATCAAATCAATCCACATTTTTTGTTTAATGCCCTCAATACTTCTAAATCTTTAATCAAATCAAAACCACTTGCCGCAGAACAATACATAGTAAATTTGTCAGATTTCATAAGATTGATGATTAATAACCAGCAAAAATCTGCTTCTTTGAAAGAGGAAATAGCTATGCTAGAAAATTATATTACGCTACAAAAAATAAGATTTGAAGATGCAATAAAAGTTTCAATTGATATAAATGAAAATTTTTTAGGATATAAACTTCCCTTTTTTACATTGGTTTCATTGTTTGAAAATGCTATTAAACATAATGTATTAACAAATGAAATGCCTTTAAATATTGAGCTTTATGATGAAAATGAGTGGATAGTAGTTTCCAATAATATTCAACCCAAATTTGTAATGGCTACATCTAGAACTGGATTGATTAACATAAATAAGCGATCTAAAATTTTAACTGAACAAGATATAGAGGTTGAAAACGACAGCAACCATTTTACAGTTAAGGTTAAATTACAGATGCAATGAAAGTTTTAATAATTGAAGACGAATCTATTGCATCTAAAGATTTAGAAGCTTGTATAAAAAGCATAAGGGCTGATTATGAAATAGTTTTTATTGCAAATTCAGTAAAGGAAGCTGTTCATTTTTTGAAACAACCTCATTCAATTGATCTAATTTTTTCTGATATTCAATTGGGGGATGGTATTAGCTTTGAAGTTTTTACACTAATTGCCGCGAAGATTCCTGTTATATTTTGTACAGCATATAGCAGTTTTGCAATTGAAGCTTTTGCTGCTAATGGATTTGATTATGTTTTAAAGCCTTTTAATCAAGAAAAAATTAAAGCGGCAATTGAAAAATTTGAACATTTTACTAGTTTAGCACCTAATGCTAATTTGATCAATGAGTTTAATCAAACAAGTGCCTCAAAAACTGAAACAACTAAATCTTTATTGTTAAACTTTAAAGACAAATTCATTTCGGTTTCAGTTGATACTATTGCACTTTCAATTTTAAACAATGGATTAGTAATTATTCAAACATTTGACGGCAAAAAAATTTCAACATCCAAAAATTTAGAAGAAATTGAACAGCTGGATTGCTTTAATTTTTTTAGAGCCAATCGCCAATTGTTAGTAAATAGAAAAGCAATTCTTGATGTAGAAAAAGCTGGGAATAGGAAACTGAAATTAAATTTGAATATAATTTTTAATGAAGAAATTTTGGTAAGTAAAGAAAAATCAACTCAATTTCTACGTTGGTTTTCTCAAAATTTATAATTTTTGTCCGCTTTAAAGCTTTTTTAGGATGATTCCACAATTTTAAATTGCAATAAATTTCAAAGAAAATAGAATTCTTTTATATTTATTTATATGAAATACATTCTATTTTTCTTGATTGTACTAATTACTAGTAACGCAAGTGCGCAAATAAATGCCAATAGTATCGCGGGAATTTGGGTAGATTCTACTACTCAAAATCGATTTGAAATTGTAAAAATCGAAAATGCATTTACAATCAAAATATTAGCATTGTCAGTTCCTTTGAATGATAAAGGTTTGCCTAAAACCGACGAAAAAAATCCAGAATCAAATTTACGAAGTAGACCAATTCTTGGTATGAACATCGCTTCTGGCATCGTTTTTGACAGTAAAACTTCAACTTGGAATGGGAAAGAAATTTATAGCCCAGAAAAGGGAATTACAGCATCTTGCATAATTAATCTGAAAGATGTTAACCACCTAAAACTTGTTGCCTCCAAATATTTTATAAAAGTGGAGAAAAATTGGAAACGCTATGAAAAGTAAAAAATATGTTTTCATAGTAATTTTAAATTTTATCTTTTTACAACAATATTCTTTTGCACAATCTTATGTAGCTCCTATATCAATTGAAAATCTTGAACAAATCTGGAAGATATCTTTAGCAAACAACAGTAATGTAAAAATATTTGCATTGCAAGAAAAGCAATCTATTCAAGATTTAAAGGTTTCTAAAGGGCTGCAATTGCCACAAATTGGTTTAAATTTTGCTGGTCAAGACAATCTTAAACTTGCAACAACACCCGTTCCTGGCGATTTGATAGGCCAGCCTGGAAAAACAGTTTTTCTTCAATTTGGAAAAGCTTACACTTACAATGCAGGATTAACAATTTCTCAATCTATTTTCGATTGGCAATTGAAACTTCAAAACCAATTGGTTCAAGAATCTTCAAAGTTACTTGCATCACAAAAAGATGCGTTTATTCAAAATCTTAAAGCTGAAATAGCCAAAAATTATTATTCTCTTTTAGTAGCTAAAGCCTCTTTAGAAATTGCAGTTAAGGATAAACAATTAGCAGACAGCATTTTGAAATTAACTTCCAAGAGATTAGACCAAGGATTAACAGATGCTAGCACAGTAAATCTTGCCCAAATAAATTTAAACAACGTTTTCCAAAACGAAATGCAAAGTGAGACTTTAGTGCGTCAAGCATCAAAAAACTTGCATTTATTGATTGGTTTACCTCTGGAAACCTCATTAGTTTTTAAAGAATCTCTCGATCCTGAATCTGTAAAAGGTAAACTGTTAACAATTTCACAACCAGATAAAACATTATTGACCTATCGTCAATCTGTTTTAATTGCTGAAATGCAAAAGAAAGTAAAACAAGCTTCCTTCTTGCCCAAATTGTACGCAAACGGATTTACTGGAGCCCAACAGTTTAGAGATAATTTTGGAATGGGATTCAACAATGGTGTTTGGAAAAATTACAGATATATAGGAGTCAACTTAAATTGGCCAATTTTTACGGGATTCAGCAAAAAAGCTACTGAAAATGCTGCAATTTTAGATATACAAATTGCTGAAGAACAATATCAAAAAGCATTAACTCAATCTGCAATCAATGATGCCAATTTGCTAGAAGAATATGCTTCTAACTTCAAAATGGTTGAAAATTCGAAAAGTACCTTTAAATTATATGCCAAAAATTTAGATTTGGCTCGTCAAAAATTTGAAGTGGGATTAATTACTGCAGATATGTATTGTAAACAATTTGAAGACTATTTACATATCGAAAACAGCTATCTATCTCAATTGTCTAATTTCCTTTTGATAGAAGCTATTGTATTGTCAAGAAAATAATTATTAAAAATTTGTAATGAAAAATAAGTTTTTACAGGTCCTTTTTATTGGTTTTGTTGTTGTTTCCTGCAAACAGAAACAGGTTATAAAACCCCAAAAAAAGGATATAATCGATGCCGTTTTTGCTAGCGGTAAAATAATTTCTGATGATGAATATCAAGTTACATCAATTATAGAAGGCTATATTTCCTCAATATTGGTTTCTGAGGGAGATACTATTAAAAAAGGCCAACCCCTGTTCAAATTGTTGAATGATATCCAACAAACCCAGCTAAACAATGCAGCTTACAATTATCAATTTGCCAAAGAAAGTCAAAACAATCAAGGTCCACAATTGCTTCAAATAGAAGAAAAAATTAAACAGGCCCGACAAAAATTGCAAACAGACTCTATAAATGTACTTCGATATCAAAAATTATTGCAAAGTCAGGCAGTTGCTAAAGTTGATTATGATAAATTGTTTTTGGAATACCAAAATGATCAATCTAACATCACTTTATTACAAACTGAATGGAATCAGTTGAAACGAAATTTGTCGTTAAATGCAACCAATGCCAAGGCACAATTGCAGCTTCAAAATCAAAACAATCAGTATTTTACTTTGAGCAGTGAAACAGATGGGCAAGTATTAAATGTGTTCAAAAAGAGTGGTGATCTTGTTAAAAATGGCGAAACCATAGGAAAAATAGGTTCTGGAAATTTACTAGCCAAATTGTATGTTGCTGAAGATGATATAAAAAACATAAAAATTGGTCAATTGGTATTGATAAATTTGAATACAGAAAAAGATACAGTTTATAGAGCAGCTGTTTCTAAAATCTATCCATCATTTGACGAAAGCAGTCAATCTTTTATTGTTGAAGCTGCATTTTCATCAAATTTAATAAACTTAAAAATTGGCACACAAATGCAAGCCAATTTTATAATCAATGAAAAAATGGGTGCATTGGTGATACCGTCTAATTACTTATTTGGAGGCGATTCTGTTCAATTGAGTGCAAATAAGGCTAAAATAAAGGTTAAAATAGGTATAAAAACACTTGAGTGGACTGAGATTCTTGGAGGGATTACCAAATCTGACTTATTAGAAACCCCATATTTACCTTAATTATGCTCAAATCGGTTAATAACCTTATTTCAATCATTTATCTCACCTCAAACAAGCGCCAAACCATTGTTGCAATGTTGGGTGTAACGTTTGGGATAAGTATGTATATATTTATGACGGGTTTTATGACCGGAGTAAATGACGCTCAAACGGAGTTGGCATTTAGTGCAATTGCACATGTAAAAGTGTACAACGATGTTCCGGCAAATAACACAAATTTGGCTGCAAAACAATATCCTGGAGTTTTAGTAAAACTCAATCATCCCAAGGTTATAAAATATACCGATGGCATTAAAAATTCTTACGAAATTTTAGAGTATATCAAAAAGCAACCTGAAGTTGAGAAATATACCAGTCAGGTTAATATCAATGTTTTTTTCAAAAATGCGGGAAATAAAGTAAATGGAATAATTTCAGGTGTTGAAGTAAAACAAGAGAACAATTTGTTTTCAATTTCAAAATATTTGATTGCCGGAAATTGGAATGGATTACTTAGAAATCAAGAAGGAATGGTTATTGGGGCAGATTTAGCTAAAAATCTGGGTTTAAATGAAAACGACAATGTAAGTGTATTAACTGCAGATGGGGTTACTAAGAATTATAAAATAATTGGTATTTTTAGAACAAACGTAGTTAGTATAGACAAATCTAAGGCCTACATAAATATTGGTTCTGCAAGGCAATTGTTGTCTGTAAATCCGGGTTATGTAACTGATATACAAGTTAATGTTAAGGATTTCAAGAAAACGAAAGAATTAGAGCACCGTTTAAAATCGATAGTACAGTATAAAGTAGAATCTTGGCAATCATCCAACCAGCAATTGGTAGCGGCTTCATTTCTAAGAGATATTATTGCAATAGCAGTATCCTTAACCATATTGCTGGTAGCGGGTTTTGGGATATATAATATCATGAATATGACCATCAACCAAAAGATTAAAGAAATAGCAATTTTGAAGGCGATGGGTTTTTCTGGGAAAGATGTGATGCAGATATTTCTCACACTTGCAATTGTAATTGGCATTATTGGGGGTATAGTAGGTATGGGATTAGGTTATGCGATATCAACTGGGGTAAATCATATCCCATTTGAGGTAGCTGGTTTGCATACTTTACCGATGGCATATAACCTCCGTGAATACATTTTGGCGTTCAGTTTTGGGTTGATAACCACTTTTATTGCAGGATATTTACCAGCGAGAAAAGCATCTTCGATTGATCCGGTAAACATTATAAGAGGTTAATATGCAAAAAGAAATTGTGCTAAAAGCTGAAAATATTTCAAAATCTTTTTACGAACCTGAACCATTTGAGGTGTTAAAAGGAATCAGCTTTGAGGTTAAAAAAGGTGAATTTTTAGCGTTGATGGGTAAATCGGGAAGTGGAAAATCCACTTTATTGTATGTGCTTTCAACAATGGATACAGATTATAAAGGCAATTTGACAATTGCCAATACCCCGTTAGCAAAAAAGACTCAAAATGAATTGGCAGCTTTTCGAAACCAACATATAGGCTTTGTTTTTCAGTTTCATTATTTGTTGCCAGAGTTTTCTGTGCTCCAAAATGTGATGTTGCCGGCATTAAAACTGAACAAAAAATCTAAAGAAGAAATAGAAGCTGATGCTTACAAAAACCTTGATTTATTAGGCTTGAGAGATCAAGCATTAAAAAAATCAAATAAACTATCGGGTGGTCAACAACAAAGGGTTGCAATTGCAAGAGCTATGATTAACAATCCCACTATTATTATGGGTGATGAACCAACTGGAAACCTTGATTCTAAAAATGCTCAAATCGTATTTGATATATTTAGAGCACTTTCAGCTGAACGTGGACAAACCATCATAGCCGTGACGCATGATGATGATTTTGCAAAACATTGCGATAATATTATTGAGCTTTCTGATGGAATTATACTTCAATAATTAAGTAAAATATAAATTTTGAAAACAATCGACATTAGATTTGAGTAAATTGCAGACGATTTGCTAAAATAGTTGAATTAAAATAGATGATTTCAGCATTCAAAAATAACAATTGAAAAATATAATCGATGGAAATTAATGTTTCTTATAAAAAATCACAGGTTTTACAGGCATTGAGGTATCATTTCATCAGCAAAAGAGAAATAAAATTGATGTTGATATTGGTAAATGTTTTCGCATTGTTATCTGCTGGATTGTTTTTTTTCAAATTAATTACGCCCTTACCATTTCTAATGAGTTCGGTATTGTGGATGGCGATGATGATTGCGTTTTGGATATGGTTGCCATACATTATTTACAAAAAATCTAAGACATTTCAGGATCATTTTAAGGTTATAATTGATGAGGATCATTTGTTTATAGAAACCACAAATGGAAGAAAGAGTTGGGCTTGGCGTGAATTTGCCAATTTTATTGAAACTCCCGGTTTTTTTCATCTTTATTTTGATACAAAATCTTTTTTATTGATTCCTAAAGATGTGTTTGATAACACAGATTTAGTGGCTGAAGCAAGGCATTTGCTTCAAGAAAAAATAAAATAAGTAAAGAAGTTCAAAATGTGGATAAGTTTTTTTCAAATTAAAAATTGGAAAAACCGAGAGAGTTGATACTTTAATTTAAGGGTAAAAAATTTTTTCCATTGCAACGTGAGGGATATTGACTTCTAGAAAGGTTTCGCTGCATATTTGATACCCAGATTTTTCATAAAACCCAATGGCAGATTGCCTTGCATGCATAAAAATGGAAGTAAAATTTTGCTTTAATGCAAGGGCTTCTGCAAACTGTAAAATAGACGCTCCAATATTTTTACCTTGGTGGTTTTGTAGCACAGCCATTTGACGAAGTTTATATTTTTCAGGTGATTCAATGGTTAAAATACAGCAACCATTGATGATTTCATCTTCAAAAGATGCAATAAGAATATCATTTTTATCTTTTTCTAAGTCTTGTGGAGAAAATTCTAAACCAAGAGGTTTTCGGAGCACTTTCCTTCTAAGATCCACCATTTGTAGGTATTCTGGGCTGTTGTAGTTGATGATTTTGATAGCCATTTTGATAAAAATTTAAGCAATAAGAGATGTAAATTTAAGAATCATAATATCTATAATAGAAGAACGTGTTGTTTTTATTCCAAAAACTATATTTTTGCATTAAGTATTAACCAAACATTTACAATCATGTCTGACATTGCAACCAGAGTTAAGAAGATCATTATCGAGAAATTAGGCGTAGACGAAGCAGAAGTAACACCAGAAGCTTCATTTACAAATGATCTCGGAGCTGATTCTTTAGACACAGTGGAACTAATTATGGAATTTGAAAAGGAATTCAACATTTCTATCCCTGACGAACAGGCTGAAACCATTACAACCGTAGGTCAAGCAGTTTCATATTTGGAAGAGCACGCAAAATAAGAGCCTTTAGGAAGGTAATTATATGAATTTAAAAAGAGTAGTAGTTACAGGAATCGGCGCCCTTACTCCGATAGGGAACACAGCATCTGAATATTGGAATGGTTTATTGGAAGGTAAACCGGGCGCTGATTTCATTACATTGTTCGACGCATCTAAGTTTAAAACCCGCTTCGCTTGTGAAGTCAAGGGCTTTGATCCTGTTGGCGTATTTGGATCAAAAGAAGCACGCAAATTGGATAGATTTGCTCAATTTGGAATGGCTGTTAGTGACGAAGCCGTTAAAGATGCAGGCATTTCAAAGGATAACGTAAATCCTGATCGTACAGGTGTTATTTTTTCGAGCGGTATTGGTGGTTTGTTGACTTTCCAAGAAGAGGTTATTAATTTTTCTAAAGGCGATGGAACCCCTCGTTTCAATCCGTTTTTCATCCCCAAGATGATTTTAGATATTGCAGCTGGTCAAATCTCTATGCGCCATGGCTTTAGAGGTCCAAACTTCGCTGTTGTAAGTGCATGTGCTTCATCTACTCACGCTGTTATGGAAGCCTTCAATTGGATTCGCTTAGGTAAAGCAGATATTATCCTTTCAGGGGGTAGTGAAGCTGTAATTTGTGAATCTGGTGTTGCTGGTTTCAATGCAATGAAAGCACTTAGTGAAAGAAATGATGACCCATCAACCGCTTCAAGACCATTTGACAAAGAAAGAGACGGTTTTGTTATGGGGGAAGGTGGTGGAATGCTGGTATTGGAAGAATTGGAACACGCACTAGCAAGAGGAGCTAAAATTTATTGCGAAGTTTGTGGCGGCGGAGCTACCGCAGATGCATATCACATAACCGCTCCTCACCCTGAAGGTTTAGGCGCTCTAAATGTAATGAGACAAGCATTAGAAGAAGCGAATATGCAACCTGAAGATATCGACTACATCAATGTACACGGTACCTCAACTCCTTTGGGTGATATCGCTGAAACAAAGGCTATTCTCCAAGTATTTGGTGAACACGCTTACAATTTGAACATCAGTTCTACAAAATCTATGACAGGCCATTTGCTTGGTGCAGCCGGTGTTATCGAAGCTATTGCCTGTGTTTTGGCTGTAGTAAATGATATCGTACCTCCAACTATAAATCATTTTACTGATGACCCTGAATTAGATCCAAAATTAAACTTCACCTTCCATACCCCTCAAAAAAGATTGGTAAGGGCTGCGTTAAGCAATACTTTTGGATTTGGAGGGCATAACGCATCTGTTATTATGAAGAAATACCAATAGGCAACAATTCGTATTTCCTACTGGATAGCCATTTGTTGACTTATATCATAATTCATAATAGTGTATTTTAGGTTACAATATTTCTTACTAAAAAAAGCAAACAGAGCATATTTTAAAGAACTCTGCGACATTCTTGGATTTGTACCAAGGAAAATAGAAATATATACCATAGCGTTAAGCCATAGATCTATTAAAGAACATGCTGACGAAAACAATGAACGCCTCGAATACCTTGGAGATGCGATTTTAAGCAGCATAGTAGCCGATTATCTTTTTAGCAGATATCCTTATAAAGGCGAAGGTTTCCTTACTGAAATGCGCAGTAAAATGGTAAACAGACAAACTTTAAATGAGATTGCACTCAAAATGGGATTGAGAAAAATTACCATTTACAACAAAAGCGACAATTCATTAAAAGTTAGTCAAATATTTGGCAACACATTAGAAGCATTGGTAGGTGCAATTTATCTTGATAGAGGCTATGAAAAAACCAAAGCTTGGTTGTTTCATAGAATTATTACCCCACACATGTTTGTAGACGACCTTGAGTTGTTAGAAATCAACCACAAAAACAGACTTTACGGATGGGCAAATAAAAATGGTAAATCCCTCGAGTTTGAAACTTTGGAAGAAAAAATAGAAGGTGGAAGAAGGTTGTTTAGGGTAGGAGCAATGGTAGAAGGTGAATTGATTGCAGAAGGAAAAGCTTACAATAAAAAAGATGCATCCCAAATTGCTGCACAAGTTGCGGTAGATAAATTGGGAATATAATCACCTCTAAATCAAAAAGTTAACATTCTTTTAGATAGACTGACAAAGTTCAATTAATATTCCATTAGTAGTTTTTGGATGTAAAAAACATACGAGTTTATTATCAGCCCCAAGTTTAGGTTTTTCTTGCAACAATTGAAACCCTTCGTTGCGTAAACGTTCCATCTCGGTAACAATATCTTTAACTTCAAAGGCAATATGATGCATCCCCTCCCCTTTTTTTGAAATAAAATTTGCAATTACTCCATCGGGGTTTGTACTTTCTAACAATTCAATTTTGGTTTCACCAGTTTTAAAGAAGGCAGTTTTAACTTGTTCTGATGCAACTTCTTCGGTTTTGTAGCAATTTGTAGCCAATAATTTTTCAAAAAGAGGAATAGATACTTCCAATTGTTTAACAGCGATTCCAATATGTTCGATGCCAATCATAAAAATGTATTTTAAAATCCTAAGATAGGGTAACTTTGTGAACCAATATGGAATTTCCAATTTATCTTGATTATCATGCAACCACTCCGGTAGATCCGGTAGTATTAGAAACGATGCTGCCTTGGTTTTCTCAACAATTTGGGAATGCAAGTGCGGCTTACCATAGTTTTGGTAAACAAGCCGCAGCCGCGGTTCAATTGGCGAGGGTTCAAACAGCGGATTTGTTGAATTGCATTCCAGAAGAAATTATTTTCACTTCAGGAGCCACTGAAAGCATCAATTTGGCTATCAAAGGAATTGCAGAAAGATATACTAGCAAAGGAAAACACATCATCACTGCCGTTACAGAACACAATGCGGTTTTAGAAGTATGCGAACATTTAGAGCAGCGGGGTTGGGAAATAACCAGATTACCTGTTGATGGTGAAGGTAAAATTGACCTCAAAATTTTAGAGAAATCAATTAGAAAAGATACTGTTTTAATTGCGTTGATGTATGCAAACAATGAAACAGGTGTAATTCATCCGATGCGTGCGATAGGTGAAATTGCCAAAGCAAATGATGTAATCTTTTTTTCAGATGCCACCCAGGCAGTGGGTAAAATTCCGGTAGATGTAATTGAAAATCAAATTGACATTCTAGCTCTTTCTGCACATAAGTTTTATGGTCCAAAAGGCGTTGGAGCATTGTATATACGAAGGCGGAATCCTAGGGTTAGTCTATTGCCTCAAATGCACGGTGGAAAGCAAGAAAACGGGTTAAGAAGTGGAACTTTAAACGTTCCAGGAATTGTAGGTTTGGGTAAAGCTGCAGAAATAGCATTGAAAGATTTAACCATAAATGGGAATTATATTGCTTCGTTGCGCAACCATCTGGAGCAACAATTGCTTTTAATGCCTGAAATATATGTAAATGGATCTGTTTCAGACAGATTGCCAACAGTGTCGAACTTATGTTTCAGGTTTACCGATGGACAAATGCTGTTGATAGCCTTAAACAAGCATTTGGCGGTGTCTTCTGGAGCTGCTTGTTCATCGGCTACGATGCAACCATCTTTTGTTTTATTGGCAATGGGTTTAGGGGCAGTGGCGGCACACGCTTCAATAAGGTTTAGTTTGGGTAAATTTACCACTTCAAAAGACATAGATTTAGCCATTGAATGTATTACCGCAGCAGTATCTGAAACAAGAAGGATTTTTACTTTTGATGCAACACAGACGAATAAAGATTTTGCATGGCATCATCCTTTTAACAAGATTTAAATCCAAAACCCGAAGCTTCAACGTAATTTTACAATATCAATTTACAATTGCTCAATCGAAATATATACAACAATGAATTTAGGAGCGGGAATTTATATAAGCGATAATGC
>Ga0114963_10001855_pt1 | contig 14397 bp, 13 predicted proteins | sample C_131016_EF_Meta_FD_87019 | JGI IMG/M metagenome (GOLD analysis project Ga0114963, IMG submission 87019) | Freshwater microbial communities from Lake Croche, Canada to study carbon cycling - C_131016_EF_MetaG | ecosystem: Environmental > Aquatic > Freshwater > Lake | place: Lake Croche, Canada...
CAGGTGGCGGCGGGGGAGGAGGGGGAGGGGGAGGAGCAGCCGGTTTGACTTCAGCTACTACAGGGGCTGGGGCAACAGGCGCAGGTGGTGGTGCAGGAACTACCTCAGCGGCGGCCGCTTTAGGCGCCACTTCAGAGGGTTTGGGGGCAACAGGAGGTTCTGCAGCGGGTTGTTCCGCTGCCGCAGGTTCTTTGGTGCGGTAGGGGGCGTCAATGGTGATCGGTTTTGGCAAGACCCGAACGGTAGGAATTAAATTGCCGTTTACTACCGGAATGCCGCCTGCGTTCGAGACGACGCGTGCCGGTTGAGTAGGTTGCGGGGGCAAGCTGACTGTTCGTGCCGGGGGAAGCGCGGGGGGCGCAGGTGCTGCAGGCACTACAACGATGATGTGCTCTTCCTGTTCGTAATTGCCATTCATTCGGTCATAGAACTCTGCGCAGCCTGTTAAAAAGCTCGCTAGGGTGATTGCAACAGATAGGCGAATGAAGGAATTCATGGAGATAGTCTCGGGCTTGGGCTAGCGACGTGTTTCAAAGCGAATCAAGTCACCTTCACGTAATTTCACTTGCCCTGATTCTTCAGTGAGTTCAGCAACTGAAAATAGGGGTTGCACTTGAACAACCTGAATGGCTGCCAATGGATTTTCTGGGACACCTCCAACCTTGCGACCACTGACGCCCTGGATTGGGAAGTCCTTGTCCCGCAGATACACCACCAGCTTATCGCTCACCTCAACACCCGATGTCGTGCCAGCATTAAAAAATATTTTTTTACCTTCAATGCGAATAATTTTGGCGGTGAACGGTAAACACTCCAGATCGCCCTCGATGGCGTTAGATACGGAATCCAGAGCGCTTGAAATTGCTTTGCCATAAGCCGTTGCAAAGAAGGCCGAAGTCCCAAAGGGTTTGTCTTGAGATCCGATGACATCCCCTTTTGCAGAGCGGGACTCACGGTGCATAGCCACTTGCGCACCGGTCAAACCATCATAAACGCCCACTTCAATTTCAAATTGACGGGTATCGTCTTGCCACATCCATTCTGCCTTTTGAATCCCAGCATTCAAGACGGAGCCAATCACTACAAACTGTGATTCTTGTTCGTTTGCTAAATTGATTATTTGCCGGCGATTGGCTTCTGAGGCGAGATGGGTTTTAACTTGATCTTGATACAGATTATGTTCGGTGGTGTAACCCACAAACTTACCGGTTTTTTCAAGTCGATAACGCAGATCGCTGGTTAGGCCTGTCCAGATATTCGGTAAATCACTGACCGAGGCAACATTCGGAATTTCAAATCGGGTCGTGATGACTTTCTTTTTGTAGGTTCTCGATTTTCCGGCAAGGCCCGTATTGCACGGGTCGCTACTTCCCCGAACGGTCACATGCAACATCTTGCCGTCTGACCATTCCTTCACCACTTTGATCTTGCTCATTTCTCCAGCCGCACGAAGACGGCTGCTTTCAAGAGGAAGACCGTTGGGGCCAAGAGAAATAAAGCTTTCAATTTGTGCGCCCGCTTGCAGTTCTCCTTGCTTTACGGCATCGAGAATGGCGGCTTCTCGCACTAAGTCTGTGCTACCAAGATCCATTGGGGCTAGACCTTCAGCCTCAATAGTCCCGCAGAATGCGTGAATGCAAAACAAGGCAGCCAACACCGCTGCCATGCATTGCTGACCCCATTTCAAAAGGGGAAGTGAGAAGCGTGAATTAGTCACCGTAGTAGAAGCCACCGCTACTCGAACTGCGGGGTCCAAAAGTGCCTTGCGCATCAGCGGCTCGAATGACAGCAGACCCTTGAGAGGACATGGCTTGAGGTTGGCAAGCTGCAGAATAGAATTGATTATCCAATTCCACTTCTAAGATGGTTTCGTAGTTGCCATCAGACATGGGGGTAACGGTGACCACACGGGCACCACGCACATAGGCATCGACAGCCACGCGCAAGCCATCATTTTTAGACATCATATCGGCCACGGTGGTATTGCCCGTCACACGAACCCCAGCAACTTGTTCAGCCATAGAGCGATAGGCGTCCATTTTGGAAGCACGCATTCCAAGAAGTTTTTTCTGACCAGGAGTGAGCCCCGTTAAAGCACTGGTAGATCCATAACCCACTGCAGAGACTCTGACACTGCCAGGCGCTGCACACAATGGAGCAACCGGAGCGGCAGGTGCGGCAACCGGAGCGGGTGCAGGAGCCGGTGCTGGCGCTGCAACAGCAACAGGTGCGGGGGCAGGAGCAGCAGCAGGAACTGCAACCACCATAGGGGTAGCGTTACAGTGGGTACAGGTTTCTGCAGGTGCAGTGACGACCGTGGTGGTCACTGATTTTTTGCTTTGGTTCGAGCAGCAGGACGACATTGCCCCGCAGCCGGCTAAACCGACCGCGCAGATCGCTGAAATGAGCAGTGCATAGTTTTTCATGGTGTCTCTCTTGATATGAACGGTTCGGTGGGGCAGATTACTTGCTAGTGCTCGCTATCACGGCATTTTGCAGCCAAAACTTTAATTTTTAAGGTTAAATAGTGTGTAAACAGGGAGGGTTGATCTATCACTTTCCCCATCTTCATCTGCAATTAATGGAGTTCAATCGTGCGTATTGCCCTGATTCATGCCTTGCGGCACTCCCCTCCACCTATTGAAGAAGCATTTGCCCGAATTTGGCCAGACGCCACTATTTTCAATCTACTGGATGACAGTTTATCTTCGGATTTGGCTGCTGAAGGCCGAATTAACGAGGCGATCACCCAGCGTTTTCTGACTTTGGCGCACTATGCTGCAGGAACAGGCGCGGATGGCATCCTCTTTACCTGTTCGGCTTTTGGGCCCTGTATTGAGGCGTGTGCAGAGGAGCTCGCCCCTTTGCCGGTTCTTAAACCCAACGAGGCCATGATCCGAGAAGCGGAAAAATTAGGTGAACGTATTGGCCTATTGGCAAGTTTTGCACCGACCCTGCGCTCTATGCCTTCAGAGTTTCCATCCAATCTCACCGTCGTCCCCTGTTTTGCTGAAGGGGCTTTGGCGGCATTAGATCGAGGTGAGGGGGAGTTGCATGATCAACTGGCAGCCCAGGCCGCCATGGCCCTCAAGGACTGTGATGTGATTGCCTTGGGTCAGTTTAGCCTGGCACGCGCTGCGAGGGCAGTGGCTGCCATGACTGGAAAGCCCGTTTTGACCACGCCGGAGTGTGCTGTGCGCGCCTTGAAAGCGCGCCTGATGAATTGATCAGGCTTTGACGTTGATCAATGTCCCCGTGACCTGGCCATCCGCATTAATGTGAGGGCCATCTTGGGGAGGGACAGGGTGGGGAACCGTTTGCTGTTGCGTCTGAGCCTTTTCTTCCAGCATGTGGGCGATGGCTGCCTTGGTGGCCTGCTGGGTCACCGCTTTTGAAACGGTTTGAGAAGAGGGCGAACTGGTATTTGAAGAGGGGGTATGCAAGTCAGGCGTTGCAACTTCGGGAGCTTGGCTATTCTGCGCCTCGCTGGAGGACAACACAGACGTACCGGATACGCGTTGCGCTCCCGCATTGGCCACGGTGTTTTCAATACTAGAGGAAGAATCTACTGCTCCGTCATGCCCTTTATTGTTGCGCATGGCTTGACCATTCGCATCCACATTGGGCTGATCAATAATTTGAACGCGGATTCCAGCTGTACCGATCACTGACATGATTTCAAATACCTAGTAGTTAAGTGCGGATTTCATGCACTACTCGGTATATCGGCTTAAAAACTAAAATCTTTAGGGTTTGATGCGCAGAAAACGTGAAAACTTGACCCTGATCCTTCCCGCCCCTGACAATTCAATACTTTACGAAACGGGGATCACGCCCCCGATATCCATTTTTGATCGGAGTTGCTTGCCATGACCGCACTACCCAGCCAAATGCGCTGTGTCGATATTCCTGAATTTGGCCCCCCTTCTGTGCTGCGAAGCACCACCCGCGATATTCCGGTTGCGGGTCCGAACCAAGTGCTGATTAAAGTGTTGGCAGCCGGAGTGAACCGCCCAGACTGTTTGCAAAGGGCAGGGTATTACCCCGTTCCGCCCGGCGCATCAGATTTACCCGGCTTGGAAGTTGCAGGTGAAATCGTGGCTTTAGGGGAAGGGGTGAACACTTCTCACTTGGGACAATCGGTGTGTGCCTTGGTGCAGGGCGGAGGTTATGCAGAATATTGTGTGGCGGATGTAGCCTTATGCCTTCCTATTCCTGTCGGGTTTGAAATGGAAGCGGCTGCATGCCTACCTGAAACCTGTTTCACCGTCTGGTCTAACGTATTTGATCGTGCTGCCTTGAAGCCAGGTGAAACCTTGCTGGTGCAAGGCGGAGCCAGCGGAATAGGAACGACAGCGGTTCAGATGGCGAAGACATTAGGCTTTCGTGTATTTGCTACCGCAGGTAGCGATGAAAAATGCCGAGCCGTAGAAGCACTGGGTGCTGAGCGGGCTATTAACTACAAGACTGAGGATTTTGTTGCAGTCGTCAAAGAAGCCACCGGCGGTAAAGGCGTTAATGTGATTCTTGACATGGTTGCAGGGGATTACATGCAGCGCGAAGTCAAAGCGGTGGCGGATGATGGCCGTATTGTGTTGATTGCCTTCTTGGGTGGCGCTAAAGCGCAAGTGGATTTTGGGGAAGTGATGCGTCGTCGCATTACGATCACGGGCTCCACCTTACGCCCGCGTTCAGTAGAATTTAAAGCAGCGATTGCCCAATCACTCACGGACAAAGTTTGGCCCTTGCTCAATAGCGGCAAAATGAAACCGGTGATTCATGCCCGCTTTCCTCTGGAGCAGGCGGCTGAGGCCCATGCACTGATGGAGAGTGGCACCCACATGGGTAAAATCGTATTGCTAACTTCGCCCTCTCATTAAGATGAATTTAGGAAAAAATCACGGGCATCTCATCCGAATGGGTTGGGGAAGTCTAGGGTTGGCTTTAGGGCTCGTGATGGGATCTTTGGCATACGCTGAAGAACTTGCTCTGCCCGTTTCATCTGCCCCCCAGGCGGTTGTTTGGGACAGTCAACATCAGCAAGGGGCGGTCGCTGCCGGGGATCAGATTTGGTTGTTTCGAGCCGACACCACTCAAGCATCAGGTTTAAAGTTGTTTGCGCATTTGAGTGCGCCTGGTGTTGCCCATTTCAGCTTAAATCCGGTTACGGGTGATCTCTTTGCTTCAGCCACCACGGAAGGAACATTGAAGTGGATTGACATGAAAGCGGGGGTAATCAGCACTTCCGTCCCTGCGGCAGGGCTCAAACCCTCAGCCCTTTTTTTTCATCCACTCTTAAATAAATTAGGAAGCTTCAATGCTGGTGGGGGTAACTTGACCCTGTTTGATGTTGCTTCGACTTCTTATGAAGGATTGATTCCTTTGGCAGATAGCCCCGCTTCAGTGGTGATGTCGGCTGATGGACGCGTGCTGGCACTGATGCCTGAAAGAAGAGAGTTAGTGTTGCTTGCCTTTAGACCCTTTCGTACCTTTGCGCGCTGGCCAATACCTGATACTTGTCCTTCTCCCGCGCGGCTTGCGGTCAATCCCGTTGCTCAAGAAGTGTATGTGTCTTGTGGGGCCGGATCGATCCACGTATTTCATCTATCAACAACCGAGTGGCATCGGCTTCATTCTCATGCAGCCGAAACCAGCCCTATTCAGCAGATTTTTTGGGATGCAAAGCATCATCGTCTGATTGCGCTCAACACCCAGGGAAGGGTATCGGCTGATCCTGCTGAGGGGCATGAAGCTGCCGTCTGTCAGCTCCTACCACCCAAAGCGCTCGCCGATTGGGATGGATCAACCCAAAGCCTCATCTATACCTATCAAGATTCGCAGCACGCACAGGTGCAGGTAGGTAAGCGTGTCTGCTCCGCTCCTACTCATTAATCTTTAACCGAGTCTTTGATCACCATGCGCAACCCAAATTGGACTTTTCCCTATTCTTCAACGCGTATGCCGGTGTTTTGCCGACGCGGGGTCGCCACCTCTCAGCCTTTAGCTGCTCAGGCTGGCTTGGCGGTTTTGCGTGAAGGTGGAAATGCCATCGATGCCGCAATTGCAACCGCGATCACGCTTACGGTTGTGGAGCCCAATATGAATGGCATCGGCTCAGATGCCTTTGCGATTCTTTGGGATGGGCAACAATTACATGGGTTGAATGCCTCAGGGCGATCGCCTGCTGCGTGGACGCCTGAGCGCTTTGCGGGCAAGTCTGCGATGCCAACGCGGGGCTGGGATGCCGTTACAGTACCCGGTTGTGTTTCAGCTTGGGTGGCCCTATCGGAGCGCTTTGGACGCTTGCCCTTCGAGCGGTTATTTCAAGACGCAATTCATTATGCCCAGGTAGGCTTTGCTGTACCTCCCATTGAAGCTGCAAATTGGGCGAAGCAAGCAGAAGAACTGCATGTGTATCCTGATTTCGCGCGCGACTTTTTACCCCATGGCAAGCCACCACAAGCAGGAGACTATTTTAAATTTCCCGCTCAGGCAGAGACCTTAAAAGAGATTGCCTCAACCAAAGGCGAGTCGTTTTATCGCGGGGTACTGGCAAAAAAAATAGCAGCGCATGCGAACAGGGGTCAAGGTGCGCTCACTGAAGCCGATCTCGCTGCACACCAAGTGGAATGGGTTAAACCCTTAGAAATGGAATTTCATGGTTATACCCTTCATGAAATTCCGCCCTCAGGACAAGGTATTTCAGCACTCATTGCGCTGGGAATTTTGAAGGAAATCCCAGGCTTCTCAGCCCTTCCACCGGATAGCGTGCAAAGCGTGCATTACCAAGTTGAAGCAATGAAACTGGCTTTTGCTGAAGTGCATGCGCGAGTAGCCGATCCTGAATATATGCAGGATGACCCCCAGCGCTGGTTGCAACGAGATTATCTATCGAGTCGCGCCAAACTGATTGATCCTCATCGGGCGCAAACCTATGGTCCCAGTGAAATTGCAGGCGGCGGTACGGTGTACCTCACGGCTACTGACGACGAAGGCCGTATGGTGTCGTTCATTCAAAGTAACTATATGGGCTTTGGCTCGGGCATCGTGGTCCCAGATACCGGAATCTCACTGCAAAATCGGGGCTGTGGCTTTTCGCTTGAAGCGGGCCACCCCAATCAAGTTGCACCTTCTAAACGGCCGTATCACACCATTCTGCCTGGCTTTGTTACGCAGCAAGGACAACCCGTGATGAGCTTTGGAGTGATGGGCGCCATCATGCAGCCCCAAGGCCATGCGCAAATGATGGTACGCATGGGATTGCACCACCAAAACCCTCAAGCCGCTGTTGATGGCCCTCGCTGGCAAGTGGATGCGCAACAGAATACCGATCTGGAAGCGCATTTTGGCGCTGAAACGATCGCGGCGTTGCGGGCGATGGGGCATACCCCACCCCCTGCCGGATCTGCATTTGGCTTTGGGGGCGCGCAACTGATGTTGAAGATGCCCAACGGCGGCTATTGTGCGGCTTCAGACTCCCGCAAGGATGGTTTGGTGGCCGGAGATTAGTCTTTAAAGCCAAAAGTTTTCATCATTGTCATAATGACGTGCATGTGAAATTAGTGTGGTGCGTGCACAATACGCGTCTATTTTTTTAAGCAGCCCCGGTAGCTCAGTGGATAGAGCAACCCCCTCCTAAGGGGTAGGTCGCACGTTCGATTCGTGTTCGGGGCGCCAACGGTCTTTTCGACTGTGCATTTCATTTACATTGTCCGCAAACTATGTCAGAACAAGATAAGTCAGAAAAAGAAGCACCCAAATTTAATGCCCAAGCCCTCATCTCAAGGTTGGTGTCAGCCACCACTTTATTTAAGGGCTTTGCAACCTCTGATGTTGAAGCGTTAATCGCAGTCTCTAAGAAAGTTAAATTTACAGCTGGACAAGATCTTTTTTTGACGGGCGACGCCGCCAAAGAAATGTTTGTACTGTTATCAGGTGAAGTCATGGTGTGGACAGATCCCCCAGGGCGCGACAAACCCTTAGGAACGCTATCCGTCGGTTCACATTTTGGAGAAATGGCACTGATCAATTCAAAAGGTACGCGCACCACCAGTGTCACCGCTACCAAAGATGGTTTGGCGATTGCCTTTAGCCCCTTAAGGTTGCACGATGCACCCTCTGCAGAAGCCATGATTTATCGAAATGTGGCAAGACAGTTGGCAGACCGACTGGCTGCCCTCGAAAAATCTTAGTCACCTTGCGCCTCAGACACGACAGGAGTGATCAAGCATGAAGGCAAGATTACCGCGCGCTGTGCTGATTATCTCCTTGGTCAGTTTTTTTAACGATGTGGCTTCAGACATGGTCATTCCCTTACTCCCTTTGCTACTTGCGGGGTCAGTAGGGGGTGGGGCCATTGCATTAGGTTTGGTGGAAGGCACAGCGGATGCAGTTGCCAGTGCGATGCGTTTGTGGTCCGGTCAAAGAAGTGACCGCAGTGGAACCGGTCGTAAGCCCTATGCTTTAGGGGGGTACGTGTTATCCAATGCGGTCCGCCCTCTGTTGGGATGGGTAAGCGCATGGTGGGGCATGTTGGTTTTGAGAGCCATCGATCGGGTGGGCAAGGGGGTACGAAGCGCTCCTCGAGATGCGTTGTTGGTCGATATCACCCCACCAGATCAGCGTGGGCAAGCGTTTGGACTGCATCGTGCTTTTGATAACGCTGGGGCCGTGATTGGTGCATTGCTTGCAGCGTGGGTGCTGAGTCAACCGGGTGCAGACGTGCATTCGGTTGTGATGTGGTCAGCCGTCCCGGGTGTGATAGCCGTATTGATTTTTGCTTTTGGGGTTAAAGAACCTCAGCAAAAGCCAACTATTCAGACGGAAGACATTCAAATCAAGACCGCTTCAATTGCGACGCGCTCTATTTTTTATAGCCACTTTTTACAGCACAACCCAAAGCTCAAACGCTATTTAGCTGCCCTATTATTGTTCACCTTATCCCGGTCGTCTGAAACGTTTATTGTTTTACGCGGGCATGAACTGGGGATTGATGCAGGTGTGTTGCTGATACTCTGGGCAGGGCTTAACGCCGCAAAATCATTTGCAGCGCATCTTGGCGGGGGATGGGCTGACCAGTATGGCCGTTTGTTGGTACTCAGACTCTCTTGGGTGGGGAGTGCGGTTGCGAGTTTAGGCTTAGCGCTCGCGCCAAATGCAGAATGGCTGATTGTTATGGCCTTACTGGGAAGTCTTCCGCTGGGTTTAGGAGAAGGGGCTGAACGCGCTTACATTGCTGATCTTTCTCCTGATCAACAACGGGGTACGGCTTACGGTTGGTATAACCTGACCACAGGGGCTGCTGCGATTCCTGCGGGCTTATTGTTCGGTGGATTGTGGCATTATGCTGGCGCACCTGTGGCCTTTGGGGTGGCAGCGGTATTTGGCCTGAGCGCATTACTCTTCCTGCCAACCCCCAGTACTGAGTCCCAAAGCACCCATTAACCCAATCAAGCCAGGGCGCCTCAGTGGCGTCTTGGTTTTGACGATGTCTAATAGTTTTCATATTTTTGAGCGATTCCCATGCCTGTAATGACTCTCGAAGGCGCATGTCTTGCCTTCGGCCATCACCCTCTTTTAGATCATGCTGACCTTGTAGTGGAATTAGGCGAGCGCATTGCATTGATTGGTAGAAATGGCACGGGTAAAAGTAGCTTAGTCAAAGCAGCCATGGGCGAAGTACAACTCGATGACGGCAAGCTCTGGTTGCAACCGGGGATTCGTATTGCCCATGTGGCGCAAGAACCTCCACTCAATTTGGATGAAACAGTATTTGAGGCAGTTGCTGGGGGGCTGGGCGAGTTACGCTCCGCACTGGTGGCCTATCATCATCTCAGTACCCGTTTGGCCAGCCAAGACCATGCATCAGATGAAGATCTGGCTACCTTGGCAGATCTTCAGCATGTCTTAGATTCGGGAGATGGCTGGTCCCAGCAAGCCCGGGTTGAAGCCACGGTAGAGCAAATGAAACTCCCATCCGACACAAAAATATCGATGCTCTCGGGTGGCTGGAAAAAACGTGTAGCCTTAGCCCGCGCTTGGGTCAGTGATCCAGAATTATTATTGCTCGATGAGCCAACCAACCACTTAGATATCGAGACCATTGAGTGGTTAGAAACGCAGCTTAAGCAATTTCGTGGGGCCGTATTATTCGTCACGCATGATAGAAGATTTATGGATCAGGTGGCCACGCGCATTATCGAATTAGATCGAGGCAAGCTAGGGGATTACGGCAGTTCATGGAGTGATTACGAACAACGTAAAGCTGATCAACTTGCGCGCGAAGCTGTTGAAAATGCGAAAGCCGATAAGCTCCTTGCGCAAGAAGAAGTATGGATTCGTAAAGGTGTTGAAGCCCGCAGAACGCGCGCAGTAGGGCGAATCAACCGGCTTGAACAATTACGTGCCGCAAGGGCAGCCAGACGTGAACGATTCTCAGGAGTGCGCTTAGCCGTTGATGCCGGCGACAAGAGCGGCGAATTGGTGGCTGATCTTCATAATGTTTCGATTGAAATCCCGGGTAGAACCTTAGTCCGTAATTTCACCACCCGAATTATTCGTGGTGATTGCATTGGATTGATTGGCGGGAACGGAGCGGGCAAAACCAGTTTTTTGCGGGTGCTTCTTGGTGAGCAACCACCCACTTCGGGCGAAGTCAAAATGGGGACTAAATTGCAGCTCGCCTATTTTGATCAGATGCGCGCTCAGCTTGATCCCGAAGCCACACTCATGGATACCATTAGCCCAGGATCAGATACGGTAGAAGTTCGTGGTGTTCGTAAACATGTACTGAGTTACTTGGGCGATTTCTTGTTTCCGCCTGAGCGAGCCCGTGCCAAAGTCAAGTCGCTGTCTGGGGGGGAACGCAATCGCTTATTGCTGGCGCGATTATTTGCGCGTCCCGCTAATCTCTTAGTGATGGATGAACCCACCAACGATCTTGATATTGAAACGCTGGAGCTTCTAGAAGAATTATTATCTGATTATCCGGGCACCTTGATTTTAGTCAGTCACGATCGCGCGTTTCTCGATAACGTGGTCACGCAAGTGATCGTTTTAGATGGTGAAGGTGGGGTATTAGAAAACGCAGGTGGTTATGATGATTTTCGTCGTTGGCGCGATAGCAAAGAAGGTAAAGCGTTCTTTGCCGAACAGCATCAAATTGCCCTTAACGACAGAAAATCTAAAGAAGGCAATGACGCCTCACCTCAATCTGCTCCTAAATCACAGCCTACTGATACGATCACTCAGAAAACAACGAGTGTTCCTGCGAAGCCTCTGGTTAAATTAAGTTATAAAGAACAAAAAGAATTAGACGGTTTACCCGCAACGATAGAGAACCTAGAGGCGGAACAAACCAACATTGCGGCCAGACTGGCCGATCCCGAAACCTATCAAGGGGATCCTGCAGTGGTGAGGCAACTTACAGACCGCGCAACAGAATTAGAAGATTTGATTTTGTCCGCGATGACCCGTTGGGAAGCGCTTGATGCCAAGCAAAAAGGACTTTAATTCTTGTGCGTTTCCCGGTTGAAGAAGCGTTCTTGCATAGCAAAAGGATTGAGGTGACTGAGTAAGGTTTCAGGTGCGTCAAATGCCGTGACCTGACCTTGTTCCAGAACGATGACTTGATTGGCTAAGCGCATGACTTCTTCAATCGCATGCGTGACATAGAACATAGGAATGTGTAATTCATCCCTTAAGGTTTCAAGCCAAGGAAAGATTTCAAGACGACGGGGTATATCGAGTGAGGCCAGGGGTTCATCAAGCAGCAGCAGTTTTGGTGCGGTTGCCAAGGCCCGCGCAAGTGCAACGCGTTGACGTTCTCCTCCAGACAACGCCTGAGGTTTTCGGTTTAGTAGCGTTTTTAGCTCAAGTAACTCAATCGCTTTATTCAGCATCGATTGCGCTTCTTCTGAGTGCACGCGTTGAAGGCCAAACTCTAAGTTACGTTGAACATTCAAGTGCTCAAATAAACTGGCTTCTTGAAATACATACCCAATGGACCGCTTCCAAGTCGGAATAAACACCCCACGCTCATCGTCCTGCCAGGTTTCTTCAACGATTTGAATCTTGCTATGTGTGGGCTTTTCAAGTCCTGCTACGCAACGGAGTAAGCTTGTTTTTCCCGAGCCAGAAGCTCCGTAAATGGCCGTGATGCCTTGCGCAGGAATACGAAGATCAACGGATAAATTAAAGGCAGGTCGTGCCAACTGCAGACGCAGCTGAATAGTTTGAGGGGTGTGAGCGTGACTGGAGTCTATCAATTGAGCACTCTCACTACGCGACGATTCAAGAGCGAAAGTGCGAACAATACGATGAAGGAAAAAGCCAACATACCCCCCGCCAGCCAATGGGCTTGACCGTACTCCATGGCTTCCACATGGCTATAGATTTGAGTCGAGAGCACTTGTGTTTGCCCGGGTATGTTGCCCCCAATCATGAGTACGACACCAAACTCACCTACCGTATGAGCAAAGCATAAAATCGCTGCACTCATTAAACCCGGTCTCGCCATAGGGAGAGCCACAGAAAAAAACGCATCGATAGGGGAGGCACGCAAGGTTGCAGCCACCTCTCTTGGGCGAGAACCCATTGCATCAAACGCCCCTTGAATCGGTTGAATGGCAAGGAAGTGAATAAAACACAGAGCCAATCACCAATCCCGAAAAAGAAAAAGATAGGCTGCCTAACCCCAGGGCCTGTGTTGCTTGTCCTAACGGGCCATGAGGTCCCATCAGTAAAAGAAGATAAAACCCCAATACAGTGGGCGGTAACACAAGCGGTAAGGTCAGTAAGGCATTGAGAGGGGCGCGCAGGATTGAACGCGTATGAGACAACCACCACGCAATCCCTGTGGCAATAGGAAGAAGAATGAGTGTGGTGAGGGTGGCGAGCTGAATCGTTAGCCAAATGGCTTGCACATTGCCGGGATTCAGTACTTCATTCGTCATAGCTTAGTTGGGTAAAACATCAAAACTGATAGCCAAAGGTTTGCATGATTTTTTTGGCTGGATCTGTTTTCAGGAAGACCAAGAAGGCTTTGGCAGCCATGTTATTTTTACCGTTCGTTAATAAAATCGCGTCTTGGTGAAGGGGGTGATACAACTCAGCAGGCACGATCCAGGCTGATCCTTCGCGTAGATGCCCATCAGTATAGACTTGAGATAGAGCGACAAACCCTAATTCCGCATTTCCCGTGGCCACAAATTGATAGGCCTGACTGATGTTTTCGCCCTGAACCCATTTGGGATTCAATTTTTCCGCCAATCCCAGTGCTTTCATCGTTTGCAAGGCTGCTAGGCCATACGGGGCCAGTTTCGGATCGGCTATGGCCAGATGCTGGAATTGATCCGATCGCAAAATCTCGCCCTTGTTGTCCACCCAAGCATTGCGCTTGCTCCATAAAACCAAAGCGCCCGTTGCATACGTGAAACGAGTGCGCTCTACCCCTAGCCCCTCTTTTTCTAGGCGTTCAGGGGTGTCTTGGTCAGCGGATAACAAAACATCAAACGGCGCGCCATTCTCAATTTGCGTAAAAAACTTACCCGTAGACCCATATGCTGCCTTGACGATATGCCCAGATTCTTCTTGAAAACGGGCCACCAGTTTTTGCATGGGCGCAGTAAAGTTCGCCGCGACTGCGATCGTGGTTTCTGCAGCGTAAAGGGGTTGCAAGAAGAGGAGAGGGAATAACAACACCCATTGCGGGCACTTAAACGTTTTCATTATTCAAGAAGGCAAACCATTCAAACCGAAGACATTATCATGCCTTTTGGCCATCAACGACTCGGTAGGGCTTAATAGCCGATCCTTAAGTGCTCGTGGTATTCTTCGCCCCCACGGAGAGCTGGCCGAGTGGTCGAAGGCGCCTGACTCGAAATCAGGTATACGGCAACGTATCGGGGGTTCGAATCCCTCGCTCTCCGCCAATCCCCATACCAACAACACTGGGCTCTACCCCGCTAATGGGTTAGGAGTTTCATTAAACACGATTGTTCATCCCACTCCAAACTGCTCGCGCCATGACTTCCAGCCTGTCGTTTGCCTTAAGAATGTATTAGGTTCACAGAAACCGAAAGGCTATTGCCGCTATCGCAGTAGGAACGATCGCAGCGATAAATAATTTGCCAGCGCTAATAACGCCGTCGTCAAACTTGCTTTTAAGGAATGCGACAGCAGCGGGGTTGGGGGCGTTTGCAATCACGGTCAGGCCCCCACCTGTTACGGCCCCTGCAACGATCGCCACTTTAAAATCATCACTCAACCCCGGTACAAGCGATGCCAAATAGGTCAAAGCTGCGTTGTCGGTGATCGCGGTCAGCGCAGTCGCACCATAAAACACAGGTTCAGGGTTTAATCCCATGAGTAGAGGTTGAAGCCACCATGTCTGTTGGC
>Ga0114963_10001861_pt1 | contig 14373 bp, 20 predicted proteins | sample C_131016_EF_Meta_FD_87019 | JGI IMG/M metagenome (GOLD analysis project Ga0114963, IMG submission 87019) | Freshwater microbial communities from Lake Croche, Canada to study carbon cycling - C_131016_EF_MetaG | ecosystem: Environmental > Aquatic > Freshwater > Lake | place: Lake Croche, Canada...
AAACGACTTAAAATCGTTACAGTGTCGGTTCGAATCCGACTTAGGGTACGCCCCTTTAGCTCAGAGGATAGAGCGTATGGTTTCTACCCATCAGGTCGGGAGTTCGAATCTCTCAAGGGGTGCCAATGTCCTTGACAAACAAGAAAAAATAAAGTACACTAGAATAATGCGATTCAAAACCAAGGTTATGATTCCCGCAGTTGCGCTTCTTACGAGTTTACTCGTATCGCTACCAACAGCCCAGGATCAAGCCAAAGCTAATGAAAGACAAAAATGCGGGATTAAACAAATTTCTCGTAGTTATAAAAGATTGCCTTACGCTCAACCTGCTTATAATAAGCGATTTGCACAGACTTATATGTCTACTGTATATGGTTGGTGCGGAATTCAATACAATTGTTTAGTTACTTTGTGGAATAGAGAAAGCGGATGGAGAGTTAACGCTCATAATAAATCATCTGGTGCTAATGGCATTCTACAAGCTCTTCCAGGAAATAAAATGGCAAGTGCAGGAAAAAATTGGTATAGTGACCCACAAGTCCAAATCAAATGGGGTCTTCGTTATATCTCACAAAGATATGGAAGTCCTTGTTCTGCATTGAGCCATTCTTATAGAACTGGTTGGTACTAAATAATCTTCACCACACCGCCTATGTGAAGTAGGGTGGTAGCCACACCTGAACATGTGTCTTAAACTGTTCATCTGCGAGTGTTGCATAATGGTAGTGCATCATCCTTCCAAGTTGATTGTGCCAGTTCGATTCTGGTCACTCGCTCCAATCTCTCTTAGCTCAACGGCAGAGCGGGAAGCTGTTAACTTCTAGGTTCCAGGTTCGAATCCTGGAGAGAGAGCAAGCAGTATGTGTTAGCCAGTTGCACATACTCCCACACGTTTTATGGCGTGGCAAACTGGCGCAATGCCTCTTTAACTCAGTTGGTAGAGTGCTTCACTTGTAATGAAGATGCCGTTGGTTCAAATCCGACAAGAGGCTCCATATGGAACAATGGGTGAGTGGCTTAAACCACCTTCCTGCTAAGAAGGCGTAGGGTAAAATCTACCGCAGGTTCGAATCCTGCTTGTTCCGCCATTCCCCGTTCGTCTAATGGCAGGACCGCACCCTTTGGAGGTGCTTATCGTAGTTCGAATCTACGGCGGGGAGCAATAATTTGCTTGACCAATAATGAATATAATTATATAATGGTTTAAATAGAAAGAGCAACAATGAAAAAAGCTTTAATTACAGGTATTACTGGTCAAGACGGATCTTATTTAGCAGAACTCCTTTTAGAAAAAGGTTATGAAGTTCATGGTATCAAGCGCAGATCTTCATCATTCAACACAGACCGTGTAGATCATCTTTATGAAAATAGTAGTAATTTTTACCTACACTACGGTGACTTGACAGACTCAACAAATATTATTAGATTAATTAGTCAGATTAAACCAGATGAAATTTATAATTTAGGTGCACAAAGTCATGTTCAGGTTTCTTTTGAAACCCCAGAATATACTGCAAACTCAGATGCATTAGGTACACTCAGAATACTTGAAGCAATTCGTATTCTTGGTATGGAAAAGGATGTAAAGTTTTATCAAGCATCCACATCAGAAATGTTTGGTGCCTCAGCACCGCCACAGAGTGAAGAAACTCCATTCTATCCTAGATCACCTTATGGTGTTGCTAAGTTGTATGCCCATTGGATTACAAAAAATTATCGGGAATCTTATGGAATGTTTGCTTGCTCAGGAATTTTATTTAATCATGAGTCACCAAGAAGAGGGGAAACCTTTGTAACCCGAAAAATTGTTCTTGGTCTTAATGCAATTGTTAATGGTGAACAGGAAGTGCTAGAGTTAGGCAATCTTGAAGCTAAAAGAGATTGGGGTCACGCTAAAGATTTTGTTAATGCAATGTGGTTAATGCTACAGCAAGATACTCCACAAGATTTTGTTATTGCAACAGGAGAGCAGTATTCCGTAAAGCAATTTGTAGAAGCTTGTGCACCTTATTTTGGAATGAATATTGTATGGGTGGGAACTGGAATTAATGAAGTTGGAGTAGACACAAATAGCAATCGTGTAATTGTAAAAGTTAATCCAAAATACTTTAGACCAGCAGAAGTAGAATCATTACTGGGAGACCCATCACTTGCTGAAAATAATTTGGGATGGAAGCCAGAAATTAGCTTTGAAGAATTAGTTAAGGATATGTGTTTAAATGGAATTGAATAGTAAAATTTTTGTTGCTGGTCATAAAGGATTAGTTGGATCTGCAATTGTTAGAAAACTTAAATCTCTTGGTTATACAAATATTATTACTGTAGATAAAACAGAAGTAGACTTGAGGGATCAAGATAGAGTATCTTGGTTAATTTCTTCATACGCCCCAGAATACATATTTCTTGCAGCAGCAAAAGTTGGCGGAATTAATTATAATAAACAAGCTCCAGCAGATTTTATTTATGATAATTTGCAAATTCAAAATAATATAATCCATAATGCAAATAAGTATGGTGTCAAAAAACTTTTATTTTTGGGTTCTGCCTGTATCTATCCAAAAATTACACCACAGCCTATCAAAGAGGAATACTTATTAAGTGATTACCTTGAGCCAACTAACGAAGGTTATGCTCTTGCTAAAATTGCGGGATTAAAAATGTGCAACATGTATCGTGAACAGTACGGTCTTAATGCAATATCTTTGATGCCAGCTAATTTATATGGAACCAACGACAACTTTAATATTGAGCAATGTCATGTTATTCCTGCAATGATTAATAAATTTATTACTGCAAAAAATAATGGTATGGAAGATGTAGTTTTTTTTGGTGATGGAAGTCCAACAAGAGAGTTTCTTTATGTAGATGATCTTGCAGATGCTTGCATTTTTCTTATGAACAACTATGATGAGTCTGAGCATATTAATGTAGGTTCTTCAGAGGAATACAGCATTAAAGATCTTGCCGAGATTGTTGCAAAAGCAACTGAATTTACTGGAAATATAGTTTGGGATACAAATAAGCCAAATGGAACTCCAAGAAGAAAACTTGATAACTCAAAGTTAGAAAGCATTGGGTGGAAATCTTCAGTAACTTTAGATGAAGGTCTCAAAAAAACTGTTGAATGGTATCTTAAAACAGGTGGGGTAAGAAATGCCTAATTGGAAATTAATGGAAGAAACTATTAATCTAAAAGATAGGTTAAGTTTGGCTTATTTTTCCCTGACTACAAAGCAATTTACTAATGGAAAATATGTCAAAAAGTTTGAAAAAGCTTGGAGTGATTGGCTTGGTTGTAAATATTCATTATTTGTTTCTTCTGGAAGTACCGCTAACTTTCTTTTAATTGCAGCAATTAAAGAAAAATACAATCTAAAAAATAGAGATAAAGTATTATTACCTGCTTGTACTTGGGTAACTAATGTGGGTCCAGTTATTCAATTAGGCTTAGAACCAATATTTTGTGACATAAACTTATCAGATTTTAGTTTTGATAAGAAAGAATTGGAAAGAATTAAAAAGTTACATCCAGATATTAAGTTGATTTTTGTCACACATCTTTTAGGATTTGCAGCAAAAAATTCAGAATATCAAGAAATGTTTCCAAATGCAATTATTGTAGATGATGTTTGCGAATCTCATGGAGCAAAATTTAAAAACGGAAGTAAAGTTGGATCAGATAGTCTTGGAGCAACATTTAGTTTTTACTTTGGACACCACATGACCACCATTGAGGGTGGTATGGTTTGTACAAATGATGCAGAACTATACGATCTTATGAAGATGAAGCGAAGTCATGGTATGGCTAGAGAGTCTATTAATTTTGATCGGTATGCAGAAGAAAATCCAGAAATTCAAAAATCATTTTTGTTTATTACAGATGGATATAATTTTAGAAATCATGAATTGGGTGCTATATTAGGTTTGTCACAAATTAAAAGATTAGATAAGATGATAGAAATTCGGGTAAATAATTATAAAATGTTTGTGGATTTAATGATTGATTATGAAAACCTATTTAGACCAGTATATTCTAATTTTGGAAATAGTAGTTTTTGCTTTCCTTTAATAGCTTACGATAAAAATATCTACAGTGCTCTTATTGACGAGTTTAAAAATAATGGAATAGAGTATAGACCAATTGTTAGTGGTAATTTATTAAAACATCCATTTTTAAAAAATTATTCTATTACATCTAGCAAGAAAATAAATAACGTAGACATTTTGAATGATTACGGTGTATACTTGGGAAACAACCATTTTGTTGGAAAAAAACATATAAAGCTATTAAAAGAAATATTGGAGAAAATAGATGAACTTAGCAGAGATTCTTGACAATTATATCAAAGAAAAGGTTGATATAATTTTAAGCAACAAAGAGTTGCCAGATACAAACTATATTGAAACGGACAACATAGGAGAGGTACTTGAAAAACTTGTAATCATTCACATAAGAATGTGGATGCTTGAAGATGCAATTCAAGATGCCAAAAGTGACGAAGAAATTGCAGACATAAAGCGTAAAATTGATATTTGTTTTAAACAAAAAAGACCAAGATTTGTACAAGCAATAAACTTGATGCTTGATAATGCAATTGAAACTGGAAAATCTTTGAGGGAAGATTCAGTTAAACTTTATAAGGGTGTCAAATGAAATATATCTTTTTTTACAATCATTTTCATAATGGAGATGTTTTTTTAACTAGAGAGTATGTTAGAGAAATTGCAAAGCTTTATCCAGAAGCAACAATTAAATACTTTCATGGAAATAGTCCAAAGATTATTGCTGACCTAGGAATTAAAACTTTAAATATTTCAGAATACAACACGGTTTTTGATATGAGATCTAAATTTATTAAAGATGATGGTTTGCAAATTAACACTTGGATAGGTAATCATTTGCTTTTGAATCCAGGTTGTAACTACCTTACATACAATAAAATGTTTAAAGAATTAATTAAAGATATTGGTTTAGATTATGATGTTAAAGACCCAGAATATTATATTCCAGATATTGATTTTTCCCAATATGATATTCCAAATAATTTTGAAATAGATGATTCCGCAATAATGTTTTCTAATGGTCCAGTTCATTCAGGTCAATCAAATATTGGTAGCACAAATGAAATTGTCCAAGCAATTTTAGATAATATTCCAGATAGAAAAATTATTCTTACTCATAAAACCGAGATTATTAATGATAGGTTAATTTATACAGATGATATTATTAATACTAGCGGTGGAGATTTAAATGAAATTTCTTGGGTGGCTGAAAAATGCAAAACAATAATTGGAAGAAACTCTGGTCCTTTTTGTTTTATGCATACAAAAAATATTTTAAATAATTCTCAAAAAAATATAATAGCTTTTGGAACTGTAGAAGAAGATTGCCCTTCTAATGGGCTTAAAATAGAGTGTAATTACACATTTATTGATGACTCTTCCTCAGACTTAATAGAAAAGATATTAGAAAAAATATGAAACAAAGATTTCAAATTATAGGTGAGGGATTTTTACATACAACTGGAGGAAATAAAGGCTATTCTGTTCATGGGAAAGAATCAAAATACTTAGAATGGTCAAGATACGATGGGGATGCAATATTTTATATTGATGAGATGATCCCTACTGCAGAATTTTACGATACAAATAAAAAAAAGTATGCCTGGGTTTTAGAGTCAAAAGCTATAAAACCTGAACCAGTTGAATATATAAAAAACAATTTAGAAAAAGTTTTGGAAGTTTTTGACATAATTTTTGTTCACGATACAGAACTTCTTGCACTTGGAGATAAATTCAAATATGTTCCACCAAGTGGAATTTGGATTAAAGATATGGCAATTCATCCAAAAATTAAATTGATATCTATGATATCTTCAAATAAAGGAATGACACCTGGTCATCAAGAAAGATTAAATTGGATAAATAAGTTATCTGAAAAAGTAGATCTTTATGGTCGTGGATTTAAAGAAATTGATTTAAAAGAACAAGGTCTTTCAGATTACATGTTTTCTGTAGCAATTGAAAATTGTCAATACGGTGGGTACTTTACCGAAAAAATATTGGATTGTTTTGCCACAGGAACTATACCAATTTATCTTGGTTGCACAAACATAGATGAATATTTTAATCCAGAAGGAATTATTAATTTGTCGGAAGATCTTGATATTTCTCCAGAAATATATTATAATAAGATGGATGCAATTAAAGAAAATTTTGAAAAAGCAAAAGCCTTTGAAATTGCGGAAGATTATATGTACGAGAGGTATTTCTCTAATTTATGATTTCTTTTAGCCAATTGGGAAATATGGGTCATTTAGGTAATCAAATGTTTCAATATGCTTCATTGCGTGGGCTTGCAGCAAAGCATGGATACGAATGGGCAATTCCAGCCCAATATGAATTTGGCACTAGATATCCAATGCGTAGTAGTATGTATGATATTTTTAATTTACCAGATGTAACTGTTTTGCGTACAATACTTCCAGGAAATCCTTTATTACCAGAAAAACAATTCCATTTTGATGAAGACCTTTTTAATAATTGCCCAGACAATATAGATCTTAACGGCTATTATCAATCTTATAAATACTTTGACCATATTCGTGAAGAATTAATTAAAGAGTTTACCTTTAAGATGCCAATGTCTTTGCCTAAAAATATTGTGGCAATTCATGTAAGGCGGGGCGACTATGTAAATCAACCACAATTCCATCCTGTATGTGATGTGGAATATTATAGAAAAGCTATGGAATATTTTCCTAATGAAAATTTTTGTGTATTTTCTGATGATCCAGAATGGTGTAAGCAGCAGGAAGTCTTTAAAGATTGTTTTATATCTGAAAACTCTACAGAAACATATGCCCTACAATGGATGATACAAGCTAAAGGAAATATTATTGCTAATAGTTCTTTTAGTTGGTGGGCAGCTTATTTAAATCAAAATAACGGAATTGTAATTTCTCCAAAAAAATGGTTTGGGGAAAATTATAGTCACTACAATATGAATGACTTAAGACCAAAAGAATGGATACAACTGTGATTAATTTAAAAAATACAACATTTATAATTCCTGTTAGAATCGAACACCCAGATAGAGCTAGAAATGCTATTACTGTTTTGTCATACTTATTAAATAATTTTGACACTAACATAATTGTAAAAGAAGTTGATACAGAATCTAATTTTACTACTCAGGTTGCTCCAAAATTAAAAGAGCTTTGTTCAGAAAAATCTTTATCTAACTTAAATCACATCTTTGAATACTCTGAAGATCCAGTATTTTATAGAATGAAAATTATAAATGAAATGTTGAATTTAGTTAAAACTGAAGTTGTTGTTAATTATGATATTGATGTATTACTAGAACCAGCAACAATTATTCAGTGTGTATTAAAAATAGCTGTCGATGGAGTAGATATGGTTTATCCATTCTTGTCAGAAAATAGCATTCAGGTTTATGCAGATTTGGATAAATGTTTAGAATTTATTAATAATGATTATAATTTTGATATTCTTCGACAAAATAGTAATCGTGAATATTCACTTGCTGGATATGTTCAATTTTTTAAAACAAAATCTTACATAGAGGGTGGCATGGAAAATGAAAATTTTAAAGGTTCTGCTCCAGAAGATTGGGAAAGGTTAAATAGATTTCCTAGGCTGGGATATAAACAAGAAAGAATAAATGAATTTGTTTATCACCTTGAGCATTATCGTGGAAACAATTCCTACCCAATATCAATGCAGGGAAATCCAAATTGGGCAGCAAATCAAGCACTTTATGAGTATTTGCTCAATTTATCTACAAGAGATTTAATAATCTATTACAACAGTCAGGAATATTTAAATAAGTATGATTGTCGCTAGTACACCATTAAGAATTTCTTTGTTTGGTGGGTCTACAGATAACCCTAATTTTATTAAAAAATATGGATATGGGTCTGTTATTAGTTTTCCCTCCGATTTAAAAACTTATGTAACTTTAAGTCAGGATAAGATTGGAAAAAATTACGATCACAAATATGTTATTAATTATTCAAAGCGTGAAGAAGTTGTAGAAATTAAAGATATTCAAAATGAATTAGTTCGGGTAGTTTTGGAATACTTTGAGGTAGAACCAGTACAAATTACCCTAACTAGTGATGCTTATTCTCAAGGTAGCGGTCTTGCATCATCATCTTCATATTTGATTAGTCTTATTAAAGCAGTAACTTTATTTAAAGAAATAAGAATGACGGAAACGGAAATTTGCGCCCTTGCATATGAGCTGGAATTAAAATTTAATCCATACTGTGGATACCAAGACCCTTACGGGTGTGGTGTGGGCGGTTTCAAAAGAATAGAATTCTTTGAAGATGGGTCAGTTAAATATAAATTTTTATCAACTGATTTGTTTGACGTATATGACATGCATTTATTGTTTACGGGTGTAACAAGAAATTCTAAAGAAGTTCTTAAAGATATAACTAAAAATATAGATAAATCTTTCCCGCTAATAAATTTAGTTAACGAAGCTGATGATGTTTTTAAAAATAAAGATTATGATAAATTTTTACAAGTTTTTAAAAAAAGTTGGATTGAAAAAAAGAATACCAGTAGTATGATTATTGAAAATCCTATAATTAAAGATATTGATGATAGTTTATCAAGGAGTGATGATGTTCTTGCACACAAACTTTGTGGTGCTGGAAATGGTGGATTCTTTTTAATATTCTCTAAAAAAGATACCTTGAGTATTTCTAAAGATTGTGTTAAAATTAATATATCGACAGACGGAGTAAATGGAGTAGTTCTGTGAATTTTTTTGAAGAGTGCATTAAAGCAACTCAAGACATCCTTTATGGAAAAGAATACAAAAATTTTGAAAAAGCCTATAATGATCATCAAGATATCATTATTTTAGGCAACGGTGGAAGTAATGCAGTAGCATCTCATATTGCTCAAGATATGACAAAGCGGGGTGGGAAAAGAGCATTATCTTTTTCAGACTCATCAATGCTTACTTGCTTTATGAATGATTACGGGGTAGATGATGCATATGCAAAGTTTTTAGAATTCTATGCTGGCAGTGATACTCTTGTAATCTTAATTAGTTCTTCTGGCAAATCGCAAAATATTCTTAAGTCTGTTGAATATTGTATTGAAAATAATATTGATTTTGGAGTATTGACAGCTTTTGACCCTAACAATCCAGTAAGAATTTCTTCTGCAAAATCTAAATTTAATTATTACATACCAACAAATAGTTATGGTGTAGCGGAGTGTATTCATCAAGTTTTTCTACATGGAATTGTAGAGTGCGAATGATTTACTGCTTTGACCTAGATGGAACAATTTGTAGTTCTGTAGAAAATAGTCAATATGAAATGGCAGAACCAGATATTTTTGTGGTAGATAAAATTAATGAACTCTATGATGATGGTAATACAATCATTGTTATGACTGCTAGAGGCTCTGTAAGTAAAAAAGATCACACTACTTTAACAGAAAACCAACTTCAACTTTGGGGAGTCAAGTATAATAAATTAATTATGAATAAAAAGCCTTTTGCCCATAAGTATATTGATGATAGAGCAGTGCATATTGATGATTGGAAAAAGTCAGTAGGTCCAAAAAAGAATGGCATTATTGCTGGGGCTTTTGATGTTATTCATCCAGGTTATATAAAGATGTTTAAAGAGGCAAAAGAAAAATGTAATCATTTAACAATTGCACTGCATATAGATCCATCTATAGAGAGAGGTAAAGTAAAGCCTATTCATACTTGGGCGGAACGTGCAGAAATCTTGTTAGCTTTAAAGTATGTAGATGACATTAATATTTATGAATATGAGTGGGAATTAGAGGAGATGTTATCTTCTGGACACTATGACATTAGGTTTCTTGGAAAAGATTATTTAAATAAAAATTATACTGGTAATTATTTACCAATAGAAATTAGCTGGATTGATAGAAATCACGGTTATTCAACAACAGATTTTAAAAGAAAGATTGTAGAAAATTATGGCTAAGTGCTTAGTAACTGGTGGAGCTGGATTTATTGGCTCTAACCTAGTAGATATTTTAATTGATGAAGGGCATGAAGTAATTGTCATCGATAACTGTTCAGCAGATAATGAAAAATTTTACTGGAATGATAGAGCGTCAAATCATCAGTTAGATATTTGTGATTACGATGCTATCCGATCATTGTTTGATGGGGTTAATTATGTTTTTCATTTAGCTGCAGAATCTAGATTGCAACCATCTATCGCAAACCCTATCGAAACTACACAAAAAAATGTTGTGGGCACTTGCATTGTGCTTCAGTGTTCACGGGAAGCGGGAATAGATAAATTCTTATACTCCTCAACATCTTCTGCTTACGGCTTGAACCCCCCACCAAATGATGAAGAACAGAAGCGGAACTGCTTAAATCCCTATGCAACAACTAAGGTTGCTGCTGAGGATATCTGCACCCTATATACAGAATTATATGGTCTTAAGACAGTAATTTTTAGATACTTTAATGTTTATGGAGAAAGATCTCCTGCAACTGGTCAGTATCTTCCTGTAGTTGGAATCTTCTTGCAACAAAATAAAGAGGGAAAACCCTTAACAATTGTTGGAGATGGTTTGCAAAGAAGAGACTTTATTCATGTTAAAGATATTGCTAGAGCAAATATTATGGCAGCAAAAAAAGATCTTGATGGGTATTATGGTCAAGTATTCAATGTTGGAAGTGGTACCAATACTTCTGTAAAAGAAATTGCTGATTTAATTTCAGATAATCAAACTTTTATTCCAGAGCGTGAAGGCGAAGCAAAGATTACTTTAGCTAATATTGATAAAATTAAAAATATTATTGGATGGATTCCAAAAATAAATATAAAAGAATGGATAGTGAATAATAAATGAGAATAGGTTTTATTAGCTCGGATTGGGCGGATTTTTGGACGGGTTCTCCAGGTGGTTGTACTTGGATTAGAATGCTTTCAGTATCAAATTATTTAAATACAATTGGTCATGAGTCTGCTTGTGGTGAAATTGGCTGGCGAGATGGTGAAGGATTTGTTGTATCTCATACTAAGCATAGGCTAACAGCAGGTAGTAGAGCACCCATTGAAAATCCCCCAGAATGTTTTGATAAGTTAGACGTAGTAGTTATTAAATTATTTATGTGGCACAAAGCAAAAGAACTTATTGAAAAAGCTAGAAGTTATGGTCAGGTGGTTATTATTGATATTGATGATTGGTTCCTAGGACTTCCAGAAACTAATATTGCTTTTCAGTCTACTCATCCAAATGCAGATGTGAAGTGGAATAGGGATCATATGCATGCATCTTATAGTGCCCCAGATGCACTTATTCATAGTACCGAATTCCTATATGATAACTACAAGAAATATAACAAAAATAATTATATTGTTAGAAATTCTGTAGATCCTAATTTGTTTGTAAAGCGTTATGATAATGCTGGTTGGAAGCCAACAATTGGTTGGGTAGGAATTATGCTTTGGAGACAACATGACGTAGAAAAACTCAAGGGAATTATTGGTCCATTTGTAGAGGAACATGATTTAAAATTTTATCATGCGGGAATGCTAATGGATAAACCAAAAGAATTTGCACATTTAACAAATATGGATCCAGAAAGATTAATTGAAGTTACTGGAACCAATGTTTGGAACTATGGAAACATTCTTTTAGGAATGGATATCGGATTAGTTCCATTAGATATGATTCCATTTAATGAAGCTAAATCTACTCTTAAGGGAATTGAGTATTCTATGTCTGGAATTCCATTTATTGCTTCAGGAAGTAAGGAATATTCCTTGCTTAATTCCGAAGGTGCTGGTAAAATAGTAAAGAAGCCAAGAGATTGGATTCGCCATTTAGAATCTTATTTAGATCCTGCAGTTCGTAAAGAAGATGCTCAAAGAGGCTATGAACTTGTAATGGATAAGTACAATATGTCTAATAAAATTCATGAATGGTCAGACACTATTATTGAAATTTATAGGAAAGCAAAAGGGTTATGAAAAACTGGGTTGATCCAGAAGATGAAATAATTCGGGGCAGAAGAAAAAAATCTGAACCAAAACCAAAAGCTAAAAAAGCAAATCATAGGCATGAATACATAGATAATCAATGCATTAAATGTGATAAAATAAAATAGGGGGATGCCTAGTTTCGACTATGTGCAGACTTTTATACAGAAGTAAAACAAAAAAAAATAAATGGCGCAACACAAACCGCTTTTGCTTTAGCTGCATAGTTAAAAGCCGTGTGACGACAACATAGGAACAGAAAGTCGTTAATAAAATGCAAGAAATGCTAGACAAACACTACTGCAATACTGTATAATAGAAAACATATAGGACGGGAGTGCAATTCTCCCCATCTCCACAAAGGATAAAAAATGAGTTACAACGAATATATGTACGACAAAGCAATCAATAAGACAACCACAAGCACTAATTCAGAAGAATACAGAAAGATTGCTCGCAAGTATCTTACACCAGAAGATTTTATTAAGGTATACTCTAATGCTTTCCTTGACTTTATTGATGGAACCTTGAACCGCAAGAACGAATCTCATATTGAAGATATTGTAATACAAAATACTACTTTTGCAGAAGCATTTTTTCATATTATTGTTGCACTAGATTCATTGGAGAAGTAAATGATGGAAGATCCAGAATTTGAAACATTTATGCAAGAATTACTTGATTGTGGTGCTGCATATGCTACAGATGAAATAGATGAAAGTGGACAAGTAATTTATAAGTTTAACATGAATATTTTAAAAGAAGTTAAACCTCATCTGCATGAAATTTTTATGGAAGAGTTGGATGCCGACCTATTACATCTATATGAATTGGGGCTTGTTGATATTGATTATAACGAAAATCTTGAAGCAACATTTGCTATTAGTGAAAAAGGTCTTAAGTATGTTGAAGATGGAACAATAGAAGATTACATAAAAGAAAACAAAAGGAATTGACCGCTACCTAATAATAGGGTAAAATAGTATTATAATAACTAGAGAAATGGAAAAATTGTGAACGAGCAACAATGGAATGAGAGAGCCACTTGGCTTCAATTCGGAATTGCACAGGGCTGGGTTAGTGATTCGTATTGTGCGACACATGATGGTGGCTCACAATATTGGACAGAAGAAGAAATGTTGGAATGGGAAGAAGGCGGAGATCCCTGCCAGGTCGTAATTAGAGTTTTGGAAGTGGATTAATGACAGATACTTTGATCAAAGATGAAAAAAAGCTTAAGATTTCAGATAGGTGCGACAGGTGTAACGCACAAGCTTTTGTATTGGTAAAAATGGTGGCGGGAGAACTAATGTTCTGTGGACACCATTACGCTAAACATCAAACAACTCTAAATAAAATGGCATTTGAAATTATTGACGAGCGTGGCTCTATTAATGCTAAGAGCGAATCTAGTCCCCAGTAGGTATTATGTGCTCATCCCTTGACGGAGAAAAAATAAAACACCTAATTACATTAGCCAAAGAAGCATCTGAGGAACAAGAAGATAGTGATGATTAGTTTTTTGTGTAAATGTAGTCATAAAGATTTTGAGCATTTACTGGGGTTATCAGAATGTCTTTTATGCGATTGCAAAAAATTTGAGGAAAAACAATGACAATTTTAGATAAATTAGTCAAATATGCCACAAAAATGGGCATGGATGAAAAAGAATTACTAAGTATGACTGTTACAGAAGCTATTGAAGCTATTGAAGATATCCAATTAATGTGGAGAACCTTAATAGATGATGCAGAATAACGATATTTAGTGTATAATATATACAAGGCTATTGCCTTAAACGAAAAGAGGTGAATTAAATTCATGGATAACAATCAACAAAATAATACAGTTGTACAGCCATCTGCTAACCCTAGCACAGGCGTAAGTGCATCTGACCCAGCAAGAGATGTTACTCCTTCCGTTACAGATCTTGGAGTAAATGAAGCAGTAAATATTGCTAATTTCCCAAGTTCTTTCACAGGGCGTGACGCTTCAATGACAATTGAACAACCAGCAGGTGGACCAATTGTAGATGGTCAAGCGGGACCTAACTAAAACAAGGAGAATATATTATGGCAGATACAGGACACAAACCAACTAGCGGTATGAAATCCGCTGCAAAAAGAGCACTTGCATGGCACAAGGATGGCAAGCGAGGTGGCACTTCTATAGGATATGCTAGAGCAAATCAAATTGTTGCTGGCGAATCGTTGTCTGATGATACCGTAAAAAGAATGTATTCTTTTTTCTCACGCCACGAGGTAGATAAAAAAGCTACAGGATTTAATTCTGGAGAAGAAGGCTACCCAAGTCCAGGCAGAGTTGCTTGGGATTTATGGGG
>Ga0114963_10001862_pt1 | contig 14359 bp, 12 predicted proteins | sample C_131016_EF_Meta_FD_87019 | JGI IMG/M metagenome (GOLD analysis project Ga0114963, IMG submission 87019) | Freshwater microbial communities from Lake Croche, Canada to study carbon cycling - C_131016_EF_MetaG | ecosystem: Environmental > Aquatic > Freshwater > Lake | place: Lake Croche, Canada...
CGGTGCGGGGCTGGCCGGGGCGGGCGCCGGTGGAACAGGCGCGGCACCCGGTGGTGCCGCGGGGGCACCGGCGGGCGGTGCGCCGGGTGCGCCGGGAGGCTGTGGCGCGCCGGGTGCGCCGGGTGCACCGGGAGGCTGTGGCGCGCCGGGTGCGCCGGGTGCACCGGGAGGCTGTGGCGCGCCGGGTGCACTGGCGGGCTTCTTGTTGACCGCCTCGACCGGGATCGGTTGACCGATCACCGGGCGGATGAACAACCGGGCGGTCTGGCCGAGGTTGCGCGCCTCATTGCCGTCATTTCCGGGGACGGTGATGACGAGGTTGTCGCCGTCGATCACCACCTCCGATCCAGAAACTCCGAGGCCGTTGACGCGACTGCTGATGATCTGCAGGGCCTGGTCGAGCGCATCCCGAGTGGGCTTCGAGCCGTCCGGGGTGCGCGCGGTCAGGGTGACCCGGGTGCCGCCCTGCAGATCGATGCCGAGTTTCGGCTTGGCCTCCTTGTTGCCTGTCAGGAACACCAGCAGGTAAAGACCGACCAGGGCAACCAGAAACACCGACAGGTAGCGGTACGGATGCACCGGCGACGAAGACGATGCCACGTTGTTGATTCTCCTAGTCGTATGCCGCACTAACTGGCGCGAAGCCGCCTGGCGGTGGTCTGCGCTCCCCGCAAAGGGTACGGGTCGCGGCGGGCGGTCAGCCTCAGGACAGGCGGTCGGCGTCGGTCTCAGTCACGTCGTAGGCCCGGTTGCCGGTGCTCGCCTCGCCTACCTGCGGCAAATCCGAGGCGACGCGGTTGCGGACAGCCAGCTTCATCCAGCGCGTCACCACGCCCGGTGCAATCTCGAGGTCCACGGTGTCCTCGCCGATACCCGCGATCGTTGCCTGCAGACCTGACGTCGTATTCACCCGATCACCGATTCGCAGCGATTCTTGCAGGTCGACAGTGGCCTGCATGGCTTTGCGCTGGCGGCGCGAGGCGAAGAACATGAACGCCCCCATGATGATGATCAGGGGAAGGAAACCAAGCAGTTGCTCCATCGCGGCGTCTCTTTCGGTTCGTCGATCCGGGACCGCCGAACACGGGCCCACGCCTGACAAGTGTGCCATTGGACGAGGCGGCATCGCATTGCCCTGGCCGCAAACAAGACCGAGGATGGCCCGATGGACCTGATCGAGACGTTGCGGACCACCGGCACAGTGCGCGAGTTCACCGACGACCCCGTACCCGACGAGGTGCTGGCGCGGGTTCTCGATACCGCCCGATTCGCGCCCAGTGGCGCCAATGCCCAGGCCTGGCACGTCGTTGTGGTGAAGGATCCCCAAACTCGGACGCGACTTCGTGACCTCTATCTGCCGGGCTGGCACGACTATCTCGCGATGGGAGCCGCCGGTCTGCGACCGTGGGCACCGGGTAACGACCGAGCCGCCGAGCAGGCCGCGGTGGCGGCAGCGCCGGAGGGTGTGGCGGCCGCGGCCGCCCAGGGGTTCGCCGCGGATTTCGACCGGGTGCCGGTATTGCTGATGGTGTTCGCCGACCTGACCAAGCTGGCCGCGGTCGATCGCGACCTCGACCGCTACTCGTTCGCCGGCGGCGCCTCCATCTATCCCTTCGCGTGGAACATCCTGCTGGCAGCCCGGGCCGAAGGTCTCGGTGGTGTGCTCACCACGATGCTGATCCGCCAGGAGGACGCGGTGAAGCGACTGCTCGGCGCTCCGGAGCAGTGGGCGTTGGCCGCGGGGATCGCGCTGGGCCATCCGGTGCACCAGCCCCGACGCCTTCGCCGCGCGCCCGTTGAATCGTTCGCGACGGTGGACCGTGTCGACGGAGGGCCATTGTGATCTGCGTCCGGAAGTGTTGTCGGGCCAGGATTTCAGTTGCGTCGCGCTGTCGGCCGACTACGCTCTGATAACAGAGAAAGTCAGGAGAACACCGTGAGCACCATGGAACTCGGCACCGTCGAGCAGAGCCGCAAACTCGTCACCGCGATCCCCGGACCAATCTCCACTGAACTGTCCAAGCGCCGGGTGGCCGCCGTCTCCCGCGGTGTCGGCGTCACCATGCCGGTATTCGTCGCGCGTGCCGCCGGCGGCATCATCGAGGACGTCGACGGCAACAGGTTCATCGACCTGGGTTCAGGTATCGCCGTCACCACGATCGGCAACTCCTCGCCACGGGTGGTCGACGCGGTCCGCGAGCAGGTGGCCGACTTCACCCATACCTGTTTCATGGTGACGCCCTACGAGGAGTACATCGCCGTCGCCGAACACCTCAACCGGCTCACCCCGGGGTCGGGCGAGAAGCGCACGGCATTGTTCAACTCCGGCGCCGAGGCGGTCGAGAACGCCGTCAAGATCGCACGCTCCTACACCGGCCGGTCCGCGGTGGTCGCGTTCGACCACGCTTATCACGGCCGGACCAACCTGACGATGGGGTTGACCGCGAAGTCGATGCCCTACAAGAGCGGTTTCGGTCCGTTCGCGCCCGAAATCTATCGCGCCCCAATGTCGTACCCCTACCGGGACGGCCTGATCGACAAGGAGTGGGCCACCAACGGTGAACTGGCCGCCGAGCGCGCGTTGACGGTGATCGACAAGCAGATCGGCGCGGCCAATCTGGCGGCGGTGATCATCGAGCCGATCCAGGGCGAGGGCGGATTCATCGTTCCTGCACCAGGATTCATGCCCGCACTGCGTGCCTGGTGTAGCGACAACGACGTGGTGTTCATCGCCGATGAGGTGCAGAGCGGTTTCGCTCGCACCGGCGCGATGTTCGCCTGCGAGGACGAAGGTATCGAGCCGGATCTGATCATCACGGCCAAGGGCATCGCGGACGGCCTGCCGCTGTCAGCGGTCACCGGCAAGGCCGCGATCATGGATGCGCCTCATGTCAGCGGACTCGGCGGTACCTACGGCGGCAATCCTCTTGCGTGCGCCGCTGCCCTGGCCACCATCGAGACCATCGAACTCGACGGCATGCTCGATCGCGCCAAGCGGATCGAGACCTTGATGAAGGACAAGCTGAACCGGATGCAGGCCGATGACGACCGGATCGGCGACGTTCGCGGGCGGGGCGCGATGATTGCCATCGAGTTGGTCAAACCCGGCTCTTCCGAGCCTGATCCGGATCTGACCAAAGCGCTGACCACACTGGCGCACGCCCAGGGCGTGCTGGTGCTCAGCTGCGGCACCTTCGGAAATGTGCTGCGCTTCCTGCCGCCGCTGACGATCAGTGACGATTTACTGCTCGAGGGCCTCGACGTTCTCGCGGAGATCCTCGCCGGGATCTAAGAGCGTCCGCGCGGGTTGATAATCGTTGCCAACATGGTGCTTCAGTCCCGTCTCCACAGACGAAAAGGCGTCCCACCCGGTGAATTGTGTTTGCCTTAAACCTCTTTAACTTCATGTCGCTCGGTTGCGCCGTATGGTCAGGTGCTGATATCCACAGTTTTACGGATTGCTACGGGGATGGTTGCCCACTATCGTGCGCTCGATGGGGGCCTTCTACGCATGTCGGTGCATTGCGCCGTCGGAACGTAGGCCGGTCCGCGGACTTCTGACCTCATCGCTTTCGGCCGTGGCCGCTTTCGCCATTGCCGTAGTGGGATGTCCGATCCCGGCCTCAGCCGACGAGGACCCCCTGCCAGTTGGGCCCCTGCCGGCCGGGCCCATCCTGGCACTGGCCGATATGGGTGCCCCTGCGCCACTGACCTTCTACGGCACCCAGGGAAAGGCCGGACTGATCTTTCCGGTGCCGCCGGGATTGGTCCCGGAGGCTTTGACTGCGACGGTGGAACTCCCGGTAAATGTGGGGACCGGAACCGTGACGGTGAGCCAGGACGATCGCACCATCACGCGGTTAGCACTGCCCGCGACAGATATGGCTCCGATCTCGATTCCGTTAGCTGGCGCTGAGATCGTCGATAACTCGGTGACGGTTCAACTTCAAACCGATCTGGGACCGTCCGCGGGCCGCTGTGGGGGATCGGCCAACCCGGTGCGGCTCACCAACGGGGCGGTGGCCTTCACCGGGGTCGAGAGTCCACCCAGTACCGTCGCCGACTTCCTGCCGCCGGTGCTGCGCAAGTTGACCATCGCGATCCCGGCAACGCCGAGCAAGGCCGAATCCGATGCGGCGATCCGACTCTCGGCGGCGGTCGTGGCCCATTACGGTGCTCAACCCACCATCGTCGAGGTCGTCCCGATGGAGCCCGCCCCACCGCCGTCGATGCCGTTCGACCGGCAGATCGTCATCGCGCAAGGCCCCCCGGCCGGCCTTGCTCTGCAGCCCGGTGTCGACCCCATCCCGCGGCTGCGCATCTCGGGCTCAGACAACGAATTGACCAACCAGGCCCGCCTGCTGGCGGCAGACATCTCCCAGTTGGCCATCAGCTCCGACGCAGTCGCCGGACCGCTGACAACCAGCCCGCAGCTGCCTGGCAACGTCACCACGTTGACGGCGCTCGGCGAGGCGGGGGCCTCCGCGGTCGCCCTGAGTCCGCAGGTGCCCATCGGAGTCGACCAGACAAGGCTGGGACGCTCCGCCCACTCAATCCGTCTGCAACTGAAAGGGTCCTACACCCCGATCCCACCCAATGTCAGCGCACGATTGGTCGCAAATATCGGCGACGAGACCATCGACCAGTGGCCCACTGATGCCACCGGGGCGATCGACCGATGGGTGAGCATCCCCGATCGATTGTTGCGGCGCTATACCACTGTTGATCTCACGTTGAACCTCGCCGGCAACATCGGCCGGTGCGACGAGTTCCTGCCGTTGACGCTGACCATCGACGGAGACAGTGTGGTGCAGAGCGAGTCCGCGGTTCCGCCGCTGCCGGGAGGATTCCAGTCGATGCCACAGGTGCTGATGCCCAGGGTGGAGATCGGAATCGGCGCCGATGCGTTCGCCGACACCGTCCGCGCCGCCGCGATCGTCGTCGGCTTGCAGCAGATGGTGGCCCTGCCGCTGTACACCGTCGTAACCGGTCTGCAGGAAGCGATCGACAGCCCGAACCCGGCCATTCTCATTGCCGCCGACGGCTGGGACCATCCGGAGATTCCACTGCCGCTGATTGCCACTGACAGCAGTGTGACGCTCCAGGCCGCAGACGAGTTGGGGGCGCCGACCACGCTCACCCTCAATCCGACTCTGCGTTACGGCTCGCTGCAGACCTTCTTCGAAGGCGGGCGATCGGTGCTCGTCGCAACCTCGAACTCCGCCCCGGGCGAACTTGATGAACTCCTTCGCTGGCTGGGGGCCGACGTGCGTCGGTGGCCACGACTCGACGGCACCGTACTGGTCGCCGCACCGGGCCGTCAGCCCGTCACGGTGCGTCCGCAGTCGCAAGCGTCGGATGCGCCGACCGCACCGGGAGATACCGGGAGCGTGTGGTGGGCCGTCGCGGGCGTCACAGCAGCCGCCCTGATCGGGTACGCGTTCATCTGGCGACAATCCCGCCACACCACATCCGATCGCTGACGATGACGACGGTCGCACCCCCACCGGCACCTCCGCGAACCGTAGCGAGACGGTTCGGGATGCATAAGCCGGTTCCCAGAACCGCGTTGCGGTGCTCGTTCATTGCGGCGACAACCCTGCTGGCCTTCCACGAGTCGCTGCAGAGTCTGGTCGCCACCACACGCGCCGGTAGCCTCATCGGCTACTACTGGCTCATGCTGCTTGCCGTGGCGTTCGCCGCCGTGGCCGTCGCCCGACGGCAACCAGTCGAGTTACCCATCTATGACCGCCAGACCGACATCATCGTCGGCAGTCTGGTGCTCGTACTGGCGATTCTGGTGCAAGGCGTTCTGCTCGAACGGTATTCGCTGTATTTTCTGCTGCTGCGTATCGATCTGTTCTCAATGGGCGCATTCGTCCTGGGTGCCAGCATCCTGCTGTTCGGTCTTCGACCGGTGTCCCGGTTCGCCTGGGTGTGGGCACTACCGCTGGTGATGGTGCCGCTGGCCTATCAGATCACCGTCATCCTCCTCGGCGGCACCAGGGTGGCCGCGGGTGCGGCCACCGTGCTGATCGCCGCAGCCGCCACCGCTATCGCCGTCGGACGCACGCGGCGGCGGGCGGCCATCGGTACGGTCAGCGCGCTGGGGATCGGGCTGGCGTTTCTCGCCGTCATGGCGGTCTACACGCCGAATGCAGCGCGACTGGCTTTCCAGATGGTTCCCGCAACGCTGTCGATGTTTATGATCGGCGGCATTCTCTATCTTCACGCCCGCCGCGGGCGGCCCAAACGTCTTCTTGAGCGCACCATCCGGCCGTTGACGACCCGACAGGTGTGGGCCGGCGTTGCCCTGGCACTGGCGGTGGCGGTGGCACTGTCGTTGGTGAACCTCCCCAAGCCTGGCATCGCCCCGACATGGGTCAGTGGCATGTCCTTCGGCCGGCCGTTGACCGCACCACCCGGGTGGCACGTCAGCGCGGAACGCGAGTATGCCTGGGTCAGGCGCTTTCATGGTCAGCGGGCCGTTCTGATCCGCCAACGGATAGTCGCCGACACCGCTGATCCGCGGTGGGACACCCTCGGCCGGCCACGCACCGTCATGGTCGATACGACGAACACCTGGCGACCGATCTCCCTGGAGGTGTTCCCGGCCACAATCCCCTACGACGAATCGTCCAGCAGGATCAGCGACCCGCGCCCCGTCGACCTTGGGCATGGAATTACCGGAGCGCTGGTGAACGCTGTCAACGACAAGCTTTTCCTGAGCTACGACATTCTCATCTGGACCTGGCGCAACCAGGACTCCGCCCAACGGGTGATACTCATCTCCGTCGACAATCACGATGCTGACGCGCAGTTCCCCGAACCCGGTGGCGGATTCGGGGCGACATTGCGCACCATGCTCGACGTTCTATTTCGGGGCAGCGTCGTGACCTCGGATCGTGACCCCGCCTTCAAAGATGCCGGCCTACTGACCGAGTTTGGCCGCGAGTTGGTCGACACTCAACTCCGGCAAGCGGGGCAGTCGCGATGAGCGCCCGGCCCGTGTTCGACCTCGACAACCTGACGCCCGACCAGCAGCAGCGCGCCCTCGACCGCGCCGTCAATGGTCTGCGCGCCGACGACCCGCTGCGCTCGGCCGCCGTTTCTGCGGTGGGCTGGCAGCGCGCAGCGCTATGGGCACTGCTCGTCATGATTTTTGCATTCGTCATCTGGAAACCACTGCAGACGGCAATCGCACTGCTCGGATTATGCACTCTTGCTTACGTTTTCACGATGGCCGACCGGGTGCTCATCTTCCGGCGCGGGTTGGCGACCCGACCAATCGGCATCTCCGACGAAGAAGCCCTTGGCTTGACTGACGACCAGCTACCGCGTTACACGATCCTGGTGCCGGCCTACAACGAGCCCGAGGTGGTTTCCGACCTGATCGAGGCGATGGCACAACTGGACTACCCGGCCGACAAGTTGCAGATTCTGCTGCTACTCGAAGCCGACGACGAGGTCACCATCAACGCCGCGCGGCCATGCATCAGCTCTGAGAGCATCACCACCCTGCTGGTACCGCCAGCCGAGCCGCGCACCAAACCGAAGGCCTGCAACTACGGGTTGGAATTCGCCACCGGCGACATCGTCACCATCTACGACGCGGAGGATCTACCCGAGCCCCTGCAGTTGCGCCGCGTAGTCGCGGCGTTCCGGAAACTGCCCGACAACATAGCCTGCATCCAGGCCAAACTGGCGTATCACAACGGCGGCCAGAACCTCCTGACCGGATGGTTCACCGCGGAGTACGGACTGTGGTTCGGCTACCTGCTTCCCGGCATGATGGGTACCTCGGCCCCGATTCCGTTGGGCGGCACGTCAAATCACCTCCGTCGCGAGGTGCTCGACCTGATCGGGGCGTGGGATCCGTTCAATGTGACCGAGGATGCGGACCTCGGACTGCGGATCTGTGCGCGGGGTTACCGAACCGCGGTACTGGACTCCACAACCCTCGAGGAGGCCAACAGCGATCCGATCAACTGGATCCGTCAGCGTTCCCGTTGGTACAAGGGCTACCTGCAGACCTGGCTGGTGCACATGCGTCAGCCCCGCCAATTGATACGGACCATCGGTGCAGGGAACTTCCTCCGGTTCAACCTCCTGATGGCCGGAACTCCTGTTGTCGCGGTACTGAACATGCTGTTCTGGTACCTCACGCTGGTGTGGTTCTTGGGCCAGCCGGCGCTCGTCGGGGCCGTGTTCCCCTGGTATGTCTACTTCCCCGCTCTGGCGGCTCTCATCTTCGGCAACGCCGCCACGTTCTACATGAACGTCATCGCTTTGCGTGAGGACGACCGGGCCGATCTGTTGATACCCGCGCTGACCGTTCAGCTCTTCTTCATCATGATGAGCGTGGCCGCCATCAAGGGCCTCTACCAGCTGGTCCGCAATCCGTCCTACTGGGAGAAGACCTTTCACGGCCTAGCGCAATCACCCGACGCTGAGGCAGCCGAGAGCACATGACCGGAATCTCCGATCGACGGCTCAAGACGCTGGCGTATGTCATGGCCGCTGCGACATACCTCGGCTTTGGGTACTGGCTTCAGGTGCACAACGGGTTCATCCTCGGAGACGCATTGTCCCGCGATCTGGCCGCCGAGAGCGTGATTTTCAGCCGAGATCCACACCTGGCCGCAATCGGATTCATCTTCACCCCGCTCACCGCGATGATCGAGGTTCCGATCATCGCGCTGGAGCCGGTGTTTCCGGAGCTTGCGGCGCGGGCCTTCGCCGGCAGTGTGATGTCGGCGCTATTCATGGCTGGAGCGGTGGTTCAGATCCTCTCGATCGGCACCGATCGCGGCTTACCCCGCTGGTTCAGCGTGACCATCGCGATGCTGTTCGCCGTGAATCCGATGATCGTCTTCTACGGCTCCAATGCGATGAGCGAGGCGCCCTTCATCTTCTTCACGACCTGGGCGGTGCGCCGACTGATCCTGTGGATGGCCGATGACGACGTCCACCATCTGATCGCCGCCGGCGGCATCGCCATGGGGCTGGCGTACCTCACCCGCTACGACGCCGTCGCCTGTATCGCCGCCGCCGGGATTCTGGTTGCGGTCACCACCTACCGCCGTGCCCCGACCCACCCTCGAGTCCGGCGCGCACTGCTGGACATGACTGTGGTGAGCGCTCCCGGTGTTGCCTCATTCCTTGGCTGGGCGGTAGCCAGTTGGCTGATCACCGGAGAAGCTTTCGCGCAGTTCACGTCCCGATATGGGAACTCCGCCATTCTCGAGCAATCCGGTGCGGTGCAGGTGGGCTTCGGCAGCGGACTGCTGTTCGCCATCACCTGCATACTGCTGCTGGCACCGGTCCTCGTACCGCTGATCATTCGGGCCGGTGTCATTCGAGGGCGCCGGCCCAACTGGGCGATGATGGTGCCGCCGCTGGCGATCTTCGGCTCGGCCCTGGCATTTCAGGCGCTGAGTTACGCGCTGGGGTCGACCTTTCCGTTCCTGCGCTTCTACATCATCGCCATCCCGCTGACGGCAACCATTGCCCTGCTCGCCGTTCCCGACGGCGTCTTTGTGACGCCGGTCCGTCGGGGTCGACATGCGCCAGAGCCGACCGCGGTGCCTGCAACTTCGACTTCGACGTCGAGTGGGAACCGGATCGGCTACGCGGGGGTGGCGATGACGTTCGCGTTATGCGTACCGATTGCCGCGTGGGGAATGAGCCTGCCCCAATACGCGCCGCAGGAGTATGCGCTGGGCGCGATGATCAATCCGGCGCCCGACAGTGTGAGTCCGCGCAAAGCGACCGAGCATCGGATCGCCCGCACGTTCTCCACGGAGCGGCAGATCGCTCGTTATCTCGACGATCTCAACCTGCCCGAGGGGTCGGTCGTCACTGACACCGTCTACGGCTTCGCCATCATTGCGGCGTCACGTCATCCCAAGACGTTTGTGATTCCGTCGGACCCAGACTTCGTTCGTCTGCTCAATGATCCCTCCGCCGCCGGTGTCGAATATCTGCTCGTTGTTCCGCCAACCGGCCGAGGCGTCTCTGATGCGGTCAACCAGCGATACCCGACCCTCTACAACACCGGAGCGGATATCGCCACGCTGGAACTGGAGATGCCCAACGACGGCGAGAACCAGCCCAATTGGCGGCTGTACCGGGTCAACGAGCCGACATCGACGCAACAGTGAGCACCGGCCACTGACGCGGCGTCACTCGAACAACACGGGCTGGCCGAATCCGCCCGCCCCGGGTGGTGGCGTCATCCCGAGATGGGTCCACGCCTGCGGGGTAGCCACCCGGCCGCGCGGGGTGCGTGCGATCATGCCTGCGCGCACCAGGAATGGCTCGCACACCTCCTCGACGGTGGCGGCCTCTTCTCCGACCGCTACTGCCAGGGTCGACACCCCGACCGGACCGCCGCCGAAGCTTCGGGTCAGCGCCGACAGCACCGCCCGGTCGAGCCGATCCAGGCCGAGTTCGTCGACGTCGTAAACCGCCAGGGCCGATTTGGCAATGTCGCGGGTGATGACACCGTCAGCACGGACCTCGGCGAAGTCACGCACCCGGCGCAGCAGGCGGTTGGCGATCCGTGGCGTGCCGCGCGATCGGCGGGCGATTTCCGATCCGGCCTCGGTGCCGAGTTCGATGCCCAGGATGCCGGCCGAACGGGCCAGCACCCGCTCCAATTCGCTGGCGTCATAAAAGTCCATGTGCGCGGTGAACCCGAACCGGTCGCGCAGCGGCCCGGTCAACGCACCCGATCGGGTGGTGGCGCCGACGAGGGTGAACGGGGCCACCTCCAACGGAATCGACGTTGCCCCAGGGCCTTTGCCCACCACCACATCGACCCGGAAGTCCTCCATGGCCAGATACAGCATCTCCTCGGCGGGCCGGGCGATGCGGTGAATCTCATCGATGAACAGCACGTCACCCTCGACGAGATTGGACAGCATCGCCGCCAGATCGCCGGCGCGCTCCAGTGCCGGGCCTGAGGTGACCCGCAACGCTGAGCCGAGTTCGGTGGCGATGATCATCGCCAATGACGTCTTCCCCAGGCCCGGCGGTCCGGACAGCAGAATGTGATCCGGTGTGCCGCCGCGGTTCTTGGCGCCTTCGAGCACCAACTGAAGCTGCTCGCGTACCCGCGGTTGGCCGATGAACTCACCCAGTGAACGTGGCCGCAGGCTGGCGTCGATATCGCCCTCACCGACGGTCAGCGCCGGCGAGACGTCCCGTTCGGGCTCGTCGACGTCATCGTCCTCAAAGCGGCCCATCAGTTGTTCACGCTCACTTTTTCCCGAGCAGAGACAGCGCCGCGCGCAGCGCAATCGATGTAGTGGCATCGGGATCGTCGGCGAGCACCTTGTCGCAGGCGTCCTCTGCTTGCTTGAGCGCAAAGCCAAGTCCAACAAGGGCTTCCACCACGGGTCCGCGCACCGCGTGCCCGACCGCCGCCGCTCCCCCGGTACTCGGCACGGCCCCGATCTTGTCGCGGAGTTCCAGCACCAGACGTTCAGCGCCGCGTTTACCAATGCCGGGCACCCTCATCAGGGCGGCGACATCGCCGTCGCCGAGTGCGCGGCGTAACGCGGTGGCGTCGTACACCGCGAGGGTGGCCAGCGCGATCTTCGGCCCGACGCCGGAGACCCCGAGCAGCGTCTGGAACAGGTCACGGGAATCATTGTCGGCGAACCCGTACAGCGTCTGGGAGTCCTCGCGCACGATCATCGCGGTGATCAGCCGGGCTTCGGCGCCGCGGCGCAATGTTGCCAGCGTCGACGGGGCTGCCATGACCTTGTAGCCCACCCCGGCCGCCTCGATTACGGCGTGGTCGAGGGCCACCTCGAGCACCTCGCCGCGCACCGAGGCGATCACTGCGCCTCCTCGAGCACCGAGGCGATCACGTCGCGATCGCCGACCGCTGGCGCGGTGCCGATTTGAGTTTCGCTTTGTAGGCCCGCTGGGCTTCGGCGGCGATCGCCTCGGCCTTGGCCATCCGGGCGATCATCGGCGCGCGCCAGCAGTGGCAGATGGCCAGTGCCAGGGCGTCCGCGGCATCAGCCGGTGTCGGCTTCTGTTGCAACTGCAGGATCCTGGTCACCATCGCGGTCACCTGAGCCTTATCGGCGTTGCCGTTTCCGGTGACGGCGGCCTTCACCTCGCTGGGTGTGTGGAAGTGCACGTCGATCCCACGGCGCGCAGCGGCGAGTGCGATCACCCCGCCGGCCTGTGCGGTGCCCATCGCGGTATTGGCGTTGTGGTTGGCGAACACCCGCTCGATGGCGATCACGTCCGGGCAGTGCGTGTCCAACCAGTGCTCGACGACGTCGCTGATGGCGAGCAGCCGCAATTGCAGCGGATCACCGGCCGGGGTCCGCACGACGTCGACGTCCAGCGCAGTGACCTGGCGGCCGCCGCTGCTCTCGATCACCGAGAGACCGCACCGGGTCAACCCGGGGTCCACTCCCATCACCCGCACGAAACACCTTTCGCCTACGAACAGTTGTTCGATAGCGTAACGGCCGGGGGTGACGCACCGCGTGAAAGACACGCCCGCTCGCGGGACGTGGCGTCAGTCCTCGTCGAGCTGGGCCGCGACGTCGTCGGGGATGTCGATGTTGGTGAAGACGTCCTGGACGTCGTCGCTGTCCTCGAGCGCGTCGACCAGCTTGAGCACCTTGCGGGCGGTTTCCAGGTCGACCTCCACGCTCATCGACGGCTGGAAAGTGGCGTCAGCGGAGTCGTACTCGATGTCGGCGTCCTTCAGTGCCGTGCGCACGGTGATCAGGTCGGTCGGCTCGCAGACCACCTCGAAGCTGTCGCCGAGGTCATTGACCTCCTCGGCACCCGCCTCGAGCACGGCGAGCAGGACGTCATCCTCGGACAGTCCGTTCTTGGCCAGCAGCACCACGCCCTTGCGGGAGAACAGGTAGGCCACCGAGCCCGGGTCGGCCATGTTGCCGCCGTTGCGGGTCATCGCGACGCGGACTTCGCCGGCGGCCCGGTTGCGGTTGTCGGTCAGGCATTCGATGAGCACCGCAACACCATTGGGGCCGTAGCCCTCGTACATGATCGTCTGCCAGTCGGCACCGCCGGCTTCCTCGCCGGCACCGCGCTTGCGTGCGCGCTCGATGTTGTCGTTGGGCACGGAGGTCTTCTTGGCCTTCTGGATGGCGTCCCAGAGGGTCGGGTTGCCATTTGGGTCACCGCCCCCGGTGCGGGCCGCGACCTCGATGTTTTTAATCAGCTTGGCGAATTCCTTGCCACGGCGCGCATCCTTGACGGCCTTCTGATGCTTGGTGGTAGCCCACTTGGAATGGCCGCTCATACCTCTCCTACGTCCTCGTCCGTACCGGTTGCTGCGCCGCTGAGTCTACTGCGGCGCTCTGGAGGATCCCGCCGACCGTTGCGCGAGGACGCGGTGACTATGCCCGGCCGGTGACGATGTCGACGAACAGTTTGTGCACCCGACGGTCGCCGGTCATCTCGGGGTGGAAGGCGGTGGCCAGCACCGGGCCCTGGCGCACCGCGACGATATGGTCACCGGCGCGCGCGAGAACCTCCACGGCCGGGCCGACTCGTTCGACCCAGGGCGCGCGGATGAACACCGCCCGGACCGGTTCGTCGAGACCGATGACATCGATATCGCCTTCGAAGGAGTCAACCTGCCGCCCGCAGGCGTTGCGGCGAACCGTCATATCGATGGCGCCCAGTGGCGTCGCCTCTCGGCCGGGCGCGCCCGCGTCGAGGATTTCACCGGCCAGCAGGATCATCCCGGCGCACGACCCGTAGGCCGGCATACCGTCGGCGAGCCGCTGCCGCAGTGGTTCCAGCAGCTCACACTCACGTAGCAGCAGGCTGATGGTGGTGGACTCGCCACCGGGAATGACCAGCGCGTCGACGGCATCGAGTTCGCTGCGACGCCGCACGGTCGACGCCTGCGCCCCGGCCTCAGTCAGTGCGGCGAGGTGTTCGCGGGTGTCACCCTGCAGTGCCAGCACGCCGACGTTCGGACCGCTCACCTGCCGGGCGGGGTATAGCCGCGCTTGTAGCGGGTCAACCCCTCCTGCATGACTGCGGCCACCATGTCACCGCGCTGGTTGAAGATCTTGCCCTGGGTCAACGCCCGGCCGCCGCTGGCCGACGGCGACGACTGGTCGTACAGCAGCCACTCGTCGGCCCGGAACGGGCGCATGAACCACACCGCGTGATCCAGTGAGGCGACCATCAGGTTCGCGCGTTCCTCAGGGTGGGTCGCCTGCGCCGAGCCCAGCAGGGTGAGGTCACTCATATAGGTCAACGCACAGATGTGCAGCACCGGGTCGTCGGGTAACGGATCTTTGTGCTTGAACCACACCTGCTGCTGGGATGCTTTTCCGGGCAG
>Ga0114963_10001864_pt1 | contig 14352 bp, 10 predicted proteins | sample C_131016_EF_Meta_FD_87019 | JGI IMG/M metagenome (GOLD analysis project Ga0114963, IMG submission 87019) | Freshwater microbial communities from Lake Croche, Canada to study carbon cycling - C_131016_EF_MetaG | ecosystem: Environmental > Aquatic > Freshwater > Lake | place: Lake Croche, Canada...
ATTCGTAACCAGGCAAGTCATCATAAATAAATATGCCTTGTTCATTTTTTTCACCTGTTTCTTCGATTAAATTACCTGCTAAATCATATTCTTTTGTCCATACTTTACTATCATGGGATAAATTTTCACTAATCATTGAACTTGGATAGAGAGAAGCATAATCTACACATGCAACTGGATTATCTAGATATAAATCACATTTTGGGTCCAAGACAATAGCTCCCTCATATCCCTCATCCATATTTCCTTTTTCAATAACCGGAATAAGTGTTCTTTTTTCACGGCATTTTTTAGCGACATAACTTGTTAATTTTATACCTTGTCCACGCATTACAAGGAAATTAATCGGAACACTACAGATTTTTGCCATTTCTATAAATCCGGTCAAAACATCTACTTTATTGAACAAATAATGAACCAGGTTACAATCCTGAATACAGTATTTTGCTATAATTGATCGATCATAAGCACTTCCATTTGTCATTTTAAATATATCTTTTGGCGTAACATCATCTTTTGCTAAACACCAACGCACTTTTTTCTTCATATCAGGATTTACAATTCCTTCTATTTTAAATTTACAGTCTTCTTTGTTTATAGAAGTCACCTTGAATTTAGCACCGTCATCGTAATAATCAACAGAGTGCCCTATTTCCTCCAAATGAATAAAACTACCTTCTAATAAACCGGTGAGATTTGTTGTTTTAATTTCTGTTTTAAATGAGCAATGATCATAACTTTTAACATAATCACCAATAAAGTGACCAGCCACATAATCTAGCTTGTATGAAGTGAGATTCTCTTCACGACGAAAGAAGTTATATAAATCAATCTGTAAGCGCCCGTTCATTTTAATAAATTTTAGATCATGTTGTCCACTTGCTATTGTAATACTACTTTCTTCAATCTTGTATCGATTCGTATCTTTATCTTTTGTACCGCATATTTCACCAATATTACGTGATAATCTCAAAAATTGTTCACTACAATTATTTTCTTCAGCACGACGAAACATGAACTCATAATCAAAACCGAATATGTTATACCCAATAACGATATCGGGATTTTCTTTTTCAACCAATCGTTGCCAAGCAAGTAATACTTCGCGTTCGGTTTCATAAGATTCTACAAGACTATTTGGTGTGGGCAAGTCTGAACATGTATTTAAAACAATACAATGATTCTTAAATGGTTCTTGATCGCCATAATTCATAAAAGTAGAGCCGATAAAGGTTACCTTATCACCCTCTAATTTTGGAAAAACTGAATTAAGCGAACGATTCAATTCGTTAATTTTGCTAGTACGATCAAGATTTTTGTCAAATATAATGTCAATAATAGTTGTTTTTTGAACTCTACTCGTTTTTACATTGTTTTTTTTATTATACCATTTATCGTCATCTAATTGTTCATCTTCATCCATTGCTAATTTTTCAAAGATTGATTCGATTGTAGTTACATCATCTTTTGTATTATCTATATTATTACTAATAACAGTAGTTTCAAACCATGTTTCGCATAATTTTTGTACTTCTTCCTTATTTTTGGGTATAAGACTACGCTTTGGATAAACAATATCAATTGTCTCCATTGTTTCATAACCAAATGCTGCTAAAATAATGCGTCTTAAGATATTTTTACATAAATCTACAGAGATATCCATTTTTAATTTTTCGAAATATTCCGCAATATTAGTTGCTAATTTTTTATACGATTTCACTGGAATAGGAAAATCACCGTGACTACTACTAGCCTCAATATCAAAACTCATAATTTTATATGGAACACGTGTTTCCATGTTATTTAAAGGGACAACGTGTTTAAAATTAATCATATATTCATAATTACATGTCGTTTTTTTGTTGTTGGTTATTTCTATTGTTTTGTTTTTTGGTAATGCTACCCATCCTGACGGGCTAATATCTCGAATATGAAAGAATCTTAAAAGTGGTGGGATATTTGCTTCATATAGTTTTGTATTTGTATTTTGAAAAACAAAACCGTTTTTTAATAAATAATGGCCTTTGCTGTAATCACTATACCATAAATTTTTTGTTTTATTAAAAGCGGCTACATTATTAAATTCAAATTTTATAAACTTATGCTCTTTTCCACCATCAAACCCATATAATTTTTTTCGTTTAATAATAATACAGTCAGTAATAGATTTTTCATAATATTTACCTATTTTTTGTTTTATATAACTTAAAAAGCATTCTTTTGTATGTGTATTCCAATTGTCGTCTACCATAACATAAAAGAATGGTTTAAAGTCTTCTACTAAAATCGAACAAGTTTCGCCTTTTTCATTTAAACCAAACATTTGTATTATAAATGTTCCGGAATCCATATATTTATTTGTTTTTTCATCGTCACTACTCCCAAATTCATCACTTTCATTATTTTTATTGTAAATATTGAAATCACAAATTCTGAAAATATGTTCCATTTTGTTTTATTGTTTTATTATATAAACATCCGTTTATCTCATTTATTCGATTCATTTTTATTAAGAAAAATAATAGATAATTATATAATGAATAAAAAACCAATACTTGCTGTAGCTGTATTCAATTCTGGTAAAATAAAAGGGGTTGTACATTTTATTGAAGACCTTAAAAATGACACAGTTATTATCAATATTCAATTAACTGGTTTGAATAAAAATAGTCTACATGGGTTCCATGTACATGAATCAGGAGATTTGACGGATCAGTGCACAAGTATGTGTGCTCACTTTAATCCATACAATAAAAATCATGGTTGTCCTGGCGCAAAGGAGAGACACGTTGGAGATTTAGGTAATCTTGTGACTGATAAAAACGGTAGTGCTTACTATACGACAGCAGATGATGTTATTAAATTACGTGGTAGTAAAGCGAATATAATTGGACGTGGATTGATTATTCACGCGGATCCAGATGATTGTGGTGAAGGTGGTCATTCCGATAGTTTGACAACAGGACATGCTGGAAAAAGAATAGCATGTGCTGTTATTGGATACGCAAAAGAAAATTTTGTTTGCTAAGTATTATGTCGCTTTATGAAATACAATGTTTCAGCAACCATTGCTGGTAGTCCTATAATTTTGACATATGTATAATATGAAAATTATAACAAACGCGCTCGAATTTTTTTAGTTCTACCATATTTACAATGTTGCTTTTGAGAGAATCCTCGAGGATGGCGACAATTAATGCTACGTTTGTATTTTAATGACCATTTTCCGCCTTTTTGTTTTTTATGATTCCGGTTTTTTTTCATATTCAATAGATTCGTTTCAACCCATTCGACAAAAGAATCAACACTTCTATCTTTTATAGTTAATTTTTCATCATTCTCATATTCATTTACCTCTTTTCCTTTTCTAGTTATATGATGGATAGAAGGGAACCCTCGTGGTTGTATCATTTTTATACTATGTAAATCATTCATAATAGATTGATCTATTTCTGCTAAAATAACATGATCATTGTTTTTATATTTACTGGAAAGAACATTTTCCATTTTTTTCCATTCAGGTTTAGTAGCATTACATGGTCCACAACCTTCTAAATAAAAAAAAACAAAAATATCTTTTCCTTGTGCTACATATTTATCAAACTGTTTTTTTTCTTTTATACTACTTGTAGGATTCATATGTAAAATAATCATTACCGATTTTATATATTTATACAACAATATAAAATAAATCAAAATTAAAATTATATATATTATAATATATATGACTTTATCTACATTATTATTTATATTAATATTTCTTATTGGACTCTATTTTTACGCAAAAACGAGTGAATCAAAATATATCACAGAGATGTTCACAAACAATGCTGGTGGAACGCGATGCCCGAATCTTTTAATACAAAAGGGTTCTAGAATTTATTTGTACAATTCTAAAATAGCAAAGGTACCTGGTGTAAACCCAGTTGAATTTGAGAATTTAGAAGATTATACAGAATTTTTAGATTGGCAGAGAAGCCAAGGCATTCGATGTCCTGTTTTATATCTCCAACAAAGTTATGATGCGCAAGGGAATATGACGTACAAAGTGAGACCTAGTGTATCAGAACCTCAGGGCGGTTTACCTTCAACTATTTTAGGTCAAGGACAAAGTCAACAGCCAGAAAGTATTGCTACTTCAACAGGAAATTTAATAACAGAGGATGAAATGAATCATAATATATCAACAGGTCCAACACCAACACTTTTAGTAGATGCTACTAGAAATGATCCTCCTTATAATAAAAATTCTTATCCTGCTTATGATCAAACATCTTATTATATTGGAACAAAAACCCCTTTAGATGAAATGAATACTCAAGAAGAACATTTACTATATAGTCCGAATCCAATGGATGAGAATTGGGGAGGTGCTGATTTTACTCAAAATTTAGTGGATAAGGGATATTACAAAGACAATGAAGTGAACATTTATGTTCCATGAAGTGTAATAATAATATTGCGAATTATTATTACAAAATGTGTGGGATATTTGCTATTTTAGGTAAAGATAATTTTCAAGGTGTCTCTCTAACGGGGATAAAATTACTATTGAATAGAGGATATGACAGTTGTGGTATTTCTTATATTGAACAAAACAAATTGAATACTATTAAATATGCTTCCACCAAATCTACACCTTCCATTGAATTATTAGAAAATGAACTATTATCAAAACCCATAATTGATTCATCTATTGCTATATTACATACTAGATGGAGTACTCACGGACCTCCGACAAATGAAAATTCACATCCACATCATGATAATAAAGATCGTATTGCTTTGGTTCACAACGGAATTATTGAAAATTATCAGGAATTAAAAGATGAATTATTATCGCATGGTCTTGTTTTTAAATCCCAAACAGATACTGAGGTTGTTGCTGTTATGATCGGATATTACTTAGATCAGGGGTTATCTGTAGAAAATGCTATTAGTAATACAGTAGAACGTTTGTTAGGTACATGGGCGCTTACTATTATACACAAAGATTTTCCGAACCGTATTTGGGTAACGAGAAACGGATCCCCGCTTTTATTAGGCATTGAAAATGATTACGTGATTGTCGCATCCGAACAAATTGCTTTTGCGAATAATATTAAAAAATATATAATATTAAACAACAATGATTTGATCGAAATATCCAAAGAGAATAATATTATCAAGTATAATAAAGATATACATAATTATAAAATTAATTATAAAAAATCAAGTGAAATTGAGTTAGAGCCATCTGGCTATAAAACCTGGTTATTAAAAGAAATTTGTGAACAGCCAGAAACTATCATACGTGCTATGAATAATGGTGGACGAATAGAAAGTAACAAAACCGTTAAATTTGGTGGGCTGGATTCTTGTAAAATGAAATTATTAGAGATAAATCATATTATATTACTCGGTTGTGGTACTTCTTACTATTCGAGTTTATGGGCAATTAATGTATTCAAATCTTTGGATATTTTTGATACCGTTTCCATTTATGACGGCGCGGATTTTAATTATAAAGATATACCAAGATCTGGAAAAACGGCGTTAATACTTGTTTCACAATCTGGTGAAACGCGAGATTTATATCGGCGTATTCAAATAGCCAAAGATCATAATTTAATTACAATTGGAGTTGTCAATGTAGTCGATTCAATGATTGCTCGTGAAACTGATTGTGGTGTATATTTGAACGCCGGTAGAGAAGTCGCTGTAGCCTCCACCAAATCATTTACAAATCAATGTATCATATTAGTATTAATTGCTGTTTGGTTTTCACAAAATAAACATAATAATGAAGAAAAGAGAGAGCAAATTCTAGGTGACCTTATGAATTTATCATTTCAAATGAGCGCCGTTATTTCCGAATGCTATCAGAAATTGCCGAGTCTAGTTCACAATTGTAATAAGAATTCTATTTTTGTATTGGGAAAAGGTTCATCTCAAGCAATAGCACTAGAAGGTGCGTTAAAAATAAAAGAGGTTTCTTATATTCACGCTGAAGGTTATTCGTCATCTTCTTTAAAACATGGGCCACTTGCTTTAATAGACAAAGAATTACCTATTGTATTGTTGGATATTGACGATGAATTTCGTGAAAAAAATGCGAATTGTTTTCAAGAAATAAAAGCAAGAGAAGCCCATGTAGTGAGAATTAGTGATATGAATTATGGTGATATTGTAATTAGCTACAATAAAACATTTGGAGGTCTATTAGCAAATTGTGTTTTACAAATGTTGAGTTATAATCTAGGAATTGAAAGGGGTGTCAATTGTGATTTTCCAAAAAATCTGGCCAAAGTCGTTACTGTCGATTAATTAGTCGAATCAATGTATTTCATGACATTATTCAATGCTGCCTTAGCAGAATTGAGTTTGACTAATTTTTCTAAAGAATCCATCGGCTTGGATGTATCAATAGAGAGACTAGTTTGTAACATCATCGTGTTTATTAAATCGTCTAAATTAAGTACAGTGTTTTCATAATCTGTGCGATATTTACTTACTAGAAGTATATCTTGATTTTTAATAGTCATTGCTTTAATGGCCGCGGAATAACTTTGAGCTCCCCCAGCAAGACCATTAGTGCTAGATTTAGTTGAAGTATCACTTGTAGCACTATTTTCCATACCTTCTTTGAAATTTAAATTATTATAAATTAAATATGCTAAAATACAAATTGCTACAATAAAAAATACATTTGTTAGTAGTTTATTCATTTATTTAATATATATAAACGAATAAATTTTTTTGGCGAGTGTAATTTATTTACGTTATTTTTGTACTTTTCTTGTTCTATTTTTTCTTTTTTTATTATTTCGTTTCAAAATACTTTGAGTTTGTTTATTATAACCACCACCACCACCAACACAGCCAACCCCACCACCACGCATTTTTTTATTTCTCATTGCTAATAAATATTTTCCAGTTGGATTAATAAAACCTCCTATACTATTTTGGTTTACATCTTTTTTCCCAAAAAGTAATAGTAATAAAATTCTTACCCCAGAAGGTCTATCATTTGATAATCCAAGGCGAAACACGTTTGGAGATAAAATTCTTGTACCTGGTTTTGACATTAAAACAGGACCTCCATCTATGTATCCTCCGTTTTCGACAACCATATTTAATTCTTGTATAACATCACCAATTGATTTTCTAAATGAAGTTGAAATAATTTTTCTCCTCAACATTTGTGTACTAATAGTATTTCCAGAATTTGTAGATAATGTGGTATCTGATATTATTAGATTTAAATATTCATCCCATGATTTAACATTACGCCCACTCGAGTCTGTTAAAGTATCAATATTCATCATAATTATTTCTTTCAAACATTCAGTTGCTTTTAAAGGACTATTATCACTATTTAAATCGATTTCTATATACGGATCTGGTTGTTCTGGAACACCAGGTGTCGAACTTAATCTACCTATATTAATTAAAATTTCATCTCCTATTTTCAAAAATGCTGAAATTCTTACCCTTTTAGTTTGAGGATTTGTTTCTACACGAATATGATATCTCATAGTTTCTCCTGTACGTTGTGAAGCATTGTTTGTAATGTTCCCATCTCTTATAATTACATCTATAGTACCATATTCAATACCATTATTTTGTAAAGCGCTATTCCACGAATAACATGTTCGTTGACCATCCATAATTGAGGATATGGGACAAAAAAATGGAGGGATGCCTACCTTGGCTGTAACCGCGTTATTTATAAAATATAGCTCGGTTGAATTAGGTGTCTGTTGTAAACCCAATGATTCCAAAATACCAGTTGTTAAATTATTTTCATTTTCAACAAAACCAGCATTCCCTTCGAAATTTCCAGCCCCTTTTGATCCAGTAGTAATCCATTCCTTAAAAGCAGTAAGTAATTTATTATCAATATCTCCTTTTCCAGTTTTTCCAGAAACAATATTTTTTTTCAAATAAATACTCGATAATATGTTAATTTGCGCATTTAAAATGTAATTATTACTTGTAGTTATTTTGCTCATAGCTTGTTTTATCGCTAAAATTGATATTGAAATTAAGTAAGAAGAATTCATTTTTTGTATAGTAGTCAACCCAGGAACCGATTCAAAAATTTTAGTAATAATTGCTATAATGTTCAAATAAATACTTAATGATTCACTCAAATTGGTCATGAATCTGTTCACTATATTTGCTTGTACGGGTATTCCACTATTTGGAATTTTTGATAATAATGAATATAATATAGCTATTCTAATTTGTCGTATCACACTTTGCTCAAACGCAGCAAGAACACCTATACTTTTTACATATTCTTTAGGAATTACACCTTTTGCGTTAAATACAAATAAAGGTTTTAAAAAATTGTCAAAATTAAATTCGGGTTTACCATAATCGATTAACAGTGTTAAAATAATCGTATTTAGATCTTCGTGTTCTTCTTTATTTTTAAAAATATTGTTTAGATCTTCAACAAAAGTTGATGTTTTACTTATTGTTGGATCATTGTATAACTTATTTTTATATTCATCTAGTGATGATAAAGCCTCTATATCTGAATTGGATGGAAAAACTTTAATCAAGAAAGTTAATAAAGCGTTTTCTTTTATTGTGGTTGAAGTAGAAGCACCATACAATGCTTGTGCGTATACTTCTGGCAAACTATCTCTTGGTAGAAGTGTTTTAATTCCATAGTCACTTACTTGAATTTTGCTATGAATATATCCATTACTTATCACGTTGTTTTCTGGATCAAGAATTATTTTATCCAATGAAGCGTTATTTTTGATTTGTTCAGGTAAACCTTCGGAAATATGATTTATAAACTCATGTGGTATTATAAAACCTTCATAGTTTAATTGTTTTAGTGCTCCACCAACAATTATATTATCATTTTCATCAACATAATCGTCTATATAATTAATAGTTGAACACATTTTTGTTATAATAAAAAAATCTTTTAGCAGCGAAATTTCTTTCTCTGTTTTTGACGGAATTGTTACGCTATTCACGATATCAAGAAAAGTTTGAATCATTTTTGAAGAGTATTTTGGATTTGTAGACTTTTCATTACGTTTAATCTCTTGTATAATTTTTGGTTTACTTTTATTATTGTTAATTAAAGAAATCATTTTATTTATTATATATTTATCTTCAGTTGACGTATCACCAAATAAATCAATCATTGGGTAAATATATTTTTTGTTATTATTTTCAATTTTAATTTGTTGAATTTGACCTAGAAATATTTGAACTAATATATTTAGCGATAAATTTTGAGGAACAAAATTGAAATTATTTCTACAATAATCAATATATTTTTTATCATAATTTGTTTTAAAAAAATTAAATGCGTACAATACTTCTAAAAAAGTAAACACTAATTTAATATTTTGTAAAATATTATCTGTTCTATTTTTTAAAATATTAGTATAAAATTGAATTAATTTATTGAAAAAATTTTGAGATGAATCATCTGGGCCTTGTGTTTTTAAAATATAGGATACAAAATAAACATTTGGTGCGTCCTTCAGTTTTAAAAAAGACGTTGTTTTCATATAGTCATTGAAACTTGTATAAAAAAAATCATTTCCCAAAATATTAATCATGGAGTTGAAATTTGTTCGTGTTATTTGATAATATGTTACAAATCTTGGATTATTAATTTCTTGAATATAAATAGAACCGTTGTCTGGAACCGGAATTGTTACTACGAAATTTTTTAATGAAACGATAATTTGTATACCATCTAGACCTTGTGGTGCGGGTTGAGAATACACTACAGCATCATATGGATCAAAGACTTCTCCATTAAAATATATGAATCCAGGATACAATTCTTTGGTGGTATTTGTGGTGGTAGCAGTGGTAGAAAATTGTTGTCGAATTTTTGGAACATCTATTAATATTAAATTAATATCTTGCCACATCCTAACATCATCTCCAACCGATGTTCTTGGTAAATTTGCGGAATATAACATACCGTTATCAATTAAATCGGTCCCTATGCTGGTTATTAATGTATTTCTACTAGTCATTTGTCCTATACTTTGGAAATATGCGAGTTCATCATCTGGATTACCTCCCCTTTTTATTTTTTTATAGCCGCCAACATAAGATCCTCGTCCTCCTCGTCCTCCATGACTTGTACTCATATGTTCTTGATACCGCTGAGCAGTTTGGCGAATCGCTTTAGAAAATCTTCCGTCTCCTAAAGTAGCAGGATGCGCATCGTGTGCTATATCATGACCAAACATATTATATAATAAAAATGCCATTTGATTCGTATCTAATATTATTTCTTTACTCATATTGTGTTAAAATCGTCTAATATATATAAATATTTATTTTTTCATTAAAAATTTTTTTATATTCGCTATAGATGTATTTGTAATCTTTCTTGTTTGACCTTTGACATTTGTATTTTTAATATCATTTAACACTGTTTCATTTTCTTCTAAGCATTTGATTAAATTTGCTAGATCGCCAAATTTTTTTATAATTGAGATAGCTGTTATTGTGCTCACCCCAGGAATTTGACACAACATGATTTCGTCTATGTTTTCAGGAGTAATGTTCTCTTTTTTCACTTTTTTTACTAAGCTTATATAGTCTTTTTCACTTGTGTCAATTGTATCAATTGTCTCAATTGTTCCCCCGGTTTCATCGATAGAGTTTGTAATTTCAACATTTTGTTCCACATTTTGTTCCACATTTTGTTCCACATTTTGTATTTTTTGAGTTTGTTTTGTTGAATAAAATGGTTTTCGATTACTAGCCTCTCCTTTCACTAATTTTGTTGTACAGTTACATATAAAAAGAGCAGTTTCGTCTAGATTCAGTGTTCTAATTACTGAAAAACCTTTGTAATAATTCAGTGAAAAAATAGCAGAATAAAGCGTAAGCTTTTCAATTTTCGAGTCTTTAAACATATTCATTTTATTGACATCTCCTTCTATTAAATACATTATATTGTGATTGTGATGATTCGACAAACCATTCAAACGAAATGATTGCTCTTCATAACGTCCATCTTTAATGCTTGATAATAAATCATTAACTGATTTTCTCTCCATTATTAAAATATCTTCATTGTTGTTTGTTATAATTACATCTCCTATAGGTAATGGTTCGACAATCATTTTTAAATTTCTAAACGCAGGAATAAATGAAATATAGTACGATATTTTGTCCTGGAGATCTTTTTCCCGTGAATCAATTTTAATAAACATTGTGATTTAGTTATTTAATAATTTAATAAATTGTTATTAAATTATTTTAAAGTTAAATAGTATTTTACAAATATCCCAAAAACGAATAATTGAATAAATAATATTAACCCATATTGCCGCCAATGGTGGCCTTGTAACCGTATTTTTGGGTTTGAACAGTTGTATTTGGAATACAAACTAAAGGAAGAGATTGAGGGGCTCTTCTTAGTGAAGGATTACTTTGCATGAAAAAGCCTTGACGAGAAGCAATGCCAGCTTTTTTTGCACCACCTCCACACACGTTTGTTCTATTACAGATGGACGCAGCAAGTCTTGCGTTTTTACTTCCTGAATATAGCACCATGTTTATATACATTACAAATATATTTTAATTTTAAAAAACTTATATCTTAAAATATTAATCTAAATACTTCCAAATAAATCCACCGGCAGTTTTTCTTTTATTTAATAAGACACCTTGGATATTACCATTAGAAACACCAATTTCTTTTGCTGCGGAAACAATAGATTTAAATTCCTTAATTAAATTTCCTTCTAAATCATACTGAATAATTGTTCTGGTAAAATTATTTCCTAAACCTATTTTGAATTTATGAATTTGATTTTCTTTATTAGTTACCCAGTCTAAATTATCAACTGTATTGTTCAATTTATTACCATCTATATGATTTACTTGTTCTTTATTATCAGGATTTTCTAAAAAAGCAAATGCGATCAATCGATGAACTGCGTATGTTTTATTGTAAATATATACTCTTATGTATCCATTTTCATTTACTTTATAATTATCTCTTATCAATCCTTCACTATCTTTAAATCTTCCTAAATTTGAAACATAATATTTTTTATTTCCGTAAATAGTAATATCAAGATCTTTTATAATAACTTCTCTCCATATTTCATTTTCTAAATCTTCATATTTATTCTCATATTCCCATTTGAAGCCATAAGCTCTTTTTGATAATCCATTAACACAATTGCCTACTGCGTTTCTACCATTATGAGCTGTTTTAGTAAAATGATTATTGTAAGCCCATATTCCTGCTAATTCTATTGAATCATATTTTTCTATTATTTCATTGGTATCACTATCAATACGTAACAGAGGTTTGTTTTTGTTACTTTTATAAATAAGAGTTTGTGATTTATGTGAATTATTTTCTTTCCTTGTCATCCATTCTAAATTGGATAACTTATTATTCAATTTATCTTTATCTTTGTGGTTAACATCACTTTTATTTTCAGGATTTGGTATAAAAGCGATTGCAATAAGTCTGTGAACTCTACACGTTTTTCTATAATTACTATTTGTTAAACAAATATTATAATAACCTGATTTTATATTAGCGCGTAAAATTTTTCGACTATTTGTATTTTTGACTCTTCCTAAATTACTAACTTCGTAAATAGGAAATTCTTCAATAGTTTTCCAAATTTCATTTTCCATTTGCGGCCTATTGGTATATATAATATACCATCCGTATAGTTAAGCCTTTTCAAACGCACCTATTTATCCCCCCTCCTCCAAAAAAATTAACAATATCCCAAACCCATTTAAAGTGATTGTGACGAATATATACAACGACCATGACTGATTTTAAAATAGCACACGATGACGATATTATTAAATCGGACGAAGGCTTAATATTTAATCCATTTAATCCATTAAATATTAAGATTCAAGTAGATGATGTAAAAGGCATCCTTTCTAAATACGGTATTCCGACAACAATACATAATATGGCCCTTTATGAGCGCGCCTTTGTTCATCGTTCTTATACGAAACGCCCTAACTTTGAAAATATTGCGCAAAATATTACTATTGTAGAACGACCTCCAGATTGTATGCCATTAAGCAGTAAATCCAACGAACGCCTCGAGTTTTTAGGAGACGGTATTTTGGAATTAGTGACAAAATATTATTTATATCGACGCTTTCCAAAAGAAAACGAAGGATTCATGACAGAAAAGAAAATCGCTATTGTGAAGAATGAAGCTATTGGTAAAATAGCACTTGAAATGGGTTTACACAAATGGTTGATTATATCCAAACACGCAGAAGAAAAAAAAATACGAACCAATTTAAAAAAACTGGGATGTCTTTTTGAGTCTTTTTTAGGTGCTCTTTTCTTGGATTTCAATAAAATTACTGTTAAAGACGACGATGGATGGTTTCAATCAATGTTTGTTACTGGACCAGGATTTCAAATGGCGCAAAAATTTGTAGAAAATATTTTTGAAAAGCACATTGATTGGATTTCACTCATTACAAATGATGACAATTATAAAAATATTCTTCAGGTTAAAATACAAAAAGAATTCAAGGTGACACCACATTATTTAGAAATTGATCATGATCCTGATTTAGGATACAAAATGGGTGTTTATTTATGTTTGGGTCAACAAATACATAATGTATCTCACAATGATTCAGTCGATATTTCTTTTTTCAAGACATTCAAATCCATTCATGATTACGTCGCAGAGAATGGTAAAGTTCTTTTGTTTATGGGTGAAGGTCAGCACAAAATTAAAAGAAAGGCCGAGCAAATTGCTTGTAATGAAGCAATTCAATGTATTCCTGTAGACAATAATTTAGATGAAGTCACACAATCGAATATGTAAAATATACATAATTTACTAGATAAATACAAAAGATTTATATATTGGAATAATATAATATAATGAATCCTTTAGACATTTTGAAACAAAAATTAATGATAAAACCGTCAATTAATGAAGAAGAACCTGTTATTGTTGCTATAAGAGGAGAATTAAAATTCGATAAAAAGCCAATTGAAAAAGAAGAAGGTGAAATCTCGGAAGACGTTGATGCTGTTGAACTAAAAATAGTGGACGAGACGAGTCAAGGTTATGATCGCGCAAAATTATTCAAAAAAATGGTTGATAATAAAGTTTCTAGGGTGAAAGTGAGGGGACCACCCCTTGTTCCTGAAACGGTTGAACCGATTACACAGATTACACCGATTATAGTTGAAAAAATAGAAGCACCAAAAAAAGCAACAAAATTAGTGAAAAAGAAATTGTTGATTCTCGAAGACAACTTTGAGAAAGTTGCGCAAATGGGACCAGACAACTTTGAGAAAGTTGCGCAAATGGGACCAGACAACTTTGAGAAAGTTGCGCAAAT
>Ga0114963_10001868_pt1 | contig 14334 bp, 10 predicted proteins | sample C_131016_EF_Meta_FD_87019 | JGI IMG/M metagenome (GOLD analysis project Ga0114963, IMG submission 87019) | Freshwater microbial communities from Lake Croche, Canada to study carbon cycling - C_131016_EF_MetaG | ecosystem: Environmental > Aquatic > Freshwater > Lake | place: Lake Croche, Canada...
AATAAAACGCGATAATCAATTAACGCAAAACCACCAATAGTGCGGTACCGGAGGGCAATTAAAATGCAAATTGAAATTGTTACAACGCGCATTGCAGTCATTGTTAATAGGGAACTCGTTTTCGAACCTTGCGCCATGAATGTTAAGGCGGTGCCAAATCCCACTGCAGCTCCAACTCCATATAACAGTGGCTTTAATGGCAAGCCTTTAATGATGTCTGGACCTGACGCACAAAAGGCACCAGCAAGGGCAATCGCCATCCCAACGAATTGAATTGACTTAGGCCGCTCACCGCCGATGAAGGCAACAGTAAGCGGAATGATTGCGCTAAGTGAACTAATGGGTGAGACAACTCCCATCCGTCCAGTTGCGAGTCCAGAGTAAAAAGAAGTTAAGCCCAGAAAACCAGCGATGCCCGCCCCAATCGCTGGGATCAAATAACCATTCCAGTTCAGGGTTGGATTTTGATAACTTCCACTAGCCAAAACAATCACAACACCAACGACCAATCCCATAAATTGCGAGACGCCAGTAACGGCAAGGGATTTATAGCGTTTTGATAAATTTCCACCCAGAAAATCTGCGCTACCCCAAAGGAGACTGGAAAAGAGAGCCAAGATCGAAGCCATCAGCGAAGGTTATCCCACGGAGCGCGAAGGCTCGCGCCTCCCAAGGTAAAGTTGATATGAGCCTTACCATTAAGTAATGCGCGAGCCCACATTCGATGAAATTATCTCGGAAATCCGTGCGCTAAAAGTTAGAAATGAAATCCTCTTTGAAGAAGTTCCAGCTCCGCAGAAACTTGCGCCTTTTGCACTAGCCATGACCGCTGATGTGCTGGAAGATGCTGCAACTGGCCGCTTTGTTTTGCTTCATGATCCAGATGGCCAAGATGGTTGGTCTGGCAAATTTCGATGCGTGACATTTGTGCGAGCTGCAATTGATAATGAAATGGCGAGTGATCCACTGCTCTGCGACATTGGTTGGACCTGGTTAATGGAATCTCTGGCCCGAAATAACTGTGACTACACCGCACCTAGTGGCACCGTGACTCGGGTTGCAAGTGCGTCTTATGGAACGTTAGAAAATATTGATGATGGTTCTGAATTAGAAGTTCGAGCATCATGGACACCTAATTCTGGAATACAACTAGTTAATAATGTAATGGCCTGGCTCGAACTTTTAGAACTCTCTGCTGGACTGCAACCAATCCCACAAGGTGTCACGCAGCTCGGCCGAGCAAAATTAGCAAACCAAAATTAAGTATCTAAATGGCGCAACCGTTATTAGCACCGAGCGCTGGCATTCCTGCGCTTGTACTTAGCGAATCTGGCTTAGAAGAAGTAATAGCTCAACTATTAAATGGGGTCGGTCCAATTGCGGTGGATGCGGAACGCGCTTCTGGTTATAAATACTCGGCGCGGGCTTACTTAATTCAAATTAAAAGAAATGGTGGTGGCTTACACCTCCTAGATCCCATCGCTATTGGATCAACAAATCTCTGGCAAAAAATGTCGGAGGCTTTTCAAGAAGAAGAATGGATTATTCATGCCAGCACGCAAGATCTGCCATGTCTGCGCGAACTAGGAATCAACCCAACCAAGATATTCGATACCGAATTAGGCGGCCGGATTGCAGGTTGCGAGCGCGTTGGCCTTGGGCCGCTGACTGAAAGTTTGTTGGAAGTTCAACTGGCTAAAGAACATAGCGCCGTTGATTGGTCGATTCGCCCACTGCGAGATGAATGGTTAAATTACGCCGCGTTGGATGTAGAACTTTTAATTGAACTTCGCGATGAAGTTTGGAAATTACTCGAGGCCCAAGGAAAACTTGATTGGGCGCTTGCTGACTTTGCGGCGATACTTGCGGCTCCCCCACCACCACCGCGAGAAAACCCTTGGCGTCGTACCTCCGGAATGCACAAAGTTCGTGACCGGCGCACCTTAGGAATTATTCGAGATCTTTGGCAGGCTCGGGATTCATTCGCCAAAGAAATCGACTTGGCCCCGGGCCGAGTTTTCAATGATGAAACTTTGGTAGAAGTTGCCACAAAGCGCCCGGCACAGATTGATGAATTTAAGAAAATTATTCAAAAGCGCTCACGTGTAGTGGATCCACCAATTAAAGATTGGTTTGAAATTCTTCAAAGCGCGTTATTAACTCCCGAATCAGAACTTCCAGAACTGCGAACTCCTTCCAATTCATTGCCACCCGTTAAATTGTGGGCGGCCCGAAATCCACTTGGGTTTGCTCGGGTTACCCACGCCCGCGCCGCGATTACCGAGAAGGCGCTGGAGCTGCTTATGCCGGTAGAAAACCTAATCTCGCCGGAAGCAGTCCGAAGGTTGTGCTGGGCCCAGCCACCTGCCGAACTGGCCAGCCTCGGCGACTACGTAAGCGCCAAACTCCTTGAACTAGGTGTGCGTCCTTGGCAGATATCTCAGACCAGCCAGGAGCTCGCGCAGGCGCTGCTGGCGACCGAGCCACTTGTTGTAGCGCCCGAGGCCCCAGAAGAGGAGGCGGAAGTGGCCGAAGGGGCCTAATTACGCAACATTGCAGTTGCGTAATTCCACAACTTAGATTTAGGCTTACCCCATGTTGAGCACATTCTTAATCGCCCTTCGCGAGGGTCTGGAAGCTTCGCTGATCATCGGAATTCTCGTGGCCTACTTAACGCGGACTGGGCGCAAGAACTCGCTCCCTTGGTTATGGCTTGGAGTGGCAAGCGCAGTACTTCTCAGTCTGGGCCTAGGAGCCTTTTTGAGTTTTACCTCAACTCAACTTTCAACGCGTGGTGAAGAAATATTTGCGGGTACCACTTCACTTGCTGCGGTGGCATTAGTAACCATCATGGTTTTTTGGATGAAGAACAGCGCACGTGGACTTCGCGATGAATTACAAGGCAAAGTAGATCATGCTTTGGGCTTTGGAAAATTTGCCTTAGTATCTGCTGCTTTTTTTGCAGTCGCGCGCGAAGGGCTAGAAACTGCGCTCTTTGTTTTCACGAACTTCAAAACGGTTTCACAAGATAGCGCTCCTTCGATCGGACTTATTTTCGGATTGCTTGCCGCTATCGGACTCGGTTTTGGTATCTATCGCAGAAGTATTAAATTGAATTTAGGAAAGTTTTTCACGATTACTGGTTCCGCGCTTTTAGTAGTCGCCGGTGGCGTGCTCTCTCACGGAATATCTGAATTCCAAAAATTTGGTGCTCTTCCAGGTGCTAACTCTTATATTTGGAACTGGCGCGGTGCTAATTCAGTTTTGACTACCGTTCTAGATGGAACGATCGGAATCGGAACCAGCCTGACTTGGCTTCAAATTCTAGTTTGGGGCGCCTACCTTTTTGTTTCCCTCCGGATCTACTTGGCAAAGGCAGTCGCTAAGCCAGCGGAAAAACTAGTAGCCGCTTAACATTCCTTTTTAATCTACTCACTAGTAACCTAGGGTTATGAGCGAGCGAGTTGTACTTGTCGATGCAGTCCGATCCCCATTTGGTAAGGCCGGAAGTCTCTATTCTGGAACCAGAGCCGATGACATCATGGTTCGTACTTTGCGCGGACTGCTAGAGCGAAATCCTAAGGTTTCACCAGATCAGATAGATGATGTTGCGATTGCCGCCGCAACCCAAACTGGTGATCAAGGAATGAACATAGGCCGTAGCGTCTCACTTCTCGCTGGAATTCCAGATTCGGTTCCTGGTTATTCAATCGATCGTTGGTGTGCTGGCGCGCTTACTGCGGTGACAACTGTATCTGGTGCAATTGCGATGGGACAGTACGACATTGCAATCGCCGGTGGCGTTGAACATATGGGAAATCATCCGATGGGTGATGGCATGGATCCCAACCCACGATATCTCGCTGAAAAATTGGTCGACACTGATGCACTGCAAATGGGTGCAACTGCCGAGCGCTTACATGACAAGTTTCCCCATTTAACGAAGGAGCGCGCAGATAGATATGCCGTTGCCTCGCAAAATAAAACAGCAGCTGCGTATGCTGCTGGAAAAATACAACGAGATTTAATTCCAGTTGCAGTCCGCTCAGAAGAACTCGGTTGGGGTATTGCTACGGTTGATGAACCGCCACGTCCGGGCACAACACTGGAAGCACTTGCCGCTCTTAAGACGCCATTTCGTGCTGCCGGACGCGTAACCGCTGGAAATGCTGCTGGCCTAAATGACGGTGCCACTGCTGCAATACTCGCAAGTGAATCAAAGGCGCTAGAACTTGGTTTAAGCATCAAGGCAAAATTGGTTTCATTTGCATTCGCAGGCGTTGCACCAGAAATCATGGGATATGGACCAGTTCCTAGCACGATCAAAGCGCTTGCCAAGGCCGGCCTAAAGATTGAGGACATTGGACTCTTTGAAGTGAATGAAGCCTTTGCGATTCAAGTTTTATCATTTCTAGATCACTTTGGAATTAGCGATGATGATCCGAGAGTCAATCCGGTAGGTGGTGCGATCGCAGTTGGCCATCCACTTGCCTCCTCAGGCATTCGTTTAATTCTTAACCTCGCTCGAAGCTTTGAGGAGCACCCAGAAGTTCGTTACGGATTAACAACAATGTGTATCGGACTTGGCATGGGTGGCTCAGTAATTTGGGAGAACCCGCACTTCACTGGCAACGGTACTGGCAAGGGCGCTAGCAAATGAGTGAGATTAAACTTCCAGACGGGGCGCCAGAGGAAGTAATCACAAAAGCTATCTTGCGTGAAATTGATCTGAGTGCCTTTGGGCAGGCCGGTTCACTCTCGTTGATTACTTTGGATAACGGGATGGATCACAATCGTCCAAATACTTTTGGTCCAGCCTCACTAGCCGCACTTGCGCAAGTGATAACTGCAGCTGAGCAAAGCTCCTCAGTCGCTATCGCTATAACGGGTAAGCCATTTATTTTTGCTGCCGGCGCCGATCTATCTGCGCTCGCTTTTCTAACTGAGAAATCCCAAGCGCTCGCCATCGGAAAGCTCGGTCATGATGTATTTCGTCGGCTGGGTGAGAGCACGAAACCAACTTTTGCTTTTGTTAACGGCTTGGCACTTGGTGGTGGGTTAGAGATTGCGCTGCACTGTAACTATCGAACTCTGGCAACTACCGCTTTCACCGGCCTACCTGAAGTTTTCCTTGGACTTGTGCCAGGTTGGGGTGGGGCAACAATTTTACCTAAGTTAATTGGCCCCGAAAAAGCAGTTCAGGTAATTATCTTGAACGCGTTAAATAACAACACCATGTTAAAAGCAAATGATGCGTTGGCCCTAGGTGTTACCGATGCCGTATTTGCGCCGGCAGATTTCCTTGAGAACTCAGTGCGCTTCGCTGCGCAAGTTCTTTCTGGTGCCAAGAAAATCACCCGCCCTGACCACACTGCCGATGTTGCGCAGTGGGAGGGCGCAATCAATACTGGCAAGGCTGCGGTTGCCAAAAAATATGGTGGTGCGCCAATCTCTGCACCTGCAATGGCTCTTGAATTAATCACGGCATCACGAACTAATTCGCTCTCCGTAGGATTTGATGCTGAAGAGAGCGCGCTGGCAACTCTAACTATGAGTGATCCACTACGTGCCTCGCTATATGCCTTTAACCTAATTCAAAAGAAGCGCAAGAAAGTTGAAGGGGCACCTAAGCCCGCGCTGGCGCGAAAAGTAAGCAAGGTTGGTGTCGTAGGTGCTGGGCTTATGGCGTCCCAACTCGCTTTGATCATTCTTCGAAATCTGAAAGTACCTGTAGTTATTACAGATCTCGATCAAGAGCGAGTTGATAAAGGCTTGGCTTACATCAAGAGTGAAATTACGAAATTGGTTGAGAAAAAGCGCATGAGTCCAGAGACCGCGCTTCGAATCTCCGGGCTAGTCTCTGGCTCGGTAGATAAATCAATTTTTGCAGATTGCTCTTTCATAATTGAAGCAATCTTTGAAGAGATTGAATTAAAAAAGAAACTCTTCAAGGAGTTAGAGACGATAATCTCGCCAGAATGCGTCTTGGCAACCAACACCTCATCACTCTCAGTTACGGCGATGGCCCAAGGCCTAGCGCACCCGGAGCGCGTCATTGGCTTCCACTTCTTTAACCCAGTCGCGGTTATGCCACTTCTAGAAATTGCTCGTACCCCAGCCACCGATGATGCAACAACTGCTACCGCGGTTGCTATCGGTAAAGAGCTCAAGAAGACCATGGTGATCGTTAAAGATTCGCCCGCCTTCGTTGTCAACCGTCTACTTACCCGCTTCATGGGTGAAATTACCGACTGCATTGATGAAGGTACTGACCCAGCAATTGCTGACGCTGCGATGAAACCTCTTGGGTTGCCTATGACCTCCCTTGAATTACTTGGCCTTGTTGGTCCAGGAATTGCACTGCATGTTGCGCAAACTTTAAATAAGAGTCTGGGTGATCGCTACCGAATATCACCAAGCATGGAACGTTTTGTTAGCGAAGGCGTTCGTGCTTTCTATTTGAAAAGCGATGATGGTTCACTTACTGCCAATCCAGCGGCGATCAAGATTATTGAAGAGACCACCCAAAATAAGCCAACTTGTACAACGCAAGATGCGGTAAGAATTCGTGCCTTATCTGGACTCGCACAGGAAGCTCGCATGATGCTAGATGAAGGTGTTGTTTCAAGTGCTGCTGAGATTGACTTATGTATGTTGCTGGGCTGCGGCTGGCCGCTGCACCTAGGTGGAATCTTGCCTTACCTAGATCGCGAAGGTATTAGCGATTTGGTTTGCGGTCAACGCTTTCATCCAGCGGGAGTTGCATCGCTGCCGGCGTAAGGTCATCTTTTACTGAACTGCTCCAAGTGACTAATTGATTGCTGATATTTTTTGCGGTAATTCCTAGATCACTTAAAATTTCCGAGCGCTTAGAATGTTCGATAAATGTAAGTGGTACACCGATCGAGTGAATTGGAACGCCAAGATTTGCATCGCGGAACATCTCGGAAATTGTGCTGGCGATTCCGCCATGGCGAATTCCATCTTCAACAACGACAACACTCTTATATCTGCGAGCCATTGTTACCAAGCTTGCAGGTAGCGGCTTCACCCAACGCGGATCAATTACGGTAACTCCAACGCCTTCACGATAAGCCTGAGCCGCCGCTTCAACACAGAGGTGGGCCATCGCACCAATACTTATCAGCAAAATATCCGCACTCTCGCCTCGGTATAAAACATCAATTCCATCACGTCGTTCAAATGCTGGAATATCTGGACCAACGGCGCCCTTAGGGAATCTAATTAGTGACGGCGCATCGGAAATATCAATTGATTCTCGCAGCGTCTCGCGAACCCGCTCACCATCTCGTGGCGCAGCAACATGAAGGGTTGGGACAATTCCAGTTAGGGCTAAATCCCATATACCGTGATGCGACGGGCCATCATCTCCGGTAACACCCGCACGATCTAACACAAAAGTTACTCCAGCTTTATGGAGCGCAACATCAAGTAATAGTTGATCAAATGCGCGATTTAAAAAGGTTGAATAAACCGCAACAACCGGATGCAAACCGGTAAATGCTAAGCCAGCTGCGCTCGTGGCGGCATGTTGTTCTGCAATACCAACATCGATCGTACGTTCTGGGAAGTGCTCTTGGAATTTATCAAGCCCAGTTGGCCCGAGCATGGCTGCGGTTATGGCGACAAGATCCTTGCGTTTTGCACCAAGTGAAACCAGCTCATCAGAAAAAACACTGGTCCAACTTGGGTTCGATTTAGATACTGGAATACCAGTTACGGGGTCAACGATTCCGACCGCGTGGAATTTCTCAGCCTCATCATTAACCGCAGGTGCGTATCCTCGACCTTTTTCAGTAATGACGTGGACGATCACGGGAGCGCCAAAATACTTAGCGCTTTGCAAACTTTTCTCCACCGCACCGATGTCATGGCCATCGATCGGCCCTAAATACTTTAAACCAAGATCTTCAAACATACCTTGCGGCGCAATGATGTCCTTAATTCCTTTTTTCACGCCGTGGAGTGTTTCAAAAATTGGTGTTCCAACAACTGGTGTCTTCTCTAAAACACCTTTGCCCCACTCCAAGAACTTCTCGTACCCGCTTGTTGCTCGTAGGGTTGAAAGATAGGTTGCTAAGCCACCTATCGTTGGCGAGTAAGAGCGCTCATTGTCATTAACAACAATGATTAAATTTAAATTTTCACTAGAGGCTATGTTGTTAAGCGCCTCCCACGACATGCCTCCAGTAAGTGCGCCATCGCCAACAACACAAACAACGGACCGATCACTTTGACCATTTATTGCATTTCCTCTTGCAATTCCATCTGCCCAAGAAAGTGCGGTTGATGCATGCGAATTCTCGATTACATCGTGCTCGCTCTCGGCACGATTTGGATAACCAGCAATTCCACCTCGCTGGCGCAACTTGTCAAAACCTTGCGCCCGGCCAGTAAGAATTTTATGTACATAACTCTGATGGCCAGTATCGAATAGCACGGTATCTTTTGGAGATTCAAAGGTTCGGTGAATTGCAATTGTGAGTTCAACGACTCCTAAATTTGGCCCAAGGTGGCCACCGCTTTTTGAAACTTTTTCAATTAAGAACCCGCGAATCTCGCCCGCTAATTCTTCAAGCTCTGGGTAGGAGAACTTCGCTAAGTCGGCTGGACTCTGGAGCGACTCCAGGCGTTTACTCATGGGATTAGTCTAGTTCAAGGCGTAATTATTTGAGCAGTGAACGCAATACATATTGCATGATTCCACCGTGGCGGAAGTAGTCCGCCTCACCTGGAGTATCGATTCGTACGATGGCTTGGAAACTCTTACCATTCGCGCTGACCGTTACCTGCTTTGGTGTAATCCCGTTATTCAACTCAGCAATGCCAGTGATTGAAAATTCTTCACTGCCAGATAGACCTAGCGCTTTAGGGTTTTCACTCGGCAGAAATTGCAGTGGCAAAACTCCCATACCAATTAAATTTGATCTGTGTATACGTTCGAAAGATTCTGCGATAACGGCCTTGACACCAAGTAGCGCGGTCCCCTTTGCGGCCCAATCACGCGAAGAACCTGAGCCATATTCTTTTCCAGCAAGAATAACAAGTGGAATATTTTTTGATTGGTAAGCGATTGAAGCATCATAAATAGTTGACGCCTCGCCATCAGCCAAGAAATTCTTTGTGAATCCACCTTCTACACCATCTAGCAATAAATTCTTCAGACGAATATTCGCAAAAGTTCCCCGAATCATGACCTCATGATTGCCGCGACGAGATCCGTATGAGTTGAAATCCCCACGTTCAATTCCATGCTCAGCCAAGTACTTACCTGCTGGAGAATCTGCTTTTATATTTCCGGCTGGAGATATGTGATCAGTAGTCACGGAGTCACCAAGAATTGCTAAAACTCGAGCATTTGCTATGTCTGTTACGGGAACTGGATTATGTGGCATTCCCTCAAAGTAAGGTGGCTTGCGAACATAAGTTGATTTAGGATCCCAATCGAAAGTTTTTCCAGTTGGCGTTGCAAGGGACTTCCAACGATGATCGCCTTCAAAGACGGTTGCGTAATCTTTTGTGAACATTTCTGAAGAGATTGAACTATCGATCACGCTCTGAATTTCACTGGCCGTCGGCCAAATATCACTTAGAAAAACTGGCTTACCTGAAGAATCATCACCAAGAGAATCATTCTCAAAATCATGGTCCATTGTCCCTGCAAGGGCATAAGCAACAACTAGTGGTGGTGAGGCTAAGTAATTCATCTTGACATCTGGGCTGATTCGGCCTTCAAAATTTCGATTTCCAGAGAGGACTGCAGTTACCGCCAAATCATTCTCATTTATCGCTTTGCTAATTTCAACTGGCAGCGGCCCGGAGTTTCCAATGCAGGTAACGCAACCATATCCAACTAAATTAAATCCGAGTGCTTCCATATATTTAGTTAGGTCAGCACGATCATAATAATCAGTTACAACTTTTGAACCCGGAGCAAGTGTTGTCTTGACCCATGGCTTTGATTTGAGCCCCTTTTCGACTGCTTTTTTCGCAAGCAAAGCGGCGCCAATCATGACACTCGGATTGGAAGTGTTTGTGCAAGAAGTAATCGAGGCAATTACAACCGCGCCGTTGGTGACCGATGTGGCAGTCCCATTTACGTTTACTGCAATTTTTTCACTACTTGTTTTTTCACCAAAATAGGATGGTGCGATCTTTTCATAAGAATCTTTTGCGCTGCTAAGAGAGATACGATCTTGCGGACGCTTTGGTCCAGCGATTGAGGGAACGATTGTTTCTAAATCCAGCTCTAATTTCTCGGAAAACCTTGGTTCGACAGTTGGATTGTGCCAGAGCCCAATCTTTTTCGCATAGCTTTCAACTAGTTCAAGTTGATCAGCGGTGCGACCAGTAAGGGCGAGATAGCGAATTGTTTCTTCATCAATTGGGAAAATTGCGCAGGTCGATCCGTATTCCGGGGACATATTTCCAATTGTTGTTCGATTTGCCATTGGCAAAGCGCTCACACCAGGACCATAAAATTCTACAAACTTTCCGACAACCCCATGCTTACGCAGCATCTCGGTGATTGTGAGAACTAAATCCGTTGCGGTCGTTCCAATTGGAAGTGATCCGGTTAATTTGAAACCAACAACTCGCGGGATCAACATTGAGACTGGTTGACCTAACAGCGCAGCTTCAGCTTCGATTCCACCGACTCCCCAGCCCAAGACCCCGAGTCCATTGACCATAGTTGTGTGTGAATCAGTGCCGACGACTGTGTCGGGATAGGCTCTTAGAACTCCATCAACTTTTCTTGTCATAACAACACGAGCAAGATATTCGATATTTACTTGGTGAACGATTCCCGTTCCGGGCGGCACAACTTTAAATTCATCAAATGCACTCTGGCCCCAGCGCAAGAAGCGGTAACGCTCTTGGTTTCTCTCATACTCGATATCAGTATTCTCTTCAAAAGATGTTTTGGTGCCAAATTTGTCGGCGATGACCGAGTGATCGATAACTAGTTCAGCTGGTGCAAGTGGGTTTACCTTTGTTGGATCGCCACCTAACTCAGAGATTGCTTCGCGCATTGTCGCAAGATCCACTACGCAAGGTACGCCAGTGAAATCTTGCATGATGACGCGTGCCGGCGTGAATTGGATTTCAGTATCTGGCTCGGCATCTGGATTCCAACTTGCCAAGGCCTTGATCTGTTCCGCAGTGATATTTGCGCCATCTTCAGTGCGCAACAAGTTTTCTAGCAAAACTTTAAGACTAAAAGGCAGGCTATCTGCCTGGTCTAATTTTGAGATATCAAAGATTTCATAGCTTTGACCGCTAACGTTTAACGTGCTCTTTGCGTCGAACGAATTCTTGCTCACGGGAATATCTTAGCCGCGACTGAACCGGGCCACACATTCAACATGATGCGTCATCGGGAAGAGATCGAAGCCTACGATGTGATCTAGGTGATATCCGCCCGCTTCCAACGCTTTCGCATCACGTGCCAGGGAGGCCGGATCGCAGGATACATAGACGATAACTCTTGGAGATTTTGCAAGCATCTCCTTAACGACCATCTCGCCTGCACCAGTGCGCGGTGGATCTAGCAAGATCACATCAGCACGATTCACAAGTGGAAGTTTCTGTTCTACCCGACCAGAGTGAATTGTTAAATTCTTCTTCCCGTCAAAAATACGAAGTGCATCTTGCGTGGCCCGATGACTTGACTCAATTAGGTGGACGCGACCAATGTCGCCGACTTCCTCCAGCATTGGAGCGGTGAATAACCCAACTCCACCGTATAAATCACAAGCATGATCGCCCGGGCGTAACGCCAGTAAATCAATTGCGAGTTTCATAAGCGTTTCTGGGGCTCGCACATGTGCCTGCCAAAATGAAGTCGGTGAAATTTCATAAGTGAATTCGCCAACTTTTTCATGGAGTTGGGTTGGCCCCGAAATACTTCGACCACCTCTAGAAACATTTCGTTCACCAGAATTTGAAACAGCTACTTCAAGTCGATCCTCACCCTTCCAGGTTCTGTCAAAAATTACTGGGTCATTAATCGCGTCGAGCGCGATTTGGCAACTTTCTATCTCGGTAATTTCATTACTTCGCGAGGAGAAGAGGCCTAGCTTGCCATTTTTTGAAATTGCAAAGTCCATTCGAGAGCGCCAGTGCAATCCATCTTCAGGTGCGACTGCGAGCACATCTAAATCAATATCCATTCTTGCTAATCTAGAAAATTGTTCCCGAATTACGGCGCGCTTTAATTCAAGTTGGGCGCCAATTTCTACATGCTGAAAATCGCAACCGCCACAACCACCAGGCACCGCATATTTGCACGGTGCGACAACACGGTCCTTGGATGCTTCGAGAATTTCAATCGCATCACCACGAGCAAGTCGAGATGAGATTGACGTAATTTCTACGACAGCACGTTCGCCAGTTATCGCATGTCTAACAAAAATAACTTGACCATTATGTCGTGCCACAAAGTGGCCGCCATGTGCTACCGGACCAATATCAACTGTTACTCGCATCCCTACTTTTAGATCGGCGGGCGCGGTTGTCTCCATAAGGGCAACCTTAAGGGTGTAGGGTGTACTTCGTGCACGTAGTAATCATGGGATGCGGTCGGGTCGGTTCCGGCCTAGCGCGAGAACTCGAAGCTAGCGGCCATTCTGTTTCCATCATTGACCAGAATCGTGAGGCCTTTCGCCGATTGGGCGCAGATTTTAAGGGAATGACTGTTTCTGGGGTTGGATTTGACCGCGATATTCTTCTTGAGGCAGGTATCGATCGAGCAGAAGCCTTCGCAGCAGTTTCAAATGGCGATAACTCAAATATCTTGGCAGCACGAGTCGCGCGCGAAACTTATGGCGTACAAAATGTAGTTGCAAGAATTTATGACCCAGCGCGCGCCGAAATTTATCAGCGCCTTGGTATCCCAACAGTTGCAACAGTTCTTTGGACTACAGATCAGATTATGCGTCGCCTCGCTCCAGAAGGTTCGCGTTCGGAATGGCGCGATGCAAGTGGCGTTGTCCAACTCTGTGAAGTTCATTTACATCACGATTGGTTTGGCCAACCGGTCTCACTTATCGAAACCTCAACCAAAGCCCGAGTCGCATTTATTACCCGCCTTGGTGAAGGCATGATCCCAAATGAAAATTCTGTCCTTCAAGAGGGGGACTTGATCCACGTAATGGTTAGTAATTCAGAATTGGAAAATGTCGAAAAATCACTCGCTAAATCGCCGGAAGAGGCTTAAGCCATGAAGATTGCTATCGCAGGAGCTGGCAATGTTGGGCGCTCTATCGCCCGCGAACTTTTGGAAAATGGCCACCACGTTCTCTTGATTGATCGCGATCCTAAGGCGCTTAAAATGGAGAGCGTTCCAAGCGCTGAATGGTTGATGGCGGACGTTTGTGAAATTACCTCACTTGATAATGCCAAACTAGACACCTGCCAAGTTCTTATTGCCGCTACTGGTGATGACAAAGTAAATCTTGTTGCCTCTCTCCTAGCCAAGACCGAATATGGCGTACCTCGTGTTGTGGCTCGCGTAAATCACCCGAAAAATGAGTGGATGTTTGATAGTTCATGGGGCGTTGATGTTGCAGTTTCCACGCCAAGAATTATTTCGGCCATTGTTGAAGAAGCCGTTTCCGTAGGCGATGTTGTTCGCCTCTTCTCACTTCGCAAAGGCGAGGCGAGTCTTGTTGAAATCACATTGCCAGATACCGCTAAGGCCTGCGGAAAGACAGTTGATGAGATCAAACTTCCAGAAAATGCCTCACTTGCCGCAATAGTTCGTGATGGTCACGTTATTACACCTCACAGCCACGATGTATTTTCACCAGGCGATGAGCTGCTTTTTGTTGCAACCGCAGCGGCTGAAGAACTCCTAAAGGAATGCTTTATAGCTCAGTAGTTGCTTCACTTTTAGCTATCGGCACCGAACGTATGACCAGCCAGGTTCCCCAGAGCGTCAATAAGTAAAGTGGGAAGCCAAGAAATACATTAGCAACACCAAGTGCGTTTAGTTGGTTCGCCTTATAAAGCGGATATTGCACTGCAAGTCGGATCCCAAAGAGCGCAAACCAAATCCAACTCGCATTCATGTAGGCGCGCATGCGCTTAGGATCTTTACGCCAATTAAAATTTTCACCAAGAATTGGCCCAAGTACGACGCCGATGATAGGCCACTTCACAATTATCGAAATTAGATACACAATGAGGAATGCAGAATTTTTCCAGAGGCTTGGCGCGTAATAAGCCTTCGCTGTTCCAGATTTCCAAGCAAACCAGCCACAAAAAACCACACCAACAAATCCACCTACCGCGTGCATCAAGGTGTCCCGG
>Ga0114963_10001870_pt1 | contig 14319 bp, 11 predicted proteins | sample C_131016_EF_Meta_FD_87019 | JGI IMG/M metagenome (GOLD analysis project Ga0114963, IMG submission 87019) | Freshwater microbial communities from Lake Croche, Canada to study carbon cycling - C_131016_EF_MetaG | ecosystem: Environmental > Aquatic > Freshwater > Lake | place: Lake Croche, Canada...
CTTGGGGTCCACATTGGGGTTGACGCGGATGCTGATGGGCGCGCGCGCCTGCATCTCCAGCGCAACCGCATTCAGCACGTCAATTTCTGCCTCGCTCTCGACGTTGAAGCAGCCAATGCCCGCAGCCAACGCCTGGCGCATCTCGTCGCGCGCTTTGCCTACTCCCGAAAAAATCACCTTGGACATGTCGCCGCCTGCCGCGTGCACACGGGCTAGTTCGCCGGCCGACACAATGTCATAGCCGCATCCGGCCTGGGCAAACACCTGCAGCACCGCCAGCGTGGAATTGGCCTTCATGGCGTAGCAAATTTGCGCGTCGCGCCCGGCAAAGCCGCGTTGGTAGGCCGCCAGCGCGCCGAGCATGGACGCTTTCGAGTAGACAAACAGCGGGGTGCCAAACTCCTGCGCCAAGGAGCCCAATGAGCAGCCCTCTGCGTAGAGCTGGTCGCCGAGGTAATGAAAATGGGGTTGGCCAGGGAGAGTGGATTGCATGAATAAGTTTTCAGGAAGCCCGCAATGAGGCGATGATGGGCCTTGGGGCCAGAGGCACGTGCAAATCGGGCGCTTGGGTCAGCTTTTGCGGTAGGTACAGCGGCCCGGTTTGCCCGCAGCCTGCTAGATTCAGCACCCCGGCTAGCGCCACGGCGGTGGCGAGCCGTTTTAGTGAGATTTTTAACATGGTGAAATTGTAATGACCGACCTTGAGTTCCTAGACCGTGCCGAATCTTTGCTGCAAGCGTTGGAGGCGCAGTGTGATCGATTGAATGACCGCGGCGATGTGGACATCGACAACCAGCGCGTAGGCGGTATGGTTACATTGACCTTTGCCAACCGCAGCCAAATCATTGTGAACTTGCAAAAGCCGCTGCACGAGGTGTGGATGGCTGCACGCTCGGGCGGCTATCACTACCGCTGGATGGACGGGAGCTGGCAAGACACCAAGGGCCGGGGGGAGTTCTTTGCGGCGCTGAGCCGCGACGCCAGCGCGCAAACCGGGCTGGAACTGGTCTTTTCGCCCTGATCAGTTACGAAACAGGTCAAGGATAGACTTTTTCTCTTCGCCAGCTGTGGCGGGGGGTGGGGGTGCAGTAGCACCACTTCCCACCGTACCCACCCCGGCGCCTTTGGCAAACTCCTCGAAATACCACTCATTGTTCAGGCGAACCATGCCTTCTGGTGGTTCGGGCTCCATCACAGGCACGTTTTTCAGCGCGGTTTCCATGAAACTGATCCACACCGGCAGGCTCAGGCCACCGCCTGTCTCGCGATCGCCAAGCTTGCGGGGTGTGTCGTAGCCTATCCAAGTGACCGCCGCCAGGGTGGGCTGATAGCCAGCAAACCAGGCGTCCATGGAGTCGTTGGTCGTGCCGGTCTTTCCATAGACGTCAGGACGTTTCAAGGTCGCTTGTGCGCGGGCGGCCGTGCCCGAGCGGGTGACTTCTTGCAACAGGCTTGTCATCATGAAGGCGTTGCGTGGCTCAATGGCGCGGTTGTCTTCGCTGAGCACGGGCGTGGGCGTCTCCACCAGCACCTTGCCGCGCTGCTCGCTGACCTTGGAGATCAACCAAGGACTCACGCGAATGCCGCCATTCGCAAACACAGAATAGGCCGAGGCCATTTGCATCGGTGTCACTGAGCCAGCACCAAGCGCCATGGTCAGGTAGGGCGGGTGCTTTTCCGGGTCGAAGCCGAAACGACCCACCCATTCCTGCGCGTACTGTGTGCCAATGGACTGCAATATCTGGATGGAAATCATGTTTTTCGACTTGGCCAGGCCTTTTCGCAGCGTCATGGGGCCTTCAAAGGTACCGTCGTAGTTCTTGGGTTCCCAGGGCTGGCCCCCGGTTACGCCTGCGTCAAAAAAGAGCGGGGCGTCGTTGACCACGGTGGACGCGGTAAAGCCTTTTTCCAGCGCTGCGGAATAGATAAATGGTTTGAAGCTGGAGCCTGGCTGTCTCCACGCCTGGGTAACGTGGTTGAACTTGTTTTTGTTGAAGTCAAAACCGCCGACCAGGGCCTTGATTGCGCCGTCGCGCGGATTCAGCGCCAAAAATGCGCCTTCCACCTCGGGAAGTTGGGTTATCTCCCAGCTGTCTTTGGGCGTTTTGGCCACGCGGATGACGGCGCCCGCGCGCAACCGGATGTTGGGCGCAGCCTTGTCGGACAGTCCCGACTGTGCAGGCTTGAGGCCGTCGCCGGTGATGGTGACTATTTCGCCACCCTGGCGCATGGCGCGGATGTGCTTGGTGTCCGCCTCCAGCACCACGGCGGATTGCACATCGCCGTTGTCAGGATGCTCATCGAGCACTTCATCCACCGCGTCCTCCAGTTCTTGCGCATCCTGAGGCAGGGTGATGAACTTCTCTGGCCCGCGGTACACCTGTCGCCGCTCAAAGTCCATGATGCCGCGGCGCAATGCTTTGTAGGCGGCTTCTTGTTGGGCCGTCACCAGCGTGGTGCGCACATCCAGGCCGCGCGTGTAAGTATCAGCGCCGTACTGGGCAAACATCAGCTGGCGCACCATTTCCGCCACGTACTCGGCATGCACAGGGCTGCGTGTCGCGGCGGTTTTGATCTGAAGCACCTCCTTCTTTGCCGATTCCGCCTCTAACGCCGTAATGAAACCGTTCTCCAGCATGCGGTCAATGATGTATTGCTGGCGAATGCGCGCGCGCCTGGGGTTTTTGATCGGGTTGTAGGCCGAGGGCGCTTTGGGCAAGCCCGCCAGCATGGCGGCTTCTGCGATGGTGACGCTTTTCAATGGCTTACCAAAATAGGTCTCGGATGCGGCGGCAAACCCATAGGCCCGGTTGCCCAGAAAAATCTGGTTCATGTAAATTTCAAGAATCTGGTCCTTGCTCAGGGTGTGCTCCAGTTTGAGTGTGAGCAGCACTTCATAAATCTTGCGGGTAAAGGTTTTTTCGGAGGACAAATACACGTTGCGCGCCACTTGCATAGTGATCGTCGATGCACCTTGGCTCTTGGAGCGGCCCACATTGGCTAGCGCGGCACGCACCATACCCACGTAGTCAATACCCCCGTGCTGAAAAAACCGCGCATCCTCCACCGCGAGAATGGCGTTCCTCATGACGACCGGAATTTCTGCAATAGGCGTCAGTGTGCGGTGCTCCTCGCCAAACTCGCCGATCAGGTCACCCTCTGCGGAATACACCCGCAACGGCAACTTGGGGTGGTAATCCTCCAGGTCGGAGATGTCGGGTAAATTGGGATACGCCAATGCCATTGTGATTGCGATCAGGATCAGCACGGCCGACACACCGGCGACGCCCATGCCAATCACTATCGCTATTGCGCGCAATACCCATGATCCAGCGGAACGCCGAGAGTCTGATTTTGAAGGCTGAGTGGAATTTGACGTCGAAGGTTGTGGCATGGTCTATTCCAAATGGCGTTAGCGGGCTAACTGGCGGGGACGTACTCGTGCCAAGTAAAAAGAAAGGATGGACAAAGGCAATGCGACGCAAGCAGCGCAGGCAAGCAGAATTTTAGGACGGGATTACAGCGTCGGCGGACGAGCCCGACGTCTAGCCTGCATTTGCTGATAGTATTGGTAACATTTTTGAATCAAAACTAATGCAAAAAAGAGTCCGTTTTGGGGTGACACTTGATTGATTTCGCCGCTCTGTTCCGAAAACAACCAGACGATGTACTTGGCATTGATATCAGTGCGTCCGGAATCAAGCTGGTGGGCTTGGGCGGCACTTCGGATAAAACGGTCCTGACCCATTGTGCGATTGAGGCGTTAGATGTGGGTTGTGTCGTTGACGGCATGATCGAGAAGCCCGATGAGGTCGCCTCTGCGTTGCGCAGATTGGTCAAACAATCGGGTGCAAAGACAAAGAATGTCGCTCTTGCATTGCCTTCGTCTGCGGTTATTACCAAAAAATTGACCATCCCTGAGGGTCTTCCAACCCGCGAAATGGAGGATCAGGTCGAAATTGAGGCCAAGCAGTACATTCCGTTTCCACTCGAAGATGTCACACTCGATTTCGTCGAAATTGGTCCCAGCGGAGAGGCTTTCGGTAAGGTGGAAGTTTTTATCGCCGCCGCGCGCCGTGAGCGGGTCGACGGTATGAAGGACATGCTGGAGACCGCCGGGCTGAAGCCGGTGGTGGTAGACGTCAGCTCCTACGCCTTGCAGCTTGCCTTGACACGGGTCATTGACTTACAGGCCAAAGCTACGCCAGGAACACTATCTGTCCTTTTTAAACTGGGGGCAAGCGCAACCACTATGCAGGTGCTGCGCGGCCGTGACCTGGTTTACGAAAGGGAGCAGCCGGTAGGTGGCTCCCAGTTAACCCAAAAAATTGCCAGCTACTACGGCCTCTCGCTCGCAGAGGCAGAAAGCAAAAAATGCCAAGGCTCCCTGGCACATGACTATGAGACGCGTATCTTGATACCCTACATCGATGCAATCGTGCAGGAGTTGGCACGTGCTCTACAGTTCTTTTTTAACAGCACCCAGTACAACAAGGTAAATCAAGTGTTCCTAGCCGGTGGTAGCGCCCTTCTGCCCGGCTTGGCAGTGGCGGTGGCAAGCCATGTTCAAGTGCCTTGCAGCGTCGTTAATCCGTTTGAGGGAATGGCCTTAGGGTCCTCGGTGAACCGCTTGCGCGTTTTGCAGGAAGCGCCGTCATATCTTGGCGCGTGCGGCCTGGCTTTGCGGAGATTTTTCAATTGATCTTGCTCAATCTTTTGCCCCACCGCGAGGCGGCTCGCAAGAAAAAGCGCGATCAGTTTTACGCCTCAATGGTGTTGGCGGCGCTTGTGGGCTTGTTTATCTCTTTGTTGTCATTTAGTTGGTTCCAAGCAGCGATTGCTGGTCAAAGAGCCAACAACGCGCTGCTCGACGGTGAGATCAAAACGCTGGACCAACAAATCAAGGACATCAAAGGTCTGCAAGCTCAAATTGAAGCGCTACAAGCACGTCAGCGGGCGGTTGAAGATGTGCAGTCGGACCGCAACCAGCCGGTGCATATGTTGGCTGAGCTGGTGCAACAGCTGCCAGCTGGCGTTTTGTTAAGCAAGCTGGCTCAAAGCGAGCAAACCGTGTTGATCAGTGGCTCTGCGCAAACCAACGACCAGGTTTCCGAGTTGCTGCGCAACTTGGGTGGTCGCAGCACTTGGTTTTCCAAGCCAGAGCTGATTGAAACTGCGGCCGGCACCTTGAGCCTGTCACCCAAGGAGCAGCGGCCGGTGTTTAATTTCAGCATGCGTGCCACGCTGACGCGCAATGCAAATCCCGCCATTGGCCCTGCAGCCCCTGCCAGTGACGGGGTCGTCAGCCCGGCAGCGGCCCCTAAGTCGCCCTGAAGCCAGCATTTCTCCTGACTTTTTCGACCATGTCCAATAAACCGCGCGCCGCCATCGATTTCGCAGCCTTGCAGGAGAGTATTCGGCTGCAGTTTGCTGGCCTAGATGTGAACGAGCCAGCCGAATGGCCGGTGTTGCCACGTGCACTGGCTTTGCTGTCGCTGACCTGCTTGGTCGCCGGCGGCCTTTGGTACTTTTGGGTGAGCGACTTTGCACTGGAGCTTGAGCGCGAGGCTGCCAAAGAAGTGCAACTCAAGACCGAATTCAAAACCAAATTGACCCAGGCTGCGAACCTCGAGTTTTTGAAGAAGCAGCGCGATGAAGTGCAAGGTTTCGTCGCACAACTCGAAGGCCAGTTGCCCAGCCGGGCGGAAATGGCAGCGCTGTTGTCGAGCATTAACCAGGCCGGGCAGAAGCGCAACTTGCAGTTTGACCTTTTTCGGCCCGGGGCGGTGCTTCTCAAACCCTACTATGCAGAACTTCCCATTACCGTACGCGTGACGGGCAGTTACCACGACTTCGGTCGCTTTGCATCCGATGTGGCATTTCTGCCACGTATTGCAACGCTGGGCAACATCAGCATTGCAGCCAAGACAGATACCAGCATGGTTTTTGACGCGACGATCAGAACCTACCGCTACCTAGATGCCGACGAAGCAGCAGCCCAGCTCAAACCCGCAGTGGAGACCAAGAAATGAGGCTTGGTGAATTTTTTTTCCTGTTGCCCCAGCTTGCGTTGTGCGCAGCGGTATTGACGGCCTGCGGTAACTCGTCTGAGCAAGATTTACGCGCCTTTATGGAGACCGAGCGCGCGACACAGCGCCCCGTCCCCAAGCCGCTGCCCGCGCCCAAACCTTTTGAGGCGGTCACCTATGACGAAGGGGGTCAGCGGGATCCTTTTAACCGCATCTCGTTTGCGCAATCGCTCTTGGTGTTGGCCCGGAGCGCCAAACCCACGTTGGCAACGCCCGAACTGGCGCGCACCAAAGAGCCCTTGGAAGAATTTGCTTTGGACACAATGACCTTGGTCGGCGTGTTGTCTAAATCAGACGGGGCCGTAGCGCTGGTACGCGTCGACGGCAAATTGCACCAAGTGCGCGCGGGCAACTACCTTGGACAGCACTTTGGAAAAGTCACCAAGGTTGAGGAAAACCAAATCACCCTGCGCGAAATCGTCCAGGACGAATTAGGCGACTGGGTGGCGCGCCGAACCACGCTCAAATTGCAGGAGAAGTCCAAATGAAGACAGTAATACGGGCCACCCTTGCGGGTGCCCGGGCGCTAGGGATCAGTTGGTTGCTGGGGGGAAGTTGCTTTGCCTTTGCCCAAAACGCCATTTTGTCGATTACAGGATCAGTCCAAGGAGACACGGATATCGTCCGGATTGAGTTTTCCAAGCCATTGACTGCTTTGCCCACCACTTTTGCGACCCAAAACCCGGCACGCATCGCGCTGGACTTCACCGGTTTATCGGGTGGCTTGGGACGATCCAACGTTGACATTAACCAGGCAACTGTCCAGTCCGCGAGCATTTTGCCGGCCGAAGACCGCAGTCGGGTCATGCTCAGTTTGAAGCGACCCGCATCGTATTCACTGCAGATTGTCGGACGCGCCTTGGTCGTTTTCTTAGACCCCGGGCTAGGCGCCTCAAATCCGGTTGAAGCGCCTAACCGCGATCGCGCCGCGCGTCGCAGCGCTGAACCTCTGGACGCGATTGATTTTCGGCGAGGAAGCGAGGGCGCTGGGCGCTTGCGCTTGGGCTTACCCAACGACACCGTAAGCGCAGACATCAAGCAAATTGGCGGCAATCTGATCGTCGAGCTCTCCAATGTGAGTCTGCCCGAACGGCTTCGCAGACGCCTTGATGTCAAAGACTTTGGCACGCCCATACAAACCATAACCACCACCGATTTGGGAGACAGGGTGCGTATCGTGATTGCCCCTCAGGGCGAATGGGAGCATACCTCCTACCAGACCGAGTCTGAGCTGGTGGTTGAGGTCAAGCAGGTCGCCGTGGACCCTAAAAAATTGACCCAGGGTGCTGGCTACAACGGTCAACGTTTGTCACTCAATTTTCAAAGTATTGACGTTCGCCAAGTGCTGCAAGTGATTGCCGACTTTACTGGGTTCAACGTCGTGACCTCGGATTCTGTGTCGGGCAGCGTCACTTTGCGACTCCAAGATGTTCCTTGGGACCAGGCACTGGACATCATTTTGCAAAGCAAGGGGCTTGGGGTGCGCAAAAACGGCAGAGTGCTGTGGATCGCCCCCAAAGAAGAAATAGCGGCCAAAGAAAAGCTCGAATTTGAGTCGGTGATTTCGTCCGAAAACCTCGAACCATTGCGTACCCAATCATTTCAAATCAATTACGCCAAGGCGGCGGACATTGCGCCGCAGTTGACAGCCGGTGGCGGTGCAAGTGCCCCAGCAGGCGCCAGTGGCGCCGCTCCGGGCGCCAGCAGTTCGCGGATTTTGAGCTCGAGGGGCAGTGCCATTGCAGAAGTACGCACCAACCAATTGTTTGTCACCGACATTGCCAGCAAACTCGAGCAGGTTGCGCAGCTCATAGCCAAGATTGATGTGTCTGTGCGGCAAGTGGTGATCGAGGCGCGCATTGTTGAGGCCGATGACAGCTTTGGTAAGTCGCTGGGAGTGAAGCTTGGCGGCGCGGACGTACGGGCTTCAAAAGGGGGCGATGGTGGTTACCAAGTGAGCGGAGAAAACCGCGTGGCCTTCGGCACCAGCTACGCCAATGCTGTAGGCGCCAGCGGGCTGGGGGGCACCAACGACGTGACCTCCAACTTTGTCAACCTGCCTGCCTCCAGCGGTATCACGAATGTGGCAACACTGGGCATATCCTTGTTCAGCGCAGCTTCGAATCGCATCATGGCCTTGGAGATTTCGGCCATTGAGTCGGATGGCAAGGGCAAGGTGGTGTCTAGCCCGCGGGTGATCACCGCCGACCAGGCCAAGGCGGTGATTGAGCAGGGGGTTGAAATTCCTTACCAAGTAGCTACCAGTAGTGGAGCCACCTCCATCGCATTTAAGAAGGCCACACTGCGGCTTGAAGTGACACCTCAAATTACCCCCGACGGCAATGTAAACCTGGACCTTGAAGTCAACAAAGACAGCGTGGGTGTCGCTACGAGTGCAGGTATCGCCATCAACACCAAGCGCGTCAAGACCCAGGTGCTAGTGGAAAACGGGGGTACCGTGGTCATCGGTGGCATTTTTACGATGGAAGAGCAAGAAAACGAAAACAAAGTACCGTTCTTTGGCGATCTGCCGGTGGCAGGTTACTTATTTAGAAATAAATCGCGCACATCGGCCAAAAAAGAAATGCTCATTTTCATTACGCCCAAGTTGGTGTCAGAGCGAGCGGTGGTGCGGTAACGCGGTAGCACAGCAAATTTTCAGGGGGTAGGTTATGAAAATATCAAAATATTTATTGTTTGGTATGGTGCTCACATTACTGGTGGCTTGTGGTGGTGGGGGGGGGAATGCAGATAGCAATAACAACAACACAAATAATCCCCAGACCGGCGGGGGGGCGACCGGCACGAGCACCTTGTCGTTAGCAGTCGTTAACTCAGCAGACGCTGTGGTTAGCAGCATCAGTTTTGGTGGTGGGCAACGAATTAGAGCAACGTATAAAACATCCTCAGGCGAAGCAATTTCGGGTAAGTTGGTCAGTTTTTTGGCTACTACCAACGGCTCTGCTGTGGTGCTTTCTCCACTATTTAGGACTACCAATTCAAGTGGTGTCGCTTATATCGATGTGAGCCCAGCCACAGCCGGTACATTTGGTGCTGCAAGAGTGTCTGCCACGGCAGATTCAATTACTTCCACAGTGGATTTTGATATTTCGGGAAGTACGGTCACTTTGGGAGAGATTGGTTTTGGAAGCGGGACGCTGAACGCCAGCGGCAACACATCTGTTCAGATAGCAGCAACCGCAAATGGAACTGCCGCGTCAGGAATACCGATTGCGTTTACTGCAGACTGTGGTTCTGTTACCCCTAATATCCCAACAACGGACGGTACGGGAAACGCGACCGCAACTTATTCCGCCGTAAAGACGGATGGCACTTCTTGCCGAGGAGCGACCACGGTTACTGCATCCGCTTCAGGAGTATCCAAAAAATCAACGGTAATAGTGTCGGCACCCACTGCCAGTGCCATCAACTTTGTAGCTGCTAACCCTGTGCAGATATATATTACTGGATCAGGTGCAACTTCTCAGTCCTTATTAAAGTTTACTGTATTGACTTCCACCGGGGCCCCATTTTCTGGGGCTAATGTTACCGTCTCACTGGCGGAAAACCCTGGCGGTGTCGGGCTCGGAACTGCTGCAAATGCCTCGCCGCTAACCTTAACCAGTGACAATGCTGGTGTGGTGGCGTTCACCGCTTTTGCTGGCACCAAACCAGGGCCGGTAAAGATATTAGCGCGGTTGACCGGTGACCCTACCGTGTATGCCTACTCCAGCAACTTCACTGTGCAACAAGGACCGCCTTACCAAGAACGATTTAGCATTTCAGCCACTGACTTTAACATCGAGGGAGTGAATTTCGATGGCGTTACAACTACTTTGGCTGTGAGGCTTGCTGATCGCCAGGGTAATGCGGTGCCGGCGGGTACAGTAGTAAATTTCACGACTGGCGCGGGGGGGCAAGTCGGTAGTAGTTGCACAGTGACGCTAGACCTTAACGGCATCTCTGGATGCAAAACGATTTTTTCCAGCCAAGATCCGCGCAGCGCAAACGGAAGAGTTTCCGTGTTAGCTTACGCAGAGGGTTTAAAAACTTTCTTTGACAAAGATTCTAATAATATCTATTCTGTTGGCGATACATTGACAAATATGGGCGACGCATACCGTGACGACAACGAGAATAACGAGTGGGATCCCGGTGAGTTTGTGTTGTCTCGCGGTGGCAACGGGGCCTGTGCCGGGGCTGGGCAACCCACACCAGCTCGGGCCAACACTTGTACCGATTTGGCGGACACAACAGTCAGAACCACGTTTGTACTAATAATGTCTGGGAGTTATGCATACTTTAACGAGCTGCTCGTTTCTTCCTCCGAAATATTTTTCAGGCTTAATGATACTTCTTCGGGACTTAATCCGATGCCCCGCAACACAACCGTCGCAGCGAAGTATTTAGGGAGCGGGTCTTGCTCTGTCACTTCAATCCTACCGGCGAAGGTGGAGAATATTGGTGCGGGCAAGGATGTTAAGGCTCAACTGGGTTCAAAACATACATTGCTTTTGAGCGGATGCGCCACTGGTGACAAGATATTGGTTACGGTAACCACACCGAAGGAGGTAGTAACCACCAAGTCGTTTGTCATTCCTTCTTCGGAATTCAACAACAAGGATAAATCCTCAATATCATTGGCTCTTGGCGCGAGCGGTAGCGTTGTTATGGATGGGGGAGTGCCCGATTACATCGCTGTTAGCAATGATGAATCCGTAGCAAGTGTGTCAGAAGTAGTCAAAGCTGGTGCTGTCTATTCTTTCAAAGTGACTGCAAATAAAAAAGGAACAGCTACTATTTTTGTGCAGGATGCCAATGGCGTGACCATCAGTTATGTAGTTACAGTGTCATAGGTAAAAATGACGTCAACAGATTTTAGTGAAACACCACTAGTTAAATTGTTGTGATTGGCACACATGATCTCCCTCATAGGCCTCCCAGGCTCCGGTAAATCCACCGTGGGCCGCCAGCTTGCCCGGCGCTTACAGCTTCCGTTCGTCGATTCCGACCATGCGGTTGAAGCGCGTCTGGGCTGCCCGATTCGTGAGTTTTTTGAGCGCGAGGGCGAGGCGCGGTTTCGGGAGATTGAGTCGGAGGTGATTGACCAGTTCAGCGCCCAGGGTGCCGGGGTGTTGTCTACCGGCGGCGGCGCGGTGCTGCTGGCGGTCAACCGGGAGCGCTTGCGCTCGCGGGGCCGGGTGATCTACCTGAAATCCCACCCGGAAGAACTGATCCGCCGCCTGCGCCACGACACCAACCGGCCGCTCTTGCAAGTGGCCGACCCTATGGCCAAGCTGCGCGAACTGTTTGCCGCCCGCGACCCGCTGTACCGCCAGACCGCCCACTTTGTGGTCGAGACCGGGCGCCCCTCGGTGGCCTCGCTCGTCAACATGGTCGTCATGCAACTCGAACTCAACCCTGACACGCCTCTAAACTCGGGGGCATGAGCCCCACTTCGACCATGCAAGCAGTGTCTATTGACCTGCAAGACCGCAGCTACACCATTGCAATTGGCGCCGACTTGATCGGTCACGCCGCCAGCTTTGCCGGTTTGCCTAAAGCAGCTGCAGCTTTGGTAGTGAGCAATACGACCGTGGCACCCCTGTATGCGGCGGCTTTACAGGCCGCACTGGCGCCGCACTACAAGGCGGTGCATTTGGTGGTGCTTCCCGACGGCGAAGAGTTCAAAACCTGGCAGACGTTGAACCGTGTTTTTGACGCACTTTTGGAGAATGGCTGCGACCGCAAAACCGTGCTGTTTGCCCTGGGCGGTGGCGTGGTGGGCGACATGACCGGCTTTGCCGCGGCCAGCTATATGCGCGGCGTGCCTTTTGTGCAGGTGCCCACCACCTTGCTGGCGCAGGTGGATTCTTCGGTGGGCGGCAAGACCGGAATCAATCACCCGCTTGGCAAGAACATGGTGGGCGCTTTTTACCAACCGCAGTTGGTGGTGTGCGACCTGACCACCCTCAAAACCCTGCCACCGCGTGAAGTCAGCGCCGGTCTGGCCGAGATCATCAAGTACGGGCCGATTGCCGACATGGCGTTTTTGGACTGGATCGAGGCCAATCTGGGCGCTTTGCGCGCTTGCGAAGTGCCCGCATTGGCCCATGCGGTGCGGCGCAGTTGCGACATCAAGGCCCACGTGGTGTCCCAGGACGAGCGCGAAGGCGGCTTGCGCGCCATTCTTAATTTTGGTCACACCTTTGGCCACGCGATTGAAGCCGGTTTGGGCTACGGCCAGTGGCTGCACGGCGAGGCGGTGGGTTGCGGCATGGTGATGGCGGCAACGTTGTCGCAGCACTTGGGGTTGGTGGATGCGGCATTTGTGGCGCGGCTGATGCGCTTGATCGATGCAGCGGGCTTGCCCACGGTGGGCCCGGTGCTGGATGCGCAAGACAACGCCGGGCGCTACCTGGAGCTGATGCAGGTGGACAAAAAAGCCGAGGGCGGGGCCATCCGTTTTGTGCTGATCGATGGGCCGGGCCGTGCATGTGTACGCGGCGCTCCAGAGGCGCTGGTGCGTCAAGTGATAGACGCTTGTTGCGCCGGGGCCTGATGCTTGCGCCTTACGCCAGTGATCCGGCGCGCACGCGCGGGAGGCGCTTCGCGCAAAGTCCGGCGCCCACGCGAACTGAGTTCCAGCGCGACCGAGACCGCATCGTGCATTGCACGGCATTTAGGCGCCTGGTCTACAAAACCCAGGTGTTTTTGAACCATGAAGGCGATTTGTTTCGCACCCGCCTAACGCATTCGCTGGAGGTGGCGCAACTTGGACGCTCCATGGCGCGCTCCCTGAGACTCAATGAAGACCTGGTTGAGGCCATCGCCCTGGCCCATGACCTGGGGCACACGCCTTTTGGCCACGCCGGGCAAGACGCCCTGAACGCTTGCATGGCTGACTTTGGCGGTTTTGAGCACAACCTGCAAAGCCTGCGCGTGGTGGACCAATTGGAGGAGCGCTACCCCGACTTTGACGGTCTGAACCTGTGCTTCGAGACGCGCGAGGGCATTTTGAAACACTGCTCACGCACCAACGCCGCAGCCATTGAGCAGCGCGAGCCTGCTTATGCGGATGGCCAGGGCGGCGTAGGCGCGCGGTTTTTGCAACGACTACGCCCCAGCCTGGAGGCGCAGTTGTGCAACCTGGCCGATGAGATCGCCTACAACGCGCACGACATTGACGATGGCGTGCGCTCCGGACTCATCACGTTTGCGCAGGTCCAGTCTATCCCCCTGTTTGCCGACTTTGCCGCCAAAGCGCTTGGCTCTCACCCGGCGCTAGGGGCTACCCACAATGCGCGGCGCTGGCTCTACGAAACCATCCGTCTCATGCTGAGCCACCAGGTGTATGACCTGATTGCGGCCTCTGAAGCTGCTTTGGCGGCGCACCAACCGGACGGCGTGGGCGCTGTGCGCCACTGCCCGGACCTGGTGGTGTTCAGTTCTGGCATGCGCGCGGGCTGCCAGGACCTGAAGTCCTTTTTGATGGCCGCGCTCTACCGCCATCCGCAGGTCATGGACACGATGGATCGCGCCAAGCAGGTAGTTCGCGACTTGTTTGCCGCTTATCTGAATGACCCGAAAGCCATGCAAACCGGCGGCGGGGTGCGCCCCAACGGCGAGGCCGCGCCGGATGTGCCGCGCGCTGTGGCCGATTACATTGCCGGCATGACCGACCGCTTTGCAGCGCGCGAGCACGAGCGTCTGACCGGCCAGCGCCTGCTGGCATGACGCGCCCGTCTGCATCCCCCGAGGCGGTGATTGCCGCTACGCAGCGCTGGGTGGAGCGCGCCGTTATCGGCCTGAATCTGTGCCCGTTCGCCAAGGGTGTGCAAGCCAAGGGGCAAGTGCACTACGCGGTCAGCCACGCCGACGATGCACAGGCGCTGCTGGTCGATCTGAAGCAAGCCTTGTTGGACCTGCAAGCCTGCGAGCCCGATCAGCGCGACACCACTTTGTTGATTGCGCCCATGGCCTTGCCTGACTTTTTAGATTTCAATGATTTTTTTGGCCACGCTGACCGCTTGCTGCGCAAAATGCGCTTGGACGGGGTGTTTCAAATCGCCAGCTTTCACCCGCAGTTCCAATTTGCCGACGCCGCGCCGGGCGACATCAGCCACTTCACCAACCGCGCGCCGTATCCCGTGCTGCACCTGCTGCGCGAAGAAAGTATGGACCGCGCAGTGGTGGCGTTCCCGGACGCGGCGCTGATTTACGAACACAA
>Ga0114963_10001875_pt1 | contig 14310 bp, 16 predicted proteins | sample C_131016_EF_Meta_FD_87019 | JGI IMG/M metagenome (GOLD analysis project Ga0114963, IMG submission 87019) | Freshwater microbial communities from Lake Croche, Canada to study carbon cycling - C_131016_EF_MetaG | ecosystem: Environmental > Aquatic > Freshwater > Lake | place: Lake Croche, Canada...
AACTCCGAGCTTGCCGTCCAATCAAAATTAATCAAAAGGCTAGATGCTATATCTGTTTGTATATAAAAAGACGATTGATACCCAGGAGAAGACGACACACTGCCGCCGTTATTCCAGGATGAAGTATAATAGCTAACTGCGTTTGGTGTTCCTGCCCCGTCATAAATAGCCATTGTAGGGGTTGCTCTTTTACGAGCATTAAATGGAAAATTAGACCCGGCACCATTAAGCGATCCGGTTCTTAAACTAAAAGTTGCGTTGCCGCCTCCGGGGGCTGAACCCGGCTTTCCGCTGTCATTGTAAGACTTCTCATAATACCGCTGACACAACAACATCGTCTCGCCAATAGACAGGCGCTCAAAGGTTGATAAAACTGATCCAAGCTCAAGCTGGACACCTGTAATCTTCAATGTTCCAGAGATTTGCGCACCTACGTTAAAGTAGACTACAATACCATTTGCTGCGTTTGCACCAGCATTAAACGTAGCAGAATACTGCGTTGCAGTGGATGTTACAGTGAATGAGCCAGACGCTATCAGCGTTGTTGTGCTAAAATTGTCTACAGCATTAGCATAGAACGCCGACCAAGTTACTGTTGTTAGTAAAGAATTAGAGATAGTGGCTGACAGCGTTACGTTCTGATTCACTAGATCAGCAGTGTTTGCTGATTCAATCTTCTGACCAAAGCTAATAGCAGTGACGCCTGCTGCACCAGTTATTTGTGCTGTGTGCTGATAGCCAGATGGGCCAGCAACCCTTTGCGAAGTGACAGATGCACCAAGCGGGAGAACAATCCATCTGTCTAAAGTATAAGCGCTAGATGTCGTGACAGTTTGTGCAGTGCCGGCATTGCGCTGGTCAATTTGCATTGCGCCATTGATAATGCGATTGCGTCGTCCAGGACGGTTCTGTAGCTCAGTGATTTCACTAGCAGCAGTAGTAAGCTGCGTCTTCATTGCTGACTTACTTACTGGTGATCCAACAACAATGATGTTCGGGTCAATTGCACTTGTCATGCTTATCTCCTCAATGAACCTTTAAGATACCGCATACCAACTGACACAATGGATGTGAATGCTGACGCAGAACCTATGATGTTAAACTTTGCACGTATGAACTTACTATGCCATGCGTACAGTTGCTCGTTGTTCACAGGACGTAATGCTTCGCCAGAGCTTGCTTGCACTGTAGTAAGCTGCTGCATTACCATGGACACAGCAGGTGTGGTATCCTGCCGATCAATGTACATATTTACTGTAGCAACACTTGCACCTTCCATAGTAAGATGCAAGTAACGACTATACTTTGTACCGCCAGGATCACCTAGATCACTGTATGGAGATGAATACGTGAATGCGATAGGTGTGCCTACATACGAACCACTGACAAGTGTTGCATAATCCATGTGCAGACGGTCAAACTGATTACGGTAGTAGTACAGCTTTCCGTCTAGGCTTAGGAACACACGACCTTCTTCTGTGCGACAACCTGACTTGTAAGTCATGCCAGCAAACTTAGTCCATGCCTTAAACCTTTGTGCTCGGTTGTAGCAATAGACATACACAGCAGATGCGTCATTAGTCCATGTGGTGCCGTCATCCCATGGCTGATTGTCATCCCATGTAGATGTGCCAGTGCTAGGAATGAAGAAGATCACATGCTCACTAAGACGGTCATGCACTGCGAATACTTGGTCACTCAACTGCTGTAGCGTAAGCGTGCTTAGTGTCTTCTGAAACTCTGCACTAATAAGCACAGTCTCACGCTGTGGTGTAAGTGCATTAGTAATCGTAGCACGGTTTAGTGAAGATACACCAGTAGAGTCTAGCAAGAGCACGTCATCACCTAGCGCATGCAATGAGCGGTGTGCTACTGCGCCATGTGATGGAATCACGTCATCCATGCGTGGCGTATGCACTGTACCTGTGTATACACCTAAGAAGATTGCAATCGAGACTTCACGATACGTAACTACTAGTCGGTCACGGAACGTAGTCAGTCCTGTGATTGCTGTTGCACCTTGTGTAATGTACGTAGCAGTATTGAAGTTGATGCCATCATTGTCTGCACCAGGATCACCAGCAAAGGTGCCTGTGGTTCCTTTAGAGCCAATGTACAATGTGGTTGTGTCTGTAGGTGTGACGCACAGAACTAGATAGTTATTGTGCGCAGCACAGTATCTAGCACGCGGCACGTTCACGTTAGAACCTGTGCCAGCGTCCTGTAGATAATACACAGACAGTGTTGATGTCACAACAATCGGTTTGTCTACACCATTGCATATGATGAGCTTACCACTGAACTGTGTGAATGATGCAAAGGTGGTTGTGGACCATGCAGACGGAGCACCAGGGAGTGCCGCAGAAACAGTGCTGGACCAGATGATTGTGTTAGTGCCGACTGCATCGGTAGCAGTGACCTTACCATTAGTGCCTACACTAATGATGTAACCACTGTAGTAGAAGCAGTTAACAATAGTGCTTAGCTGACTAGTCAGGTCACTAAACAATGACGTACCATAACGCAGATTGAGTCGGCCATTAGTGTCTGGATACAGGTTCACTAGCTCAGTAGCAAATCTGCTACTAAGATTTAGTGGCGTATCGAATGTGTTTAGGCCACCCTTAAAGTCTTTAGCGATGGCTGCTTGTAGCTTGCTGACTTGTGGGAGGTTGCCTACCATGGTGTCTCCACCCACTGGTCTAGGCCAATAGGCGTGTACTGCCTAGAGTCTAGTATGATCGCACCGCTGTTGTGCTGCTTAACTAATTCATCTAGCCGCATCTTGTATGCTTGACCGAGCTTAACAACCTGTGCTGGGTTAGCTCCGTCATCCGCGGCGAATGAGTATGCTGCCCCATTGATGAGCACTGCACTATCAAACGGCACAATCACGGTTGGTGTAGTAAACAGGCTTGCAGGGTCTAGGCGTACACGAGTGCGCAATGGCAATGCTGCGGTTGTCACAGCAGTTTTAGGCCATACACGAAACAGGTATGAGTTAGTTGCATCATCCGTCTGCGTGAGTGGTTCAATGTACCTAGGGATGGTGCCAGTGACACGGTTAGGATTGTTCATACCAAGCTGTGGTAGGTTGTACTGATTATTGCCATAGCGAACAACCTGTACGTCTTTGAATCCATCAGCTGCACCTACAAATGTTGTAGTGCATAAACCAGTTGAGCCATCTAGCTGACTAGACTGCCACGTCATCAACTGATCCCACCAATGCATAGACCGCACTTGCTGGTATGTTTCTTTGATGTAGTCAGAGATTAGATCCTCTGAATACAACTGTGCGCCTGCACCAGATACCTGGCCCAAGCGCCGTACTACCTTCTGTATTAGATCAGTAAGCGACAAGAATGCCATGCATAAGACTCCAAATGCCCTAGCGTATTTCTACGCTAGGGCTTTAGTGGATTAGGCGAAGAACTGCGCGTTACCGTCTAGGTTAGACTCATCCGCGAAGTACCGTAGCGCTAGAGGGATGACACCATCTGGTAGCACGGTGACTGGTAGATACGTACCACGAACGTCTGCGTTAGTGGCAGTAGCAGCAGTAGCAGTGGCTAGGCCAGCAACGAACGTACCAGCGTTGGCTGCTACGATACTGTTCTTCAATTCCTGGTCGATGGACTGGAACTTGTGTGGTAGACCAAACAGGTTAGTAATCGTCAGAGTCACAGTAGTAGAAGAAGTACCAGTGACTGGCGTAATGCTATCCACATAGCGGAATGCTTTAACACCAAGCACAGCAGTAGTACCGTTCAGCGTTAGATCTTCACGCATGAACTGACCAAGGAAGTCACGGCCACGAATCTGCACTACGTTAGTAGCGGCAGCAGATGCTACGATAGACAGACCACGACCGTACACACCCATGACTGCAACTGAAGTCTGGTCAAGAGTACCGTTTACAGCAGCAGCAACACCAGCAACAGTGGTATCGTTAGACTGAGTAGTAGCTAGTGCGGCACCAGTTGCGTTAGGAGTGCCGAGGGAGGCATAAACAATGCCTGGCCCTTCAATGTGGCTCACATAAGACTTGTTGCGTACTGCTAGGTTAATGCGTGAAGGGTAGTAAGTGGCGCGGCGCTTAGCCATCAGAGATTACTCCAGTTGGAAGCTGCTTGGCAAGGCTTGCCATGACAGCCTGTTTCGGTGTTGGGCCTTGATACTTACCAGTCTGTGGCATTGGTAGACGTGGATCAGTGACAGCGAGTGACACATCGTCCGCTAGACCGATACCAATACCTTCATGTAGACCAAGCTCACGGAGTTTGGCTACACTCTCTACAAAGATAGAATGACCGTGTGGGAAGTAGGCCATGAAGCCGTCTTTGATTACACGCTTTTCTTCTTTACGCTCAAATCCTAGATGCTTGCCATCTTTATCCTTCATCGAAGAATAGACTACTTCCATTACCTCCCGTGGGGGGCACTTCTCTACTTCAAAGCGTGGACGGCTCATAGCCTAGATTCCTTAACCAGTTGTGCCGTTGCGCAGTACGGCGTGTGTACGGAAGAATTTCCATGCGCAGAAGTTACCCTGCCAGACAATCCGCTTGCCAGTGGCGTCGATTGACCAAGGAGCAGATAGGTCCTTGACCTTCATGTTCACATGCTTGAAGATATGTGGACGAAGGTACTTGCTGTTAATGAAGTATGCACGGTTCACACCGCAATCTTCATCATACATGCAAGCCACACCATTGTGTGAGAAGCCTTCAAATCCTAGATCGAACATGGACTTGCCGCCCTTAGTCTGGGCGAGAGGAATCGTGAACTTGTCACGGATAGCCTGGCGATAGATACGGAAGATGTTACGGCCCATGAGGATAAGATCAGGCTTATCACCACGTAGCTTTAGATCCATCAGTACGTCATCGAATGCTTCTTCGATGTTCGTAGCATCAAGGTTGCCAGAGAACTGATAAGCAGAAGTACGGAACTGCGCATCAGAGCGAGACTGACCACCGATAGTGCCAGCAGTAGGGTCATCAGGAATGAGAGACTGTAGGCCAAGAGGATCAAGACCACCGCCAACACCGTATAGATACTCACCAAACTTCTCCGTGATGCCTTCCTTAAGTGCAGTTAGCTTCACGTCCATGAGCTTGACTAGTGCAGCTTCACCAGTGGCCTCATCGACTTCCTGATCGGACACGATGTAGGTTGCACCGAAGCGTGACCAGCCGTAACCAATGGTGGTTAGCTCATTGGTTTGACCAATGGGCAGCTCGTCATAGTATTGGTAGGTAGACATGTTGGGGTTACGCCCAACAATCATTGGATTGGTGATGTTAGCACCACCATCCTCAAGCTCTACCTTGTCATTAGCCATCATCCATGCATAGAATGCATTAGACTTAGCAGATGCAAGGATGAGGTCACGACGGGACTTGTCTAGCGTTGCATGAATGACGTTAGACAGCGTACCAGACGCGCTGTATGTAGTTGACGCAGCCATTTAAGTTACCTTTCGAATCGGAAGCCAAACTGCTTCATTGAATCACGGATAATGTCTTTTGTGTTGTTCCGGTTCGCAGTCTGCGCACCGTTACGTGGCATTAGCGGCATGGCTCCGTCAGCAACCGACGGTGGAACGCTCTGCGCTCTATTCATCCGTTGCGGCTGTGCTGGTGCCTGTTGGACTGGTGCCTGCTGTTGTGCCTGACCTTGTTCTGCGATCTGTTCCATCACTGAACGATTTAGATCATAGCCATGTTCAAGAGCCCAAACCTTTAACTCTAGCGCAGCGTCCTTAAGCGATAGATCAGCCTCAATCATAATCTTGCTGAGTGCTTCATCCTGATTACCAAGCCATGGGTGACGTGACTCTACATCATCCCATTCTTGCTCAATGCGCTTTGACTCTTGTTCCTGCTTAAGTACGCTTTGTCTATCATCAACAAACGGTTTGACTGCGTTCTCGATCATAGCCTTCATGGCAGCGGCATCTGTGCCTCTACCAATTTCCTCAATAGTATAACCTTTAGCTTGCATGTCAGTCAATAGATCACGAGCGGCTGCTTGTGGATCATTGATATACTTAGCCATGAACTGTAGTGCAATAGCCGTCTCTGCTGGTGCTAGGCCCAACTGTGTTGGCATTATTGCTGCTGACTTGTACGCTTCAAGCTCACGCTGCATTGCGCCATAGTCATTGCGAGTACGCTCCAGGTCACGGAACGTGTTGCGTGCTTGTTCAAAGTACGCACGCTCTGTGCCAGCACGTGCTACAATCTTACCACTCTTTGGATCTACTAAGTTTCCAGATGCATCTGCTGGTAGCTTGCGAGTGTCAATTCTGGCTCCTGGTCGGACCTCAGCATATTGTTGTGCTGGCCTATCTGCTGTTCCAGTATCTGGCTGAGTTGCTGTGTTGCTTTGTTGGTCAGTAGGCGCTTCTGCACTTTCTGCGCTCTGCTGTGTCTCTGTATCAGATGTTGACTCACTTTCCGTGGGCGCATCGTCTACATCATCCCCGAGCATGGCATCAATGTTACTAAGCAGTGAGTCTTCGTTAATATCCTGTGTGCCAGACATTATATAGCTCCTGTTGGTGGACCAGATTGTTGAGCAGCTTGCAAGACTTCTGGTAGAGCCTCTGCAATAGATACACCCTTGGATAGAATCTGACCAAGAGCGAGTTTAGCTTCTGGTGGTAGAGCATCAATGGCCTTTACAAGCTCACCAATGTTCTCACCAGGGGGCGTAGCGACGCCATTTGGTTGTGCAGATGGTGACATGCTCTGTGGTGTCATGCTACCGCTCGGTGCTGCACCACCACCTTGCACACTGTTACCACGTTGCATTGCTACTGCTGCTTCTTCTGCAATATTATCGAACGTGTTAGGTGGCAGTGTTAGATCATTGAATGCATCATCCAGCACAGTAAGGATAATCTTCATTGTAGTAGATGGTGCAAACTGTAGTGACTTAGATAGTAGGTCTACCATCTGCAATGCTTGCTGACGCTTTGCATCGCGTGTAGGTTTCTGTGTAGAACCACCAACTACTTCACACGTAAACATGTGACGCAGCTCATCCGCGCCATAGTTAGACCATGCCTTTGCTCGTTCTTCACCAATGAGCATAACCACTTGGTCAATAGACATGAACTGAGCGCACACGTATGCAACATTGTACAGCGTCCAACCGATTGCATCCTCAATAGAGTCGATGCGTTCATCTAGACGTGTCGCAGTGGTGCTGTTGTATGACTCAATAGCCTTGTTAGTTGTGTTAGTCTTAAACTGCACACCACGCATGATGTCTGTCATGCCTGATACACGGTCGATAGATGACATAAGACGCTGCGTATCAAACAATGGCAGCTTAGATGCTAGTACGCTAGGCTTCTGCATGAGTGCATCAGATAGTTTTAGGCCATCTGGTACGGCTACACCGTGTGCAGTAGGTGAATTACCGCCAGTCAACCACTTCTCAATAGTCTCTTTGTCAAAGCGATTATCAAACAGTACGTTATCAATAGCATCCTTGCGTTCACGATGGAATTGTGAGTGAATCTCATTGATTCCGTCCTGCTGGTCTAGGTAATACGATACGTTAGACCGTGCATATGCGCTTAGTGGCGTAGTATTAAACACCATAGGTACATATGGGAAGAATGTAGGCAGTCCGTAAGGATCATTCTCTACCCAGATAGGCCATTCCCACTTATTGAATGCATACAGACTCACACGACGAGTGCGCTTGTCCCATACACGAATGCATCGTGTGCGGTATGCCTTCTTTAACTGGTCTACATTCTCATAACCGTATGCTTTAGGCTCTGAGTTATTCTCAATGATGTTAGTGAGTGATGATTCAATGTCTAGAGCAGAGTCTGCACCAGCGCTAAGCACTGCTGTAGGCTCATAGATGCTCATCACACGGCCATCTTCATCCTTCTCACCATACCGTGCGTTAAGATAAGCAGTAGGCCATGTCTCATCACTGAACATTACCTGTGCATCTGAGAAGTCAGGTAGCACAGATGCGGCATCTACAATGATGCTATGTGCAGGACGGTACTTAACGAATGGGCCAGCAGGATTCACTGAATCCATCTGATCCTCTAAGGCCATAATGCAGCCCTCAATCTCACGAATAGCCTTCTCGTCTTTGGCTTCTTCTAGCTTGATTGATAGATCATTTAACTCACTCATTGCTGCTTCACGTGATACATCTTTAGTAGTGTATCCAACCTCTAGCCATGCAATGTTGCACAGCTCAGTGCATGTGATTGCTTGCTTCACATGCATCTTTAGGTTAAGACCTGGTGCAGCACGAACGTCTGATAGCTTATTCACTACCCATTCTAGTTGCTGCACATAGTCTTTGTACTGTTCAGCATCGCATGTGAACTCTACAGTCGGATTCTTAGCATACACTGCTGGAATCATCGCACGCACGTTAGCGTAGACTACGTTCTCAGTTTCGCTATTGTGCTTGTTGTGACGAATAGCAAAGTATTGATTGCCAGACTGCCCTTCAATGCCAGCACGATGACCGTCCTGTGCGTTATTGTAGTACCGAATAGCCTCATCCCATGATGTGCTATGCGTCTTACGTGACTTACTACCTAGATCAAACTGTCCTTGGTAATACTTACCCTGCTTACTGCTTACTAGAATCTTAGATGATGCATCTACCTTATAGATAGGCACATACGCTTGTTCTTCTGCATACGGATCAACACCGCTCTCAGACATAAAGTTAGCAATGTTCTCATCGCTAGTTGGGAATAGACTATCACTCATCATCCATACCTATGCTGCTTGCGGTTCGTGGTGTCATCACTATCAGGCCCCTCGCTCCATTGCAAGAGCTTTGTAGGGACTTTATACTGCCGGCGCGCTACAGTCTTGCCTTTACGGACTGTGCCTGACAGCATGTATTTAAGCATATCCATGGCGTGGTCATCACCATCTACTGGTGAATCTATTGATTCGTCATTACGATTCTTCTTCCACCGCCATGTGGTCATTTCATCATGCATCCATGAGAGCTTGTCACTAAAGAAGATCTTAGGTGAACCTAGCTCGCCAGTGAATGGATTGATTACTGACTTCTGTATAGCAAGGTACTGCTTTACATTTAGAATGCCAGGCATAATCTGGTTATTGGCTCGACGCATTGCAACACCTTCCTCACGGAATAGCATTGCTGCTGACTTACCAATGTTATGCGCATTGACTGATGTAGTCTTGAATATCTGTGGATCAGCATTGACCTCAGCAGTCATGTCCTCTGGATCATGACCATTCTTTCTACGAATCTGCTTTATCTTATTCGCTTGCTCAATGATACCAAGATTAGGTTCATAGAATCCATCAGTGACGAACACATTACCCCAGTAATCTACCCATGCATGTGCATAGCAACTAGGTGAGGTAATGCCTAAGTCATAGCCCTCTAGGACTCCAAGCTGTTGTCCAGATACGCGAAGTGAGGATATGTGGTTTCGTATAAAGTTATCAGGAACCCGGTGTATGGTAGGGTCGTATTCGTCATATACGACTCCATCAAAGGCCACCCACTTGCCCAGGATATACCTGTCCCGCATTTTGCCACGGTACTTGGATTCAAGGAGTTGGAGGAAGTCTGCTTCGAGGTTCTGCGCGTTGTCATAAGTGCTTGCCTCAAATATTTCAATGAGTGGTTGCACATGGCCGTTAGCGTCTAACACAGGTTCACCAGTGTTAGGATTACGCACGCACAGTAAGTCATCATTCCAAATACCTGCACGCATGTCATGCACAGGCTTCACTAGTTTAGTGTATACCCAGCCGAGTGACGGGTTAGCACTGAGTAGCATCATACGCGGACCAGTCTTAGGCATAGTCTGGTCGCCATTAGGGTCTAGTGGCACCTGCTCACGTAGACGCCCTAGCATGTCATCAAAGTCTTTCTCAGTGATGTCTGGATCTTCTACCTGATCTACTACAATCAAACCATAGTTGGCTGATAGTAGGTTAGATGATGAATCACCAGATGCATTAGACTGCTGACTTAGATAACGAAAGTCTACAGTAGAGCCATTAACTAGATGTGCTGTGCCACCGCGGATGGTGCCACTCTTTATCCAGTTAGGTGGACACCATTTATAGAATTCACGACCTAGAGTCTTCTCTAGGTTAGCAAACGTGTTACGTGCAAGCATCGCACTGACGCCTGGGTAGTCACGTAGAATCTGTAGAGTCTCTATGCACAGTGCTGTGGTCTTACCATTAGCAAAACCACCAGCGTACAGCCGCACCTTAGCGCGGCTGTGATGGAATGCTTGTGGTGCAGAACCTGCAATGAGCTTATAGACGCGGCTCATTTACGTGCAACATACTGCTTTGCTGTAGTAGCGCCTGGGCCGTTGCCTGCACCAGACTCTTCTTCCATCTCTAGCTCTGCATCCTGCTTAGGCATTGGTGCATTGCCACGGACACGCTGCATGAGCTTCTTACTCTTAGCATCGTGCATCATGCCGTTGTCTTCTGCAACTTCATCCTCAGTTACCTGACGGAGAATCTCAGCAATCATTTCACGTTGCGTTTGCATGTTACTTAACCTTCTTCATAGCGTTGATTCGTGCGTATAGGCCAACTTTCTTGTCACCAGAAGCCTTAGCAATCATTGCTGCCTTAGTCTTCTGTCCTGGTGACATGTGCGTAGTCTTCATGCCAGCAGGACGTGGTGTATCGTACAGTGGCTTCTTCATTACTTACTTCTTTTTGGTTACGTTAGCGTAAACCATCCAACCAATGTTGGCTAGTGATGCGATAGCACCAACTGCTGTAGTCACATCATCTGCGGACATGACGCCAGTAGTGGCGATCACACCAGCAAGAAACTGTACAGCCTGTCGGAATAGCGGTGCAGCAAGAAAGCTCATCGTGGATAATCCTTCTGTGTTAATTGAATGTGCGGACCGTCTTTGAAGCTAATCCAATCACCACCCCATTCAATGGGGATATGCAATAGCCTAGCTTCTTCTTTGAACACATCAGCGATAGGGATGAAATCAATCATCTTCCAACTGATTTCATCGTTACTCACTGAGCCATCATGATTCTTATCATTCCATGGCACGAAGTCTATAGCATGACCAGTGATGTGGCGACTATTCATAGTCTGTGACTTACCCGAGGCAACAAGCATTGCTTGTCGTTCTTTAGTGCGTAAGCCTTCTGTGACGATGAATTGCTTACGCTCTGCGGCTGCAAGGACCACCTTGACTAGATCAGGATGCACACCTTGCAGCTTTGCCATACTAGATGCGTTAAGCGCCATGATTACCTACTATTATCGTAGTAATCTTGAGTCCATGTGTTGTTGGTAAGACCAACTGCACGGTACACAATGCCAGTAGTAGTATCTTGCACACGTTCAGCACGGAATGATGGAGTAAGTGCTCCTTGTGGTGTGCTAGACCGTGTACGATTTACGCTGCATAGTGGCACATCTACGCCACCAGGGCTGCGGCCAGGGATTTCTAGACCTGCTAGGTCAGCTACAGTAGCCATAATTACCTCTCCATATCAATGATTGGGATGTCTCTAGTCTGTTTATCAACCACTTCGATGCGAAGCATCTGCATATGGTTGACTTCTACCTTCTCTACTGCCTTATGCCCTGTGCGATCTAGCAGTGAATCAGCTGCTTTGAGTGCTAGGACATCTACTTCACTATCTACCATCTCTACAATACGCTGTGCAGCACGCACTTTACCGCGTGCAAGGATGGAATTAACCTCTTGTGTGGACTCTTGCTTCACTGCATTGATGATATTCTCTTCTAACACTGAGTATGCCGGTGCTGCACGTAGTTTTAGCACCTGCTCTACTGTGAATCCAGTGGCAACACTGATCTCTGCATCACTTAGGCCACTTGCAGTATAGACTAGAATAGCAGCATAGCTATTCATCTGTGCTGGCAGTGCTGGCATATCAGCCAGTTTACGCCTAGTCTGTGAAACTAGGCGCTTTGCCTCAGTATTAGAAGGCACTGCTACACGTTGTACCTCTATGCGATTAGTAGGCATGGCCATGCTACCATCCTCTAGACGCAATGGGTCACTGGGTGATGGTAGTGACGACCTAGCCATTAGCGAATGGACTCAAAGATGCGACGACGCATTGCTTCACGCACAGATGCGGGCACGTTCATAGTAGGAGGTGATTCTGGAGTAGTGCCTTGTGCGCCACGACGTGGCCCTGGTGCTAGATTAGCGCGCGGTCCTGGCACTAGATTGCGTCCACCTTGCATATTGCGTCCAGACATTGCTGCAACTTCTGCGGCAGATGGCAAACTCTGATTAGTAATCATTGGCAGCCTTGGTGGCCCAGATAGCATTGCCTGTGGGCCAGGACCGGTAAGCAGCAATTGTTGTGGTGGCGCATTAAGCATCAACTGTGGTGATGGAGCAACTTGCATTACTGGCGCTGCTGGCACTGGTGGCACTAGCGGTGGAGCTGGTATAATGTCAGGGCGACCACTGCTTGGTATTAGTGTATTATCGCGTGGTACGCTAGGTGGTGCTGCGGGTGCCGCAGGCTGTGCGCTTGGCCGAGAGTCTGCACGCACTGATATACGAGGCTTAGTTGGTGGAGGCGTTGGTTGTACTGTCCCACGTGTGCCAGTGCGCGCAGCTTCTGCTAGATTACGGCTTGCAGCTTGTTGCGCTGCCTGAGTCGCTTCTGCCGCGCGTACTGCACGATCACCGGCAACTAAGCGACTAGCTTGTGCGCCTATAGTCTCTGCGGCTGGGATTCCATAACGTGCGGCGGCACCTACACCACCAACACCCATAGCTAGTAGTGTTAGTCCTAGACCAGTTGGGTCTTCTACATCAGTAGCCAAGCGTTCTGGTGCGCCAGCAAACATACCACGTTCTGGCGCATTCTCATCAATGCGTGTGGCACCATTAGCAGAACCAATGCGGCGTTCAGATGCTACACGATCTGCTACCACATCACCACGTTCGGGCACAGGTGGTGTAGGCGTTTCTACATTAGAAGCAACAAGTGGTGCAGGTTCCGCGCCCATGAAGTTATCCACAGAAGTGCGTGGACCATTGCCCATCATAGCTTCTAGTGTGCTATCCATGCCGCTCATTGGTGCAGCTTCTACAGGAGTAGCCGCTACAGGAACACTGGCAGCAGCCGCTTGTGTGTCACCAACTACTGGCGCTACAGGAGGCGCAGCAGCTACTACTGGTGCAGTAGCAATAGGTTGCGCCGCAGATGCAGCAGCTAATGGTGCAGCGGTCACTACAGTTGGCTGTGTTGCAGCATTCTGTGGATTGTTGCCATTAAACTCTGGTGGTGCACGACGACGTGCAGTAGGCGTAGGACGATCTGCGGCACTCATTGCTGGTAGTTGTGCTTGACCTTGTGACAATGCTGCCATTGCACGGTTTAGGTTAGCAGTGTTCATGGGAGCGCGCTCTGCGGTTAACAGAGCACGTGCAGCAGCTAACTGCTCTTCTGAGCTCATTTCATTGAACATGTTAGCGACCTACCTTGCTACCACCGCCATTACCAGATAGATCTACTGGATAGTTGGCAATAGTTGGCTGCATGCTGTTGATCTGATCGTTGATCCACTTATTGATATAAGTGACATCAGCAGCGACAGACACACCAGATGATGCAGCCTGTGCTTCAATCACACGATTACCACCGTAGTCTGCATTATTGGTTAGGCTGTTGATTGCTGTAACACGGTAGTTGGTAGATGCTTTGCTTGCACCAGGAGCAACACCAGTTAGCGCACGAATGGTTGCACGTAGGCCACGGCTGGATGCTTTACCAATTAGCTGGCTAAGCATGCGCTCAGTGCTGTTGTGGCTGAATGCCATAGCGTATGGGTTGGTTGTACTGTTAGCAGCATTCAAACCATTGCTAGTCCAGAAAGGACTAGTGCTGAGCACAGTTGGAATAGATGTGGTCATGTATAGATCCTTTCTAGAATGCTTAGGAGCAATGTCTTGCTACAAGAGTAACCTCACATCGCTACGCTCACGTGAGCTTACAAATGCAATATGTCTTATTGATTGAATGATGTCAAGTTACATATGCTATATACACAACACATTCATAAAAGCTGTGACATAAAAGACACAGTACAGTATAGATACAGTATAGAATGGGGGCGAACGTAGTGAGCCCCTCAAGCACGTCATCACTTTATCATCACTCTATTACACCATACACTATGCATACTACACATACACGATGCCTTTGCTATACTAAGTAAACTAAGCGATGCATAAGTAAGCAGTGCGTTACTACATAATAGGATTAT
>Ga0114963_10001876_pt1 | contig 14293 bp, 8 predicted proteins | sample C_131016_EF_Meta_FD_87019 | JGI IMG/M metagenome (GOLD analysis project Ga0114963, IMG submission 87019) | Freshwater microbial communities from Lake Croche, Canada to study carbon cycling - C_131016_EF_MetaG | ecosystem: Environmental > Aquatic > Freshwater > Lake | place: Lake Croche, Canada...
ATTCGTAGCCTGCAACAGTTCGATATCGTAGTCCCGAACTCCACCCTCTCCAAAGCGATTTTGACCAACTTCGGGCAAGCGGACGCTATTTACAATTTTCAGATTCCCTTCAGCATCGCTTATGGAACGGATCTGGCACGGGCGGAAGAAGTGATCCGGGAAGTCGGCAGAGAAACCCTGAGCGTCGTGCCGGGAGGCGATAAAGACTATGAACCGGTGGTGCGTTACCAGAACTTCGCCGATATGGGACTGCAGGGGCAGGTGACGCTTGGTGTGATGTCTTATACCGACCAGTTCGCTGTCCGGCATGAGTTTATCAAAAGGCTGGATGCTCGCCTTCGTGCGGATGATATCCTCCTCGGCCGCAATCCCGGCGCTTTGCTTGCTCCGGAAGCGACGCCGGACGCTGTCAAAAAGGAGAGTGGGAACGCGACAGGTGAGGGCGATTGAATCCGCGAAGCCGTACCCTGCAAACCATGAGAGTCAACGGTATCGACACCAGCGAAAACCCGTGCTAAGCTACATTAGAAGCGAAAATATGCAAAACCATAATAAATCCGCCGCGTTGTTCGAGGAAGCGGTGCAGGTCATACCCGGCGGGGTCAACTCGCCCGTACGCGCCTTCAAAAGCGTTGGCGGCGCTCCCCTGTTTATCGAAAGGGGCGAAGGTCCTTTCCTCTACGATGTCGATGGGAACCGTTATCTTGATTTGATAGGGTCGTGGGGGCCATTGATTTTCGGACACGCCGATCCGGCGATCCTGGCGGCGATTACGGACGCCGCGCAACGAGGAACCTCTTTCGGTGCGGCGACAGAAGGCGAAGTGCGCTTCGCGGAGGAAATCTGCGCGGCGGTTCCCTCGGTTGAAAAAGTGCGTCTGGTATCCTCTGGCACGGAGGCGGCGATGAGTTTTCTCCGGGCGGCGCGTGGCTTCACCGGCAGGACGAAGATCGTCAAGTTCGAGGGGTGTTACCATGGACATAGCGACGCTCTACTTTCCAAAGCGGGAAGCGGTCTTGCCACTTTCGGATTGCCCGATTCGGCAGGCGTTCCCGCCTCGATGACCGCAGGGACGATTACGCTTCCGTACAATGATCTGGATGCCGTTCACGAGCTTTTCGCTGTCGATGGCGCGGAGATCGCCGCCGTTGCGCTGGAACCTGTCGTGGGAAATATGGGGTGTGTGCCCCCCGATGAAGGCTATCTGGCGGGATTGCGCGAAATCACGACCCGGCACGGCGCTTTATTGCTGTTCGATGAGGTAATGACCGGCTTCCGACTCGCTTACGGTGGGGCGCAGGAACGGTTTGGAATCACGCCGGACTTGACGGCGATGGGCAAGATCATCGGCGGCGGGCTTCCGCTGGCGGCATACGGCGGGAGAGCGGACATCATGGATGTCATCGCTCCGGTGGGACCAGTCTATCAGGCAGGGACGCTTTCCGGTAACCCGGTCGCCGTCGCCGCCGGGCGGGCGATGCTCAAGCGACTGCGCGAACAACCTCCCTACGACTATCTGGAGACGCAGACCGCAAAACTTGCCGCTTCCCTGCGCGAATCCGCCGCATCAGCGGGAATCCCGGTGACCGTGAATCAGGTCGGTTCCATGTTGACAATCTTTTTCACGCCGACGGCGAATGCTTCCATACGCAACTACGCCGACGCCAAAACCAGTGACGCCGCACGTTACGCTCGTTTCTTCCATGCGATGCTCGAACGCGGCGTTTATCTTCCGCCCTCGCAGTTCGAAGCCGCATTCCTTTCCGCCGCGCTGGAGCCCTCGCACTTCGACGAAATCGCCGCTGCCGCGCAGGACGCCTTTTCGACGCTCCGTTAAAAACGCAGACGGAAAATGGCGCGACGATAAAATCGTCGCGCCATTTTTTGTAACTCCTCTATGCCTGAGGACGGGCGCTTCGACGGCGATTTGCTGAAATACCATTCGCAATGACAAACGCCACCACGCCGAAGCAAGCCGCAATCATGCCGGACCGAACCATAGACTCGGTGAAGGCGCCCACATGATCTGTAGCGAGAGCGGGACTCAGAATCCACAGGGACGCCAGGGGATTGGTTTCCCACGAACTTTGCCCCAGGGTGAGAATGAGCATCGGCAGGCCGGCGACGGCGATGAGCAAGGCGAAAGCGGTCGCCCTCGCCGACGATAATTGGGTGACCATACTTCCGGCAAGGCGCGATAACGCCCAGACCAGAAAGCCGACACAGATTGCGTAGAATCCGCCTGCGATCAGGATTCCGCTCAAGAAGGACAGAACGCCCGGACGAAACGACGCGCCGATTACTGCTCCCAGAAGAGCCGTAGATACCCAGAGCAGATAGAAGGGCATCGACCCGCTGTGTTCCGTATGGAACGCCCGGTTCCAGACGATCCGGCGCTGGCGGGAAGGTTCGTCTGCGGCATTCGCAACCGCTCCCGGAGGCGCGTCCGCTCCCGTTGCGGGAACGAATAATCCCGGCAAGAAAGGCATCGCTACCGCCAGAGGGAAAATCATAACCCATAGAATGGGCGTTGATGACACGGTGAACGATTGGGTTTCGCTCAAGCCCATCATGTCCATCGTCACATGACTGGCGGCGCTATACATGGTTCCGGCGACGGTGACAAAAGTCAACAGGAGTATCTGCTTGCGCAGAGAGGGACCGCTCGCTGCGCCGAATAACCCGAGGCGGTAGGTCGATGCGGTAAGTAACAGGCGGATGATCAAACTGGCGATACCCAGAAACAGAACCATTTTTGTCAGCAATGCCAGCGATGAGCCTTCTCCGTTCATCACGGGCATCACTGCGAGGACGGGATTCAACCAGGCGATTTCCAATCCCGGCGCCAGAGGCATGCTGAAGTTGTTGGTGGAACCTGATAGGGACATCGCTCCTGCTACATAGGTGGCGGCGAAATAGCCTGCCACCGCCGCATAAGTCCAGATTGTCGCCAGCAGGGGCGCGGGAACGGCGCAGGAAAAGAACAGCCCGATTGCGGAAAGGATCACGCTATCGACCGCCAGAAGGAAGTAAACGCGGAAAACGTCCGCCAGAGTCGCGCCGCCCAGAAGGATACACAGCGCCGAGGCGGGCAGGGACAGAACGAGCAGAAGACTCAGGAAGGCGATGCTCGACATCAATTTGCCGATCAGAATATGCCCTGAGGTCAACGGAGTCGTGACCAGCAAATCGAAGGATTGACGCTGTCGTTCCCCGACAATGGACGCCGCCGTCAGAGCGGGAGCGATCAACGTGATCAATGCGCTCAGCGTGATGAAGATAAAGTAATAAAAACCTTCCAGTTTGCCCTGAGCGTCCACGATGTTGAACGCCGGTCGATCCCCGCCATAGGTGAGAGGATTGAGGCTCTGTCCGGTGGAAACGGCATACCCGGAGACGGCAAGAATGCCCATCAGCAGTAGATACCCGCCCATGAACCAGTAGGAACGAGAGCCGCGCATCTGCGCCCGTAAATCGCGTATTACAATGGGATTGGCGACAAACTGCTTTAGGCCGGGAAAGCGGCGCAACAGCGCATCGATGGGGGATGGCGCTACTTTGGTTGTCATGATTAATGCACCTTTCCTGTCGTCACGCGCAGGAAGACGTCTTCGAGATCCATCGCGCTCTCGGCGAACGAAGTCAATGGGTGTTCTTCTGCGATCAGGGAACGCAGTAGAATCGCCTGTTGCTCCACATTGCCGGTAAAGGCGACGCGAACAGTGTACGGCGTATCCGTATCGCGGGTCACTTTTTCGATCAGCGGATGATCGCGCAGGGTTTCCAGCAAACGGGTTACTGCGGAATCGTCATTCCGGACGGAAATCATCAACTGGCGGGTCGGTTGCAACTGGCGGACAATGGTCTCGACATCGCCGCTGACCAGCAGTTTCCCGCGCTCCTGAATCCCGATCTTGTTGCAGAAATCCGCCAGTTCCGGCAGGATATGCGACGAGACGATAATCGTCTTGCCCAGAGCCCCCAGACGCGCAATCAGTTTTTTGATATCGATACGGGCGCGAGGGTCGAGACCGGATGCCGGTTCATCCAGCAGTAATACTTTGGGATCATGCACCAGGCACTTGGCAAGGCATAACCGCTGTTGCATACCGCGAGAAAGCGTCTGGACATAGGCGTCCCGCTTTTCCATCAGGTCTGTCACGGTCAGGACGCGTTCGATAATTTCCGGGCGCGATTCCTTCGGCGGGTCGTAAGCCGCGCAGAAGAAATCCAGATATTCCCACACCTTGATGTCGTCGTAAACGCCGAAGGCGTCCGGCATGTATCCGATATAGGGGCGCACTTCACGGGGAAAGCGCACGACATCAATCCCATTGACGGTGGCGGAACCGGAGGTCGGCTGGATCAGGGTCGCCAGCATTTTGATGGTGGTCGTCTTGCCCGCGCCGTTCGGTCCGATAAACCCGAAGATATCGCCGGGATAGAGGTCCAGAGTCCATCCTTCTACAGCAACCAGAGTTCCGTAGGTCTTGCGGAGGTTTTCCGCGCTAATCATGGGTTGCATCAGCGGTTAACCTCCTTTCTCTTTTCGTGTCGCCTGAATCGGCATACCCAACCGCGCCAGCGCCTTGAGCGTTCCCGCAACGCAAAGTCCCGCCCCGATAAGGTAAAGGAAAGGCGCTATCAGGAAAATGCCGCTATCGCGCCACATATCGCTGGAAATCATGGTCTGCGAGGAATTTTCCATCCAGAGAATCACCAGAGCGGGATTCAAATGCGCGATCAGCGAGGACACAATCCATGCGGTAGGCGGACGGGTATTCTCGTACCCATACGTATAGCCTTGAGTGAACGCGCTATCGCTCGTCATGCTCACGCCGAAAACGCTCATCAGCATGGGTAACAGAACCAGGGTGAAGAGCAACGACAGAGTGACTATCGACAGAGTAGCGACGGAGCGTTTCGTATTCGCGGAGATATAAACCGTAAAGGTCGCCAGAAAGACGCACCATGCGGCAAGCAGGAACTGTATCCACAACAGCGCAGGCAGGGCATAGGACTTGTTGTAATGCGACGTACAGTGCGTCAGTAACAGTGGCGGCAAGAAGATCAGCATGATGATTCCCGCCAGACTCAGACGCCAGAGCAGCTTTCCCGCCAGAATACGCGACGGTGACAGATTAGTCAGGATCAGAGAGTCCCAGGTCATCCGCTCGCGTTCGCCGGAAATCGCGGTGTACAGCGATCCCGGAATCAATAAGGTCAGCAGGCCGAATTCGAACCAGAGAATGCCCTGACTCATGTCGTCCTTGTACATGACGATGGTCACCAGAAACCAGGCGTACAGTACATACAGGAGTCCGAACAGGATACGCGTAATGGTTCGCTGCGTCGTTGCGGTGTAGTCGCCGGACACGGTGAATCGTCGGATAGCCCGTGTCGTTTCGATTTGCATCGGGTTTTCCCGAAGCAGATAGCGCCAGAGATGGCTCATTTCGCGCCTCCCTTCGTTACGGTCGTCGCCGGGACAGTCCCGGGCTTAGTGGTGGGCTGAGCGGCGGCAGGGCGTGGCATTGACTCCGCTACGTAACCGCCACCGGTCGGTAATGTTGCCCCGCGACTATCTGACGCTATGGGACCGCCGTAACCGCCAACAGAGGGCGGATTGGATGTTGTAGGCATCGGCGTTTTCAGGTCTTTTCCGGTATTTATGTCCAGTCCGACCACCAGAGTTACAGAATCCTTTGCGGATACATCCCCGCCGATCTGCGGACCGAACTTCGTTCCCGGTAACTTCGCCATCAACGTCGGACGACGAAGACTGATATCCCCAAAGTTCATATCGGGAGTCGCTCGATATTGCAGATAAGAGTTGCCGTTCGGACTTTCATCTCCATAAATCGCCGTCGTAATCTGGCGCGCCGGAATAACCACTTCCGCCGCTCCCGGTCTCAGAGAACCGAGCGTACAGGTGGTGTATTGCCAGCGCCGCCAGTCCGGATGATGGGCGTCCGGCGTCACGATGCGCCACACGGTGATTATCGCATCCTGCAGGGTTTCGCCGGTCTGGTTGTCGATGGACGCTATCGCTTCCCCGTTGGAACCACTCCGTAAGGTCGCGGTAATGCCGCCGGGCAGACGGATACTTTGCTCGTGACCGAGACGTCTAAAAGCGAGATTATTGACGCTGAACGCCGGTGCGACGAGATTTCCCTCTGCATCTTCCACTGTGGTCAGGGAGCTTGCCCTGTCATCCACTTTCAACCGTTCTTCCAGCAGTTCCATGCCCGGAATGGCGATCTTGTAGTTTCCGGCATGAGGGAAGAACATTTCGGTGTATCCGGAAAAATGACCCAGCGGGTCGTTCTGCGCCAGCGTGAGCACTCCCGCCGTTCGCCGTGACGTTGGCATGAAATACAGTTGCACCGTCAGCAAATGAATGCCTGCGGCGAAGAGCGCCGCCAGCGCCGGGCCGGTAAACCAGGCGAGGTTCATGCGGCGCGTATGCTTGAGAACGACGAAGGTTACGGGAATGGCAAGCAGGAAATACGCCAGGAAGAAGTAGGTTACTGTCGGCGTTGAGGGAAGCGCAAGGTAGAAGGGATCATTAAGACCATTCGCGCCATTTTCGCTCATGATACGGTTTCGCGCCGCCAGTGTCAGCAACTGACGTTGATTCAGCGAACCGGTTCCCTTCAGTTGACTCAACTTTTGCCATAGCGTAGTGTAATTTTCCCATTCGCGCAAGTTGTCGTTTGTCGCGTCAAAGTTGGTATAAAGCGTTGATCCTGCACCCAGAGGCTTCCAGATGATGGTAGGACGATTTCCCGCCTCAATATTCGTATCCGCAGGAAGCGCCAGGTCCAGCTCCTGTGATATCGCTCCGTCCGAAGGCGTAATCGTTGTTTTGCCTGAGACGGTTTTGGACAACTTCACCGGAGCGAGTTTCGCCCCCTCCGCTGTTTGCAGCAGAGGGTTATCCTCGCCGCCCATCATGTAGACGGCCCCGCCGGTTTTTACCCATTCACGAATCGCTGTCCATTGTGCGCTGTTCAAATCTCTGCCGTCATGACTGATGACCAGCAGTCGCAGTCCGGAGTAACCGATGGCGCGATCCGGCGCATTTTCGACCGTGGCGTATGCGCCGGGCAACTGAGAACCGTTCGGCATGCCGTTATTCGCGTTCAGATTTGGTCTTCCCGGAATTTGCCTCGGTTCGAGGGCTCCCAGTTTTTTACCGATGTACCCGATTACCGAGTCGCTAGATCCGCCACGGAAAGGAATGGGTGTGGAATTGATCTTCCCGTTCAGCGATACTGTAACTGTCATGGAGCAACCATAGGATAAGGTTGCCGGGTCTGGTCGGGGATAAAGGGTGACTTTCGATTTCTGATAACCCGGTAAATGGACGATCCGTCGATAGGTTCTCACGTTGCCATTGCCAGCGACATTGACTGTGAAGGTGGCATTCCCCTCTGAACCATTATTGGTCACGGTCGCTATCAGCGGCATCGTCTCCGCAGTGTCCAAGCCTTCGAATGCCGGAATGACTGTCAGATCGGTAGCTCTCGCTTGCATGATCGCCAATGCAGGGCGCACGGTAGCTTGCATCGCTTGCGGATTGAACGAAGGCGTTATCTGGTCTTCCTGATGGCTTTCGATGGCTCCGGGATCGTTCCTGAACGGGGAGGGAAACGCCACAGCGACAAAACCCGCCGCCAGCGCCAGCGCCGCCGCCGTCAGGGATCGACCGCTCAGAAGCGGCCATTTCTGTCGTCGTTCAGTCTGCGGCGCGCGAGAACCTGACAGTGGCGTCTCAGATTGTAATCTGGCTTTGACCGCTGACCAATCGCCCGGTCGCTCCGGGGTAGGGGCGCTGGCAAAAGCGTTCCATGCGGCGCCCGTCCGCTGATACTCCTGAGCGGCATCGCGGCATTTGTCACACTTCGCCAGATGCGCTTCGATCTGGCGACGCTCGTCTTCGGGGACTCCCGCTGGAGTCATGTAGTCTTCCAGACGGGGTTCGATGGCGTCGCAATCGTCGCCCCCGCCGTTTCTGTTCTGGAATGTCCAGAATGCGCTTTTCATAGCGGATTATTCCCCTTCCTCTTTCAGTAGCGAAAGGAAGATATTTTTGAAACGCTGTCGCGCACGGAAAGCTCGCACCGGAGCGCTGATTCGGGTGCAACCGATCGCCGCCGCAATATCGTCCATGTTCATACCTTCTACATATCGCAAGAGTAAAATTTCCCGGTCGTCGGGCGCAAGACGGCGCAAGGCGGTCTGCACCTGCGCCGCATCGGCGGCGCGTTCCATAGAGTGAAAGGGATCATCGAAGTCGTGGGAGGAGTTCAGGACGAGATTGGTCGCGCCTTCCGGCGTCGTCAGTCCATATCCGTGTTCGGCGTGTCGTTTCTTCTGTCGCAGACGGTCGCGGCAAATGTTACCGCAAATGGAGAACAAATAAGTGCGAATCCGACAATCGCCACGGAACTTTGCAAGCGACTGACATGCCCGAATGAACGTTTCCTGCCGTATATCATCCGCCTCTTCCACATTTTCCATCATGCGATACGCATGGCGGAAGACGGACGCTTCGTACCGATCATAGACCAGTCCGAAGGCTTCTATATCGCCGGTCCGGGCGCGGGCGATCCATTCCTCTTCTTCGACGCGTCGGGCGACTTCTTCCAGCGCGCCTCGTTCCGAGGCCGCTACCGCCTGCCATGCCGCTGTGGTCGCCGCAGAGGATGCGGAGTTCGTCACCGTCGCTGAAACTGACACGCTTTTCATACCCTTTCACCACGTTTGGACGTTGTTGAGAGGCAGTTCATTACATTAGGAACGGGGCGACGATAAAAAAAGTTACGGAACGCTCACCTATCCCGGTATAAACCATTGGTAACAGCGCGATCGTCATCGCTGTATAATGACATAGTTTTCACTTTACCCTTTGGAGTTAGAATCAAATCTATGACTATAGCCAGAGCATTAATGGCAGGTATCGCCCTTGCGACCATGACCTGTTTGACAACCGTCGTCACTCCCCAGTCTGCGAACGCGCAGACGACTGACCCCAAAATCAAAGCGGCTCTCAAAGATCCCGCTACGCTCAAGGAAAAAGCGCCGACGAAGTTCCAGGCGAAGTTTGAAACCAGCAAGGGCGACTTTTATGTGGACGTCAACCGTTCCTGGTCGCCGAACGGAGCGGATCGCTTCTACAATCTGGTGAAGAACGGATTCTTCAACAATATCCGCTTTTTCCGTGTCGTTCCGGGCTTCGTCGTTCAGTTCGGCATCCATGGCGATCCCGATCTGGCAATGAAATGGCTTCAGTCGAATATCCCCGACGATGAAAAAGTGGTCAAGGGTAATATGCGCGGGTTTATGACCTTCGCCAAGTCCAGCGCGCCCAATAGCCGCTCGACACAGATTTTCATCAACCTGCGTGATAACGAACGTCTGGATTCGATGGGCTTTTCCGCCTTTGCTCAGGTAACCAAAGGCATGGATGTCGTGGATAAACTTTACGATGGCTATGGCGAGCAAATCACGCAGTTACAGGTTGAGATCGCGCAGGGCGGAAACGCCTACCTGGCAAAAGAGTGGCCCAAACTGGATTACATCAAGCAAGCCACTATTGTAAAGTAGCGGGTATAGACTACGTCAACAAAACGAAGTGGTAGCGGAAACGGTCGGTAAGATCAACAGGCATATCTTGCCAACCGTTTCCGCTACCGCTCCGTTTTGTGATCATTGATAAGATACCCTCCGGGTAGTCCCATTCAAAAAACGCAGGAACGGGATGTACGCTAATCCGCGCCCGAAAAAATGATGATGAAAACGCTGCATTGCCGGGGCGTCCCGTTCTGATAGGCGGTCGATAAAATTAATTTGTTGCAGGTTGATCGGCTTTTTTTCGCTCTGTACAAGCGGTATGCTGTCCGCGCACAGCGTGATGCCGTCTGCTTAAAAGTTCAGGTGAGGTAGGGTGGAGGAGGGGTTTTTCGCTTGCGAGCAGGCGTTTTCTGAATATTGGTCACCGGGGCGGGAGCCTCTTCCGCTCCCACGCCGAGACGGTAGACGGCGAGCATATCTTCTAATCCGCGTAGTTTTCGCATGAGCGTCTCCGCGTATTCCACGGAGGCCGCCTGATAATCGATGCGGAGGATGGCAGTGCCGGAAGACACGTTCGACTTTGTGTTGATGGAAAGAATGAAGGTCTTGTTTTCCGAGAAAACTTCGGTGACATCGCGTAATAACCCGACACGGTCGATACTTTCCAGAATAACCCCTGTCTCGAATCGGGAATTCTCCGAAGGTTGCCAGTCTACCGCCGTCAATCGTTGACGTTCGGACTCATCGTTGCGGAAATTGACGACATTGATACAGCCTTCGCGATGCAACATAATCCCGCGTCCCCGCGAGATATATCCGATCACTTCATCGCCGGGCAGGGGCAGGCAACAACCGGCTCGCTTGATCTCGACGCCATTGACGCCCCCGGGAGCGATGGCGAGTTTACTTTCTGTGGAGTAACCGCGCCGTTTGATCGGGACGGGAATCGAGCCATCGGCGGCGGGCGCAGGAGGCGCGGAAGATTCGATCTCGTGACGCAGGCGATTGATCAGACTACCCAGCGCAACATCGCCGAAACCGACGGCGGCGTAGAGGTCTTCTGGACTGATCTTGTTGAGTTGCAGGGCGATATCTTGCATCCTCTTATGATCCTTCAGAATTTCCTGCGGCAGTCCATGACGACCTAACTCCTCATAGATGGAGGAATGACCGTTCGCGACATTGTCATCGAAGCGTAAACGTCGGAAATAATGCTTGATCTTCGAACGGGCATGGCTACTTTTCGCCAGTTGGAGCCAGTCCAGCGAGGGTTTCGCCTGAGGACGGGTCACGACGGAGCAAATATCGCCGTTCTGAAATTCGTAAGATACCGGGACGATTTTCCCGTTCACCTTCGCCGCCGCCAGATGCTCCCCGACATCGGAGTGGATACGGAAAGCGAAATCCACCGGGGTCGCCCCGGCGGGCAGATCGATAACGTCGCCCTTGGGCGTAAAGACAAAGACCTGATCGGTAAAGAGATCGGAAACGACAGATTTCAGGAATTGCGAAGAGTCTTTGGAGTCCTGTTGCCAGTCGAACAGTTGCTGACGCAGGAACGCCATACGCCGCTCAAACTCATTATCTCCCGCTTTGGCTCCTTCACCGCGCTCTTTATATGCCCAGTGCGCCGCAACCCCGAACTCGGCGACCCGGTGCATTTCCCATGTGCGGATTTGCACTTCCAGCGGCTGACCATGCGGCCCAGATACTTTGGTATGGATACTCTGATACAGGTTGGGCTTGGTGCGAGCGATATAATCGTCGAATTTCCCCGCCAGCGGCATAAAGACAGTGTGGACGATTCCAATGGCTGCGTAGCATTGCGCAATCGAGGCGCGTTCACGAGCGGTAGCCTCCTCAGACGTATCGCTGTCGTTACGCCGCTCACCGACGATCACACGCAGGGCGATAAGGTCATAGAGTTCGGAAAGGTCCAGTTCCTGCTTCTTCATCTTGTTATAGATGCTCCACAGGTGCTTGGGCCGACCCTGAATCTCTACATCCGGCATCCCAGAGGCAGCGAAAGTGACGCGGAGGTGATGGATAGCGTCGGAGATATCTTTCTCGCGTTCACGCCGCGTCTTCGTAATCCGCTCCGTGAGGGAGTTGTACTCTTCCGGGTAAAGGTTTTTAAATGCCAGGTCTTCCAGTTGCCATTTGATTTGCCAGATTCCCAGACGGTGCGCCAGCGGAGCGAAGATTTGCATGGTCTCCTCCGCCACTTTTTTACGCCGCTCCTCGGAGAGTCCCTGAAGCGTCCGCATATTGTGCAGGCGGTCCGCCAGTTTGATGACCATGACCCGGAAGTCCTTCGCCATGGCGAGGAGGATTTTACGCAAATTTTCCGCTGAGGAGCGGGTCTCCATGCGCTTTTTCCGCCGTGGGTCGTTTTTTGCGGCGATTGCGGCATCGGACTCTTTTTCGCGGGGCGGCAATTCCAATCCGGGCAAGGTTCTGCTGACTTCCGCGTTGCGTCGCTCAAAATCCGCCAGTTTTAATTTTGTGACGCCATCAACCAGAGTTGCGATTTCCGGCGTGAAGGCGGCGGCAAGCTCATCGTAGACGACTCCCTGATCTTCGATGACATCGTGCAATAACCCTGCCGCCAGCGAGGGAACATCCATTTCCAGGTCTGCCAGAATGTCCGTAACCGCCAGTGGGTGAATAATGTAAGGCTCGCCCGTCTTGCGTTTCTGATCCTTGTGCTTTTCGGCGGCGAAATCATAGGCGCGACGCAACAGAGCGATATCGCCCTCCGGGGCGTAACGCTTGAGCTTATTGATAATGGTTTCAATATTCGCTGCCATAAAGAGTTCCGAGGCTAAATTCGAGTTAGAGGTAATGTTTATTATGCGCTATCAGAGGGCGATTTTCAATCACAACAAGAATGAGCGGGAGATTGTTCTCGCGCTCAATTTTGTATGCTGATTTTGAGGATGCTGATTTATTTACCCGACGGGCTTTTCTTTTCATCAATACCCCCGGGGGCTTGCCCCGTTCTGACTGTCTGCGGCTCTCAGTCGGCAGACCTACGGCAAATACCCCGGGGCTTGCCCCAGAGAACCTTATTGTCGCGGTAGAGAATGGTATCTGTCTATTCGCTCCATAGGACAAGATGCCCCGTCAGAACCCTGTTCCGCAAAGTGGCATGGTGACGCGCCTAGCGATAAAATTTCCTACACCGAACGTCGCCTGAAAAGATTTGTTGACATTATGGCAAATCATGTCAAATCGCTATCGCGCCGTTCGTAGATTGGAGAACCCCTTCTTGGCACGTTCGCCCCGACCTAAAGCCGCCCCCGCTGAAGAGACGCCGCTGGAACTGGACATGCTTCCCGATTTACTCGTGGAGGGAGAAGATCCGTCCGGCGAACGAGACGCCACCATTCTCCCGGCGGTTCTGCCGCTGGTACCCATTCGCGATAACGTTTATTTTCCCCATATGCTGGTCCCCCTGCTAGTCGGGCGCGATCGCTCCGTTCGTGCTGTCGAAGCGGCGATGGAAAGCGGCGAGCGGAAGATCGTTCTTGCGGCGCAACGGGAAATTGCAACCGAAGACCCGGAGCCAGAAGATATCTATTCCATTGGTGTCATCGCTGAGGTCATGCAATTACTGCGATTGCCGGATAATGCCGTGCGGGTCATGCTGTCGGCGGGCAAGCGGGTTCAACTGACCGCATTTCCCCGCACCGAACCATACATGATGGTTCGTGCGGAAGCAGTAACCGAGGCGGTGGGTGGAACGGAAGTCGAGATCGAGTCACTGGTACGGGTCGTCACCGGGCAATTCGAGCGCCTTGTGATCGAAGGAAAGAACATTCCCCCGGAATCCCTGATCAGTATTTTGAATCTGGCGGACGCTTCTGAAATTACCGACAGCATTATCCCCTACCTGAACCTCCGGATCAGCCAGAAGCAGGCGCTGCTGGAGACGCTGCCGGTGCGTGAACGTCTGGAACGTCTGATCGCCGCCCTTGCCCGTGAGCAGGAAATTCTGGAGATACAGAAAAATATCCGGAATCGTGTCGAAAGCGAGATGGGGGACAACCAGCGGGAGTTTCTTCTGCGTGAGCAGATGAAGGCGATACAGGTCGAACTGGGCGAACGTGACGAGCAGGCGGAAGAAATTGTTGAGCTTCGAGAAAAAATCGAAGCGGCAGGGATGCCTGATGCGGTGCGAGAGAAGGCGCTTAAGGAGTTAGACCGCTATGAACGGACGCCCCCCGCCTCGCCGGAATCTGGAGTGTTGCGAAACTATCTGGACTGGCTGTCCGAGATGCCCTGGAACAAGCTTGCTGAGGAAAAACTCGAAATGTTCGAGGCGGAGGATATCCTGAACGCCGACCATTGCGGTCTGGAAAAGGTGAAGGAGCGTATTCTGGAGTTTCTGGCAGTACGCAAACTTTCTGGCGGAAAGACGAAAAGCCCGATTCTCTGTTTCGCCGGACCTCCCGGTGTCGGCAAGACTTCTCTGGGAAGGTCGGTGGCGCGGTCGCTGGGACGCCCGTTTGTGCGCATCAGTCTGGGCGGCGTCCGAGATGAAGCGGAAATACGCGGTCATCGCCGTACCTATGTCGGGGCATTGCCGGGGCGCATCATTCAGGCGATTCGGCAATGCGGGTCTCGTAACCCGGTCTTTCTGCTGGATGAAGTCGATAAGATCGGAACCGATTTCCGGGGCGATCCTTCGTCTGCGTTGTTAGAGGCGCTG
>Ga0114963_10001878_pt1 | contig 14291 bp, 18 predicted proteins | sample C_131016_EF_Meta_FD_87019 | JGI IMG/M metagenome (GOLD analysis project Ga0114963, IMG submission 87019) | Freshwater microbial communities from Lake Croche, Canada to study carbon cycling - C_131016_EF_MetaG | ecosystem: Environmental > Aquatic > Freshwater > Lake | place: Lake Croche, Canada...
ATAATCGTTCCAATCTGTATTTTTTCCACTTGAAATGTCTGAATTGGTATTAACCATTCCATTTTCCTGAATATGCGTATTGACAGTGCCTTAACCCCATCCCTACAGGGTCTAAGACTTTTTTATCATACATGTGAAGGTCAAGTATGAATACTGGAATTGATAGTTTAAATGTTTGTTGGCGGGGTATGCCTGGTGTAGGAAAGCGCACGGCCCTAATGAAAGAACTAAAAGCCATCGCAGTTCATCGTAAAATACCCTTTTCCATTCAGTATAAAAATATCAGTGGAACTAGCACATCAGGTGATGATTCGGCTGAAGGGGGTGATACAGTAGAGCCAGCGGAGTCGGGACAGATTACATATGAGAGTTCCCTTGCCCATATTGGATTTGATATTGCCCGCATGTCTATGCAGGATAAACAGGTGCTACGCCCCATCTTTCTGAGTTTGGGCAAGGGTAGTCAGGTTCTCGCCGGTGAACAGGGTCATGGTGCTCGTATTCTCGTGCTCTATCATGCACACCTCTTAAGTTCCGAGTCAGTCCTGCTTTTACAGTCATGCCTGGAACAAAATGAAGGTGACATTTCGGTTTGGATGACTTCGGAAATCCCTGTAGCACATCGTGTACGCGACTGGTTTGTAGAAGTCCCTGTCGTCGGTATTGACCGAGGCTATAAAGCGTTTAAAGAAATTTCAGCTGGTGCTCAGGCCGACTGGACAGCTATTTTTACGGAACTTCTAACTACCTGGGCAAATTCACCGCGCCCCACGATTGCCGATATCAAACAGGTGAAGGCATTTATTTATGAACTTCTGATGCGAAACTATCGTTGGATTGAGGCCACGCACGCCCTCCTAGATGTTATAATTGTTCATCCTGTTCTTACGGATACGCAACGCTACGACTCCTTAACCGTGCTCGCAAAATGCGAGGCCACTGCGGGCGGTTACACGATTCCCAGTTACCGCATTCCCATTCTCTGGGAAAGCCTATTTATTCATCTTCGAAATGTGCTTTTTAAGGTTGGCTCTTAGAAGGAATGCCAGTCTTGCTGGATCTTCTTACAGAAGAAGTGGGCCACCTCCGTCGGTCGGCTCCTCTTGAATGGAAAAACTATACACCGACTACTCATGATATGAATGAACTCGAGCAGAATTCGGCAGCAAATAATACGTTTGATAAGGATTCACTGAAACATAAAGTGTGGATGGAGTACAAGAATGGTAAATATAAATGTATCGGGAAGACATGTGAACTTGGCCAAATAGTCGCCCTCTTACCGCCTGAACACGAGATTCCGTTGGACGACTGGGGTCGCATTTTCCAGTGGTTTGGTAAAGCCGCTTCAGGCGGGCCTTGGGTAGTCTATTGGTTCGGTTCACCGGTAAAACGGCTCTTCCCGAATCCTGGTGAGGAACTTGGCCCGGGCCATGTGAATGGGGGATATACGATACCCTGTTCAACGAAGGGTATTTTCATATATCGGTTGGAAGAGGCTACACGCGTTCTGATTCATGAATTAATGCACGCGGCATGTCTGGATCCACCATCAAGTCATATTCCTGAACGCGAGTCCCACGTAGAGACTTGGGCAGAGATCCTGTTGATTGCTTTCCGTTCCAAGGGTTCATTGAAGGATGCAGAGCGCTTGTGGAAGGCGCAAGCCGACTGGGTAGTCTCCACGAATCAGCGGGCGACCAAGAGCCACGGTGTAAATGACGATACGGACTATGCTTGGAGATATTTGAACGGTCGTATGACAGTATATAGAGAACTTGGGTTTGAACTGCCGGCCATAGGCAAATCAAATGGGCCAGCGAACAGTACCAGATTTACTCACCCTAGATTAGAATGAGCTGGGAGAATGATGTATATCTTGTAGAAGAGGATCCTCCTATGAATAGGACTGACCCTATTGTAAAAATGGCGCTCACTCCTAGTGCGTATAGGCGTCTTCCTGAAGATATTGAAGGACATATTGCCGAGTTTCTGTTGCCTAGAAAGATACCGGCTGGTACTCGGGGGCAAAAATACAGGCTACCGCAGAAAATTCTGGCTGACCGCCGCTTGAAAAAGGAAATTCACAATAAGGGTAAGGCATACTTGGAACGAGCCGAGAAACGTGCGTATAATGAATACATGAAAGAAACTGGTCAAGCTGAATTGAATGCTGCTCTTGCTCAACAGCGGGCAGAGAGAGTTGCGCTGGAAGCGCGTCAGGCTGAACAGCAGGCGCAACGTCTAGCTGAAGCAGGAACACTGGAACAGGGCAGATGGGAAGCGATAATGTCGGCGCCTTTGAGCCACAGTGCTCAGGGCGCTCAGCATGCCGCCAAGTCCAGGGCTCGTCGTGGTCAGAACTATAACTTCCGAAGTTATACTCATAAGAAATCTCAGAGTAAGTCGAAGGCTCCTTCTAAGTCAACAACCAGGATGCGCACAAAAGCGCGTAAACAAAAATCTAATAGAAATAATGACTAAATCATCTTTAAAAGTAGAATGGGAGTTAAGGGACTGTATAGTTACTTGAGACATTATAGGGAACAGATAGATTTAAGACAGGTAAAGCCGCAAAGAATTGGCGTAGATGCCATGTCACTCCTTTACAAACATAAGGGTAGAACGGAAGATATTCTTATTCTGTTACATGCTTTAAAACAGGCAGGCCACAGGATATTCTTTGTGTTTGATGGTAAACCACCGGCTGAAAAAGAGCGTGAAGTACAAGTACGTAAGGATCAGAAGACGGCTGCTATTTCAAAAGCGACCGCGCTAGAGGCTTTTCTACAGAGCGCAGCAGCAGCCACCCTTGAACCGTCTGCCCGTGACTTTTTGGAAGTTAGCCTTGAACGTCTTCATAAACAGAGTTGGCACATGACCCGTGAATTGCGTCGAGCGTTTCAAGGTGAACTTTGGAGAATGGAGATTCCGTATGTAAAATCTGTATCCGAGGCTGACGATGTTCTTGTAGATCTGGCACTGAATGGAAAGCTGGATGTTATTCTTACCACTGATATGGATTACCTGTTGAGTGGTGTAAAACTACTCTGGATTCCGACGCATCGAGGGCTCTTTACTTATGAAGAGTTGTCGCTCGATAAAATTATAGAGGGTGAGAGAATTAGTGTGGCTGGATTAAAGGATGCCGGTCTTCTTTGCGGAACGGAGGAGCGCCAAAAAGCAAGGGGGATACCCTGTGAACGGGCTTTTACTTTAATTAGGTATTATGGTTCAATAGAAAAAATTCTAGAAAGTAATGTAAAAGATGAAATTATAAATGAGATGTTTCCAAATAATGATATTATTCAAAAAATAAGAGATAATTTAAAAGCAAAAGAACCATATTCTAGAATTCGTCCTGATCATATGGAACGCACCAAAGACTTTCTTCTGAGTTTATAGGGACACTGGAATGTGGCTGAAACCGTTTATATTACTGATTATATTTATTGTTATATATATTCTTATATTTTTGTACAACTATGGAGGGATGCGGGAAGGATTTGCCTATAATGAGAATCCATGTAAAAGCCATGGTGACTGTCGGTCGTGTGCTGATGCCCCAGGATGCGGTTGGTGCCCGGACCTTGGAGTGTGTCAGCCGATGGCCCAGGACGGATTTCCTATACACACCAAGGACTTGACTACGGGAGATCCTGATGTTTCTCCTTATTTGGTGGAGGGAGTCATTCCTGTTGTTTCTGATTGCCCTTCATCCTGTAAGGCAACTGATATGGGAGATTGTGATTGTTCCAAGGACGACTACAAGAATTCTTGTGCTCCCGAGTGCTATGTAGTTTATGGCAAGGGGTGCGTATGTCCTTCTGATGCGGGTAGTGGTAGTGCTGGTAGTGCTGGTAGTGCTGGTAGTGCTGGCAGTTCTAGCGAGGTAACCCTAAAATTTTCACATATGGCTTCCGAACCCGATCTTGACATCATCAAGAAACTTGCCACGGCCACTACGAATATGAATAAACTTCTGAAGTCTACTCGTATTCATATATGTAGTCCGCATACCTTTGTTATAGATTCGGCGAAGTGCTAAGACTTGTTGTAGAACTTCAAATCTTCTAATCCAGTTATTTCACCCTCAAGCTTACTCAACTCACTTTTTGATAGTGTATCGTACGCTTTATGAACGCCAAATGGTTTGTCATAATAGACTTGTTCTACAGAAAACTCTTTTGCTTTTTCAAAATCGGGCTTGTTGAGTGGAAGGCAGGCATCATTGGAAAAAAACAGGTCTTCTTCTTTGCCTTCGTATTTACAACTTCTGATTTTTTCCAACATCTTACTTTTTTTACGCAAAGAGAGTCCTCCATTTCCAACGCTCCTTGTTGATTTCCAAGGAGCACCTACGTAGTCATATGTTAAGAAATCGTTTATCTTATCCTTTTCTTTTTCATTTATCATTGTATCGGTTTGAAAGATGAGAAAGGTCTCCGTGGGAATTTTATCATAAAATGATTCAGATACTAGCAAATTACTGTATTTGTCAGCGGTTAAATTATCAATTGGCAGATGTTCAAGTTGTATTCTATTGATGTATTGGGGTAAGTCTTTCTGTATAATATCGTTTACATACTCTTTATTTAAATTCCCGTGAAATATAATTACCTTCCATTTTTCTGATAAATTCGTAAGAAATGTATTCAGAACAAATGAGAGAGCCTTATGCCTTCTTGGTTCAACAATTACTGCCGTATATGTTTCTTCCTCTTGAAAGGATTCGCTCACGGGTGTGTAATTATAGAAAATAACTAGTAGTATAGTAATAAATATACATAAATATATGTATATTTGTTTCATCCTATTTTGGGTCACATAATTTCTCCATCAGCCAGTTCCGTTATTGTTGCTCTATGAATATTTTTATGGGATAGTTTTAGAGTGATGGACGATATTACAACTGATGTGAGTTGGCACTCACAACTCGAGCGCGTTATATCTGACGAGGGAGAGCGTTGTCTCTGTTTTTCTTGGCTTCACGGGAAGTCACAAAAGATGTTTTCCAAGTTGAATACCATGATTTCTATCCCAGTTATTGTGATGTCTACGATCGCCGGCTCTGCGTCAATCGGTTCAGCAAACTTGTTTAACAATTCTACAGTTGCGGGCGTTTCAATCGGTGCAGTAAGTTTGATGGTGGGTGTCCTTAATACAGTTTCCAGTTATTTTGGGTGGGCCAAGCGATCCGAGGCGCACAGGATTGCTGCCATTACTTACGAAAAAGTTTATCGCTTTATTCTGATTGAGCTTGCGATGCCTCGCGAAGAACGGATGGCAGCTAAGGACATGCTGAAAGTAGTACGCGACCAGTGCGACCGCCTCCAGGAAACGAGTCCCCAAATTCCTGACCAGGTCATCTACGAATTTAGAAAAAGGTTTGGTGATTCAACTCCTGACGTGAAGAAACCCGAAATTACGAATGGTATAGATCCTATCTTTGTATATTCTGCTGATGTCGGCACGCCTTCCAAGCGGTTTGTGCCTCAAAATATAAGCGAACCACCAACTCCCAGGCCACCAACTCCCAGGCCACCAACTCCCAGGCCACCAACTCCCAGGTCGTTAGTACCTTCACATACGGCGCTCGTAATTGTTCCTCCACCTACAAACAAGAGTTCAGCCGTTGTAGTTCCTATCTCTAAACGGACCAGCATTTTTCAACCGAAGCCCAAGGGCGCTATATAAAAATTGAAGTCTAAGACCGGCACTTACGAGTCCACCATGATCTCGCTTTGGAGGATGATTTCTTCGCCGCCGCCGCCAGGTCTGAATCCGTCGTTCTATAGGTCTTACCACATGTCAGAAAACTATGGACCCGTGCATAACCCCACTGCTGTTGTGTTGCTCCGGGACGATGTCCCGTTCGCCACGCAGCCATACCCCTATCGTAGGACTTACGTATATATTGGAGGGGGACCCCCGTTGCTTTGGCCTTTTCTGCCAGCGATTTGGCTTTGGGAAACATCGCGGCAAATTTCGCTGTGTATTTGGATGTCTTTGTTCGGATGCCTTTATCGGTTTTGAAACCGGTGTATGCGGAGGGGTCGCTGGAGGATTTTTTGCCGAACCGCTTAATCTCCCGTTTTCTTGTGGCTTTTTTGGTTTTGGATAGGCCGGAAAAATAACGCAGAGGACTATACATTCACCTATTATATTAGATGAAAATTCTGGCACTAGTTTTATCAAGCGCTGGTGATGTATTTGAAACTTTTGGTGAACAGTGGCTTCGTCTTGTTGATAAGGTGCCAAATGTGGAAATATATCTTTACAGGGCAAATCCGAATTTAAAGGAGGAATATGAGATATCTGGCAATATTATAACGGTGCGAACGCACGAAGATTATCGGCAACTTCTAGGAAAATTCATTCTTACTTTAAAAGCATTTGAACACAGATTTCACGAATTTGATTTTATTTGGCGCGGAAGTTGTTCCAGTATCATGCATTGGGAAAGATATATGAAGTACCTTGAAAAGTTACCTAGAAGCATGATTTTAGAGGGTCATCATATACATTCTTATGGTTATTGTTATTGTTCTGGAGCAGGATTTTCAGTAACGCCTGATTTTGCCAGAATAATAATTGCGAATCCTCAGGAAGATTATTATGGTGATGATCTCACAGTTGGAAAAATAGGGAAAGAGAATAATGTAAACTTGATTAGAAGGCCCACTGAAATTACAGTCGTGACCACAGACAGTTTCGAAACTCTTTTGAACACTCTGAACAATTCGGACCCCCTCATATTCCACTATAGATTTAAAAGTGATTCGCGATCTGATGATGCGTACCGTTATAAAATGTTTATTGATAAATATTTGGCGGATCTTGGCCAGTGACTTAATATAAATCACTGCCCAAAAAGAGGACGGTCCCTGTAGGGATTGAACCTACGACTACCCGGTTAACAGCCGAGTGCTCTACCACTGAGCTAAGGGACCAGAAAATATATATTTAATTTTAGAAAAAATATCGGTTTTTGCCGAGCTTTTTTCTAAAAAGTTCTTCGAGACCGGAATCGAACCGATGACTTGAGGAGAATTGTTAAGTAGACACCAATGATCTACAATCCTCCGCTCTACCAACTGAGCTACTCGAAGAGTGGGGTACTGTCCACCCATTTGTTATTAATTTTTTTATCTTTAAGTATTTATTAACTAACACAATTTAAAACCCGTTAGAAACGGTTGAGCGAATAATTTTGTTACGTTATCTTGAAAAAGTAACTTTTCGAAAATTATTGGCTTACACTAAAAATTCTACATTTATTATTATTTTATTATCTTTAAGCTTTTTAAAAATTCTGCGTCGCAGACATATTATTTTCTAATCAAATTGTAAATGAAACAGTTGTTTATAAATATTCGTTATGTAGTTATTATTCTAATCGGTGCAGTTATCGGCTATCTCATATACAAGTCATTATGTAGTTCAGCACCGGTGATTGACTCTAATAAAAAGGGGGCTTCCGTACTTGTCCTAGGATGTATTGACCCTCGGTTTGCCAACGCTCTCGGCTGGCATTTAACGCACTCTGAAGAACTTCATATGGACTATGACTTATTTACACTTGCAGGTGCCTCTCTTGGTGTCCTACAAGATACGTACCCAGACTGGGGTCAAACATTTGAAAACCACGTAGATTTAGCAATTAAGTTACATAATATTGAAGAGATATGGGTATTTGACCACATGGATTGCGGAATGTACAAGGCGACGCTGGGTTTGAAAGATGATAATGATCCTCAGATTCACGTAAATAAATTACAGGAATTACAGACAAAATTAAAAAAGAAATATCCTACACTAGGCTTCCGAGGACATATTATGGGGACGGATAGTTCAATAACACAGGTTGTTTAGATTTATAGAGTGCTGGTTTAAAATGATCACGGGTCTAAAACCCGTTAGAGACGGTTGAGCGAATAATTTTGTTACGTTATCTTAAAAAAGTAACTTTTCGAAAATCATTGGCTTACACTAAAAATTCTACATTTATTATTATTTTAATATATTTAAGCTCTTTAGACTCGCGCACATTTTAAATTATCTATATTCAATTTGAAATTTCCGAAATAACTTTAAATCCTGAGTAGACCACCTTATTCCCTTACTTCTTGAATTTAATGGATTTTTCCACATATATCCTACATTTTCAGCATAAGGGTGTTTTTTTGCCAATGCTCGTAGAGCAAATATACGTTCTTCTTTTATCATTCTATTATATAATAGAATTATAAAATGGCAAATTAAAATGAGCACGGGTCTAAAAATCCTGCGTCGCAGACATATTATTTTTTGTCGAACTTTTTAGAAAAAAGTTCTTTTTTGCCAAGCTTTTTTCTAAAAAAAGCTTACAGGGAGTGGGGATCGAACCCACGCGTATTGCTACAGGGGATCTTAAGTCCCCCCCGTTAACCACTCCGGCATCCCTGTTACTTTTTTATGATATATTTATGTACACGGAATGGGATTTGAACCCATGCGGCTTGCGCCAACAGATCTTGAGACTGTCTCCTTAACCACTCGGACATCCGTGTTTTAGCCCTAGGGTGACTCGAACACCCATAACAGGATTCAAAGTCCTGGATCCTAACCATTAGATGATAGAGCTGTACCCCCTTTTTGTCAAATTTTGTATTTTCTAAATATTATGTTTGACAAGTTTTTTGTTTTAGTCCCCCCCCATGTCTTTTATTCTTTTTTTTCTCCTATTTACGCCGTCGCCACAGGCGCCTTCACGTAGTGGCGGTTCAGGTAGCGCTGGAGGTTGAAGTACGTCAGCGCCTCCGTCTCGGGCACCAGCAGCAGCTTCTTGAGCGCCGCATCAGGCTTGATGTCGTGCTTGTTCTTCAGGTTGTGCTCCTTCACGTAGTTGTTCACACCCTTCGTCACCTGGGAACGGCTCATCAGCGTGCCCTTGGGCTGCGCCAGGAAAGAGCACAGCTCCTCCGTGATCTGCACGGGGCGCTCGAAGATGGACGGCGTGCGGGGCTTGGCGTCAGGGCCCTCCTCCGTCTTCACGCGGCGCTTGCGCTTGCGCGCATCCTTGATCTCGCGGTGTACACGCTTGTCCAGGCGCTTCACCTCGCCCAGCAGAGACACGATCGTCTCGCGCAGAGTGTTCAGGCGCGCCGTCATGGACTTCAGGTCCTCATCCAGCGTCGTCGTGGGGCCGGCTACGGCCGGCGCGGCGGCCTGCTCCACGGGGGTGGAGGCCACCACTACAGGTACCGCTGCAGCTACCGCCGGCGCGGCCGCGGCAGGGGCTGCCGTCTTGGCCTTCTTCGCCTTCGGCTCGGCCGCGGCAGGGGCAGGCACGGACACCTTCACCTCAACCACCTCGGGGGCTGCGGCCTTGGTCTTGCGGGCGACGGGGACACGGGGGGCAGAACTCATTATACCGGAAGCAGAGGAAGTCTGGGAGGACATTTTACGCGTATACTTGAAATATGAGGAAAACCGGGCGTCAAATTTTATTTTGCGACGTCGAAAATGCGTTTCAATGTTTCTGTTTTTCATCCCTTTTCCACTTTTTTTTTGAAATTATAAGGTGCTTGATACAAAATGACGACATATTCCGAAATTTCATTTAGTTTTCCTTATACCGTATACAAGCCAACAATCTAAATCCCGGGTAGGAATGAATGAGATAGTTGAATCTTCTTCTGGAACATTGATACGTAGGTGTGGTAACATAAAAAGCAAAAACTCGCCGGACGCTCAGTGTAAATTGAGTGCAACGTACGGCGAATTTTGTAGCCGTCATTGGAAACACCCTACAAGATACAATACCTATGGAGCACTCCCTTCAACACCGGTACCTTTTACAAAAAAACAAATAGTGGCTGTAATTCGGATCCAGACTTTCTGGAAAAAAAGAGTGGCCTATCTCCACTTCAGACAGCATGGACCGGGGAGATTTATTAGGGAACTCAGTAAAAATGATTTAGAATTATATACTTTAGACCCCGTGCGGGAAATTCCCAAACTCTATTTTTTCAGTTTTGTGGATTCTGGAACATGTATGTGGTCCTTCGATATCCGGGCTCTCGCTCATTTACAGTCCATGGGAGAACTTAAAGTGAATCCCTATAATCGCGAAACAATCTCGGAGTACTGCCTCAACAGGATTCGTAACCGTCTCACTTGGCTCCGTTCGAGAAAGTATTCAGTGTTCTTCCCTGTGGGTTCGGAACTTACATCAGACCAGATATGGCGTCAAAAGATTTTGGATGTATTTATGAAGATTGAATCATATGGATTTCATGTGTCTTGTGACTGGTTCACAGAGATGAGTATTGAGGATCATAAGATATTCTATAAGACTCTTTTCATGAACTGGTTTCATAGACTCGGTCTGACGCATGCCGACAGGGAAAAGATTGTACCGCAGTACATGTCTGAAAAGAAGAAACTATTTCGGTATAATCCTGAGTCATTTGATGGACATAAGACGCATACAAAACATTGGTGGGAGAAACTGAATCTTTCTCTTGCCGAGGCATTTTTAACACGGTCTCCAGATAAAGAAAATCTGAAATTGGGGGCCATGTACTGTGTGATGGGGCTTGTAGCGATTAATGAGAAAGCGGCTGATGTGTTTCCTTGGTTCTAAACTTTTTGGGAAAAAGTTTCCAAAAAATCGTTGTCGCTGCGCGGCAGGAATTTTAGGCCGAATCGTTAGGCAAATGTGTATATTTACATCCATCTCCAAACTGACCACGTACCAGGAAGGGCGGGAAATAGACCTCCGTTCCAGGCACCTTACAGGCCGGCGTATAAGCCGTTGACATAGTCTGTTGAGCAAACGGAGGAGCCGAACGACTGTAAACCGGTGAAGGCAGAGTAATGCCCTGCTGTAATGAAGGAGCGATGTCGGCGCAGACCGCACCGAACTGCCGTCTTTCCAGGACTGAATCATAATCCATGTTCGTCCCCTTACCAGTGACAGTCACCGTTGTAGAAATGCTCTTTGTCACGCCTCTTGCGTCGACCTGTAGACCTGCTCCAATGACAGTGGTAGGGATCTCATTTCCTGAAGCCCGCGCCTTTTGGATGGCCGTATATTCACTGGAATCGCGCACCTTCGCCCGATTCACAAAGTTGATTTGTTCTGCCACAACGCGCTTCAAGCGTTCACTTTGACTCATTGCTTGGAACATTCTAATTCGTTCCGAAAATAAAAATTGACACCCAAATTTCCCCCGAGACCAGATAGAAACGAAAATGTCTTCTGTTGTAGCCCCTTCTGCTTTCAAGGTATCCAATGTGTCCTTCTCTGCGATCAAGGTGCTTGATTCTGGTGGCAAGCAGGCCTACCTGAACTACAACACGAAGCCTCTGGTGATGCAGGTGGGCTCGCTGGAGACTCCCTTTGGTATGTCAGTATTTGACAAGATTCCTGGTGCCCCGCCCAAGTACTCTGTAGAGCTGAACCTGCGTGGCTACGATGACTCGAAGAACAACCCGCATGTAGCGAACATCTACAACGCTCTGACGGCACTGGATGAGCACATGGTGGAGCAGGGTGTGAAGAACAGTCGTGCTTGGTTCAAGAGTGACATGAGCCGTGATGTAGTGAGCGCGCTCTACACTCCCTGCCTGAAGATTGCCCGTGATGCCGATGGCAACGCCAAGCCGTACCCTCCTTCCCTGAAGATTCAGCTTCGCCAGAAGGATGGCAAGTTTGAGTCGGCGGTGTACGATGACCAGAAGCGCCCAATGGAGGGTGTCCCTCTGGAGGACATCCTGGTGAAGCGTGCATTCCTGACCGTGCTGATGCAGTGCACCGGTGTATGGTTTGCCGGTGGCAAGTTTGGTCTGAGCTGGAAGGCAATCCAGATCCGTGCCGACAAGATTCCTGAGCGCATCCGTGGCTTCGCTTTCCTGGATGACGGTGAGAGCGCTGAGGCATCCGCACCGGCGTCCGCAGTCCCTGTGAAGCGTTCTGCTGCTGCGCCGCCTCCCCAGAACCAGTTCCAGGAGCTGGACGATGAGGATGAGGCTGTAGATGACGAGGAGGCCCTGGCTCCTCCTTCTTCCAAGAAGGTGTCTGCTCCCCCGCCTACTGAGGATGAGGACGAGGAGGAGGCCGAGGAGGTAGCACCGGCGCCGGTACCGGCCAAGGCCGTTGTCAAGAAGCTGGTGAAGACCACGAAGGTGGTGGCCAAGAAGTAGATGACCTAGACTAAAACAAAAACAGGAGCAAAAAAATCAAAAGAAAAAATAACACGTACAGAAGTCTAAAGTCGCTCTCATATTTTTACTAAGATGGATAGCCTAAATCTATCCGATGCCGGATTGAAGGCGTTACCGGATTTATCAGAATCATTAATCAAAAAGATAGATGCCACCTGGAATTACATATCTGTCCTGTGGGATGAGGGATTACCTCGAAACTTAGAGGAGCTAAATCTGGAGGGAAACCTAATCACTACAGACGGTCTCTTAACAGATTGGCCGCATTCAATACAGGTTCTGAATCTTTCCCGTAATCATTTTTGGAGCCTTGATCAGGTTATGACATGGCCTACACGGCTACGTGTACTCAACCTGTCAAAGACTGATTTAACCCGGATTGATTGTTCGGCTCTTCCAGATGGTCTAGAGGAGTTGAACATTTCACATACAAACATTACCCAAATTTCCACATTTCCTCCTAAGTTAAAAACGTTCATAGGCGAATTCACACGGATTGAATCTTTTCCTAAACGTTGTCCTGACACTCTTGAAAAATTCGTTTTTATCCTCACTAGAAAGCCCGTAAAGATGAATTGCCTCCCTACGTACTGGGGCAAGTCTCTGAAACATCTGGAATTGAATTCCAACGGCCTACAGCGAATTCCGAATTCACTGCCGAACACTCTCGAGTACGCGAATTTCTCCAATAACGCAATTCAGGAAATTCCACCTATAGAAAAATTTCCCCCAGAGGTTATCCTCCTCCATCTTGGAAATAACCGGATCAGAGAGGTTCCACCCTGGTTTGCCACCCGCCCAAAAATGAAATTCACAATTCACAATAACCGTCTTACGGAAATTCCGAGGTCCCCCAACTGTCTCCTGTCTATCCAGCAATTCGTAGGTGAAACATATTATAGGTCTGCCAAGAAAATTCAGGTGGCATGGCGCCGTAAGAAAATTCCCCCACCTCTAAGAGCATGGAAACGAATGAAAACCATAAAACACGATTTACTTGCTCTTGCTATGTGTCCAGAAAGAGCAGGGAAATTTGAAGATATATCACCCGAATGGAATTACAAATATACGGGTCCCTAAAACCTGGCACCGCAGCCACAGCCCACGAAATCATATGTGCCCTGGCTTGCACACAAGCAGGCGCCCTGCTGTCTCTTGGTGGTTATGTCCAGGGTCTGAAATTGGGGCTGCTCACGTCTTACGCCCCCCGCAGCCACAGCTGTTCTGGTGCCACTGTACCAGCCATACAGAGTCTTGGCCGCACGCTTTCTGGTTAGATCAGAAGAGTCCTGGTTAGTGAGAGGCATTCTACCGATGAAAGATATTTTTTATGAGGGGGTAATAGTGCCCTGAAACCGTTCAGGTATACAGAGCGGTTTTGTGGAAGGTTTCGGCAGATTTGCGTTGAGAATCTCTGTTGGAATCGGCGGACACGCCGGGGGTACATAGGGTCTACGATACATTGAAAACCTTGCTTCAGGGCTGGTAGGATTCGTGCTGGCATCTAGGACCGCCTGGTTCACCGCATTTATACGCGCCGATTCAAGGCCCACGCCAGTACCATGAATGACAATGGCCTTTGGAAAGACGGTTGCCCAATCGGTGACATCCGACTTTGCCTGTTCAATTACCGATTCCACAGGAACAATGCTTATCGACTTTACCACAGTGGGACCACAGCAAAGATTCTTCTGTCTCTGAATCGCCTGTTGAATTTCAGCCTGTCTTGCTGTATCGAGTATACGTTGTACGCGCGCCGACTCCATCCTACACATCCTTGAGCAGTTTCTTTTCCTTTTTTGTGCGTTCTAATCTCTCTCGCAAAAGAGTTGGATAGCCTTTCTGGTAACCATGGCAAATGAGAGGAAATGCCGGAATTTTAGGATTCTTCGCCACGCGATTCTTTTCATCAATAACGACAAGCTTCGCAGCCGTAGCTTCTATATTGGGAATGTACTGTCTCGCCTTCTGGGTAAAAATGGCAATCGCATAATACATAGTAATAAGAGTATCTAGGCTGGCAATACAGATACTACGCCCATCATGAACAGGAAATGTTAAATATGAATGGCATGCTG
>Ga0114963_10001879_pt1 | contig 14290 bp, 14 predicted proteins | sample C_131016_EF_Meta_FD_87019 | JGI IMG/M metagenome (GOLD analysis project Ga0114963, IMG submission 87019) | Freshwater microbial communities from Lake Croche, Canada to study carbon cycling - C_131016_EF_MetaG | ecosystem: Environmental > Aquatic > Freshwater > Lake | place: Lake Croche, Canada...
ACGCCAACAGCACAGGGGTTGAGGCTGCAAAAAGCTTCAATCCCTTTTTTGTTTTTCTAACCCACGCATGTCTATGAACGAGTTGGACTCTTTGGTTGCCAGTGCCCAAGCTTTGTTTGCGCAAAGCACCACGCCTGCTGATCTAGAAAACGCCAAGGCCCAATTTTTGGGCAAATCAGGCCGCATCACCGAGTTGATGAAAGGCTTGGGCGCTTTGAGCGTGGAAGAAAAAAAATCACAAGGTGCGGTGATCAACGTCGCTAAGCAAGCCATCGAAGCCGCATTGCAAGCGCGTCGCCAAGCTTTGGCGGACGCCGAATTAGACATTCAACTCAAAGCCGAAGCGCTGGACGTCACCTTGCCAGGACGCACCCGTTCGCCAGGTGGTTTGCATCCTGTGTCTTTAACGCTGGAGCGCATCGAATCCATTTTTGGCTCGATGGGCTTTGAAGTCGCGCAAGGCCCAGAAATCGAAACCGACTGGTTCAACTTCACAGCGCTCAATACGCCAGAAGACCATCCTGCCCGTTCGATGCACGACACCTTCTACGTAGAAGGTGGCTACCTCTTGCGTACCCACACCAGCCCCATGCAAATTCGACATGCGGTGCAGCACGTCAAGCGCCACCAAGCGTTTGCCAACGCAGGCGGCGACACCCGCATGCCTGAAATTCGCGTCATAGCACCTGGCCGCACCTACCGCGTGGACAGCGACGCCACCCATTCCCCCATGTTCCACCAATGTGAAGGTTTGTGGATTGGTGAAGACGTAAGTTTCAAAGATCTTAAAGTTGTGTTCACCGACTTTTGCCGTACTTTCTTTGAAACCGACGATTTGGTTTTGCGGTTCCGCCCCAGTTTTTTTCCCTTCACCGAGCCCAGTGCGGAGATAGACATTCAGTTCCCAAACGGTCCCTTGGCCGGTCGCTGGTTAGAAGTCGCGGGCTCTGGCCAAGTGCATCCCAATGTCGTGCGCAATATGGGTCTAGACCCAGAGCGCTACATCGGTTTCGCATTTGGTATGGGCCCAGACCGACTCACCATGCTGCGCTACGGGGTGAACGACTTACGTTTGTTCTTCGATGGCGACATTCGTTTTCTGAGCCAGTTTCAGTAAAAAGAGAAGGCTGATGCAATTCCCAGAATCTTGGTTGCGCGAATTTTGCAACCCTCCCATCTCTACCCAAGCCTTGGCTGATACCTTGACAATGGCAGGTTTGGAAGTTGAAGAACTTCAACCTGTGGCACCCCCTTTCACGGGCATCGTGGTCGGCGAAATCAAAGAAGTTGTGCAACACCCCGATGCAGACCGTTTACGTGTTTGCAAAGTCGACGTGGGGCAGGGCAGTTTGCTCAATATCGTTTGCGGAGCGCCTAACGCACGCGTCGGTATCAAAGTGCCCTGCGCTATGGTTGGGGCCGAGTTGCCTCCTGGTGAAGACGGTAAGCCTTTCAAAATCAAAGTGGGTAAGTTGCGTGGTGTCGAGAGCGAAGGCATGCTGTGCTCCGCCAAAGAACTGAAGATCGCAGATGACCATGGTGGTTTGTTAGAGCTTTCCAATGATGCGACGCTAGGACAAAACATCCGCGAGCACTTGCGCTTAGACGATACCTTGTTCACCTTAAAGCTCACGCCTAATCTAGCGCATTGTTTGAGCGTCTTTGGTATTGCCCGTGAGTTGTCTGCTCTGACTGGCGCGCCACTCAACACGCCCGCATTTCCAAAAATTCCCACTTCGCATACATACTTATTGCCCGTCAAGATCGAAGCGCCTGATTTGTGCGGACGCTTTTCGGGTCGCATTGTGCTAGGTGTCAATCCAAAAGCCACAACACCCGCATGGATGGTCGACCGTTTGGCGCGTTGTGGACAACGCAGCGTGAGCCCGTTGGTGGATATTTCTAACTACGTGATGTTCGAGTTAGGTCGCCCTTCACATATTTTTGACCTTGACAAAATCTATGGTGGATTGCATGTGCGTTGGGGTAGGGCGGGTGAGCAACTCGCACTGCTCAACGGTAATACCGTCACTGTAGATGAAAAAGTGGGCGTGATTGCTGACAGCAAAGAAGTAGAGTCACTCGCAGGCATCATGGGCGGTCAAGCGACTGCTGTGAGCGATAGCACCAGCAACATCTATATCGAGGCCGCTTTCTGGTGGCCCACTGCCATTGCAGGGCGCTCGCGCCGTTTTAACTTCAGCACCGATGCAGGGCATCGATTCGAGCGCGGTGTGGACCCGCAACTTACGGTGGAACATATCGAGCGCATCACCCAATTGGTGATCGATATTTGTGGAACGCCGCAGACAACTATTGGCCCCATCGATGACCAAGAGGCCAATATGCCTCAGGTCGAGCCCGTTACTTTGCGTGTAGCGCGTGCCGTCAAAGTGATCGGTATGCCTTTGACGCAGCAACGCATCGCAGATGCTTTACGTGGCTTGGGATTGCCCATTGAAGAGGGTGACGGGGTAGTCAAGGTCACACCTCCCTCATTTCGCTTCGACTTAAAAATCGAAGAAGACCTGATCGAAGAAGTCGCGCGTATGGTGGGTTACAACAATCTACCGACAACACCACCTAAAGCCCCCATTACTGCAAAAATTCGCGCTGAGAGCCAACGCAGCCCACACGCTGTACGTCGCCAATTGGCAGCATTGGGTTACCAAGAAACCATCAACTTCAGCTTTGTCGATGCGCGTTGGGAAAGTGAATTGACGGGTAACACCAACCCCGTTGCTTTGCTCAACCCTATTGCTAGCCAAATGAGCGTGATGCGTTCATCCTTGATCGGTTCATTGCTGCAAGTGGTGAAATTCAACGCTGACCGCAAAGCGCATCGAGTGCGTGTGTTTGAAATTGGTCGCGTGTTTTCCAAAAATGCCACCGTACCTGATAGCGACACCACAGTCAAAGGTTTCGACCAACCTATGCGTGTGGCCGGTATATCTTTCGGAAATGCGGCGCCCGTGCAATGGAACGTCAAAGACCAAGCCGCAGACTTCTATGACGTGAAGGCAGACGTGCAAGCACTTCTTGCACCAGCTGTGCCAAGTTTTGAAGTTGATACACACCCCGCTATGCATCCAGGCCGATGCGCGAAAGTCTTGCTCCATGGTCAAGCGATTGGCCATATTGGTGAGTTGCATCCCAAATGGCGACAAAGCTGGGATCTGTCCAGTGCCCCTGTGATGTTTGAGCTGAACTTATATGCAGTTACTGAACGTGCAGTGCCAGTTGCGCAGGCAGTAGAACGGTTCCCAAATGTTGAGCGTGATATCGCAGTGATCGTCAAAGAACACATCGCCCACGACCAAGTGATGTCTGTCGTGTATGCATCCAGCACCCAGGGTTGGCTGCGCCATGCTGTGTTGTTTGATGTGTACCGTTCAAAAGCTGCTAATGCATCTATGGCAGCGGATGAAAAAAGTCTTGCAATCCGATTGACTTTAAACAGCCACCAAGCCACCTTGAACGATGCACAAATCGACCAAGCCGTGCAAGCGGTTGTGGCGCAATTGGCACAACAGTTCAGTGCGCGCTTGCGTTCGTAAACTCTTCCTACTAGAGTCGTCTTATGGAAATTTCTTTTGAAAGTTTAGAAACCCCCGCGTTGACCAAAGCGCAGTTGGCAGATTTATTGTTTGAGCAAATTGGTTTGAACAAGCGCGAATCCAAAGACATGATCGATGCGTTTTTTGACCTAATTGCGCAAAGTTTGGTCGACGGGGTAGACGTCAAAATTTCTGGCTTTGGTAATTTCCAAATTCGAACCAAAGCACCGCGCCCTGGTCGCAACCCACGTACCGGTGAAGCCATTCCAATCGAAGCCCGCCGTGCTGTCACCTTCCACGCCAGCCATAAATTAAAAGAGCAACTGCAGGCTTAAGCCTTTCTGGGCGTATTTCGCCGCAGTTACATGTCAAAAAAGTACCTTTTTCTGTGGTTTTTATGATTTGTAGCCACTAAACACCTCCCAAATGGTCAAACTTCGTGTAACCTCTGCGGTCCCGTTTACAAGCTACTGATTTTCATGGAGAAATCCCTCCTTCCTTCCATACCCGCCAAGCGCTACTTCACCATCGGTGAAGTGAGCGACCTATGCGGCGTCAAGCCGCATGTGTTGCGTTATTGGGAGCAGGAATTCACGCAGTTGCGTCCGATGAAAAGACGTGGCAACCGACGTTATTACCAACACCATGAAGTGCTGATGATTCGCCGCATTCGCGATCTTTTGTACGACCAAGGATTCACGATCAGTGGTGCGCGCAACAAACTTCAAGAATTGGTACAAGGCGAACGTGACAAACGCCGTGCAGAAGAGGGTGAGATTGAATTCGATGCCAATGGCGTGAAAGAGCCCTTTGATATGCCTGCCGCTTTAGAAACAAGTAAAAGTATTTTGGTGTTTCAACCGAGCAATGAAAGCGTGAGCATATTGCGTCAAGAACTCACGCAAATCCGTGATTTGCTCTACGAGTCTAGACCCTAGCGCGCTATAATTTCTGTCTCTTCGGCGTGTAGCGCAGCCTGGTAGCGCACTTGCATGGGGTGCAAGGGGTCGCGAGTTCGAATCCCGCCACGCCGACCAAAACGAAAAGGGTTAGCAGCATTTGTTGCTGACCCTTTGTTCTTTTGGCTAAGGGTAATTACTGTTATTTTCCGAACCGCCAAAACCTTTTTTTGACAGATTTGTCAAAAAAATCTGTAAAAATAACCTTTTACGTTTTAAGTTTATTGATCAAGGAAAGTTAAATGAATACAACAGCAAACGTAGATGCGCATTCGGACAATCTGATTAAGCGTATCTTTACAGACCCAACATCCGAAGCTTTCAGGGTTTGGGTGGGATTAGTCAATTTCTGGATTTTTGTATCGTGTATTTCGCTGGCTGGTGAAACAGTCGAGCCCTATGCAACTGTGCATGCGCGTTTATTTGACATCATTGAATACGCTGCAGTTGCATTTTTTACCATTGACTACCTAGGCAATCTCTATTTCGCCAAAGATCGCGTCAAGTACTTCTTCAGCTTTTGGGGTTTGGTGGACTTGGTCTCTATCTTGCCAACCTATTTGATGATTTTGAATCTGACCGCTTTACAAGGCAGTAAAGTGTTCCGTGTATTGCGCGTGGTGCGGGTGCTTCGGGTGCTCAAAATGGCACGTATTGCTCTGCAGCAGATTCAAAGCAGCGTCAGAACTTCCAATCCGATTTTGACCAACCTGCGTATATATTTCATCGCGTTATTTTCTGTCGTGATGATCTCTAGCACTTTGATGTACTACGTCGAAGGTAACCTGTACTCACCAGAAGCGCTAGAACAAGGGCAAGCTTTGTTGGACGAGCAAATCAAAGCCAATCCGCTACCAGCTGATGCGCCACCAGAAGCTTCTAAATTTATGCCAACTGACCCCGTCAGCGGCAATCCTATTCCAGAAGACAAGCGTTTTTATACCTCTATTCCAGCCGCGATGTGGTGGTGTATCGTGACTTTAACTACCACTGGCTATGGTGATATGTTCCCCTTGACTTTTGGTGGTCGAGTGATAGCAGGCATCACGATGTTGTTTGGCTTGGTACTGTTTGGTATTTTGTTGAACATCGTGGGCAAAACCATCATGGTGATGCTCTTTGGTGAGAGCCTCAAAGACGAAGACAGTGCACCTGCTACCCGTGAAGCCATCCTGCGCATGATGGTGCAGCGTGAGTGGATATCAGAACACCGTGCATATGAAGTTGAATTGATGTCAGAACATGACATCAAGGAACGATTGAAATCGTTTTAAGACGCTTAAAAAAGCCACTTAATGTGGCTTTTTTGTTGGGGCACCCATGCTTTGCGGTGCCGCTTTCATTCTGAAAATATAAAAAGAAGATGGAGTGCATCGTGGGCGATTATTCGAACATGGCAAATTACTACGACGTGATCATGACGTCTGGATATTACGATTACGCCAAAATTGTGGATAACTTAGTTTTACAAGACAACCTCCAAAATATCTTAGAAATTGGATGCGGCACTGGATTGATTTTGGAAGAGCTGGCAAAACGCAAGCCCAGCGTGCAAATTTCCGGTATTGATTTAACGGCTCCTATGTTGGAAATCGCCAAGAAAAGACTGCATTCTTTTAAGAATGTTGCCCTTTCACAGCAAAACGTTTGCCATCTGAGCTTGTCAACTACCCATGATTTGGCATTTTCTTATGGCGGTGTTTGGTACTTCGTGATTGATGGAGACCAAGAGCCCTTCATGGTCAGCCATATTCCGGATCATGAAGCCAATGTGCTTGGTATAGAAAAAATGGCGCACCATATTGCCCCACATGGCACTTTGTTGCTGGGTATTCAAGGCCCACACCATGACTACGAGACCGTCATTTCTAACGGCATGAAGTATTCGCAAAAAATCGATCCTACCGATATTGGATTTACCAAACATTACTATCTTTCAGACGGTACGCAAACTTTGATGGCGCAAACGGTGAAATACAGAACCTACAACTTCGAAGAAGCAAAAAAAATGCTATCCGCCCATGGGCTCACCTATGTTCCTGAGACGCGCGATAACAAATTGTTTCTGCGTTTCAGTAAGGTCTAGAAATTATTCAATAAAAGCAAGCTTATGCATACCAAGAGAAGCGCTTTAGCCAATAGAAAGAATTTGCATGTCATCTAAGCCACGTTTGTTTTTTGTGGGGGTTGGAAATATGGGAAATCCCATGGCAACCAACCTCATCAAGGCTGGATACCCCACTACCGTATTCGACGTTACCCAAAATAAGGCCCATAACTTGATTGCCTTGGGAGCGAGTTGGGCCGAGAGTTTGGCAGTTGGTGCGAAAAATGCTGATGTGGTCATGTGTTCGTTGCCCGGCCCTAAGCAAGTGCGTGAGGTGATGTTGGGCGATCAAGGCCTGGTTGCCCATGTAAGGGCAGGCGCGACCATTATCGATACATCCACCAGCGCCGTTGATTTGGTCAAAGAACTCACACAGTTAACCCAAGCAAGAGGTGTTGATTTTTTAGAGGCACCTGTGACCAATGCCGTGGACTTTGCAGCCCTTGGCAGGTTATCGATTTTTGTAGGTGGCCAGCAAGTATGTTTTGACAAATGCAAGCCCTTGTTCGAAGTCATAGGTGAAAAGATATTTTTCGTCGGTGCGCCGGGCAATGGTGCCACCATCAAATTGCTGACTAATTTGTTGTGGTTTGTGAGTGCTGCAGCGATTGGTGAAGGCTTGATGTTGGGTGCAAAAGCTGGCATTCCTCTTGAGACCGTCTGGGAGGCTATCAAATCGAGTGCAGGCAACAGTTGGGTCGCGCAACACGACGTGCCATCGATTTTCGCTGGGCACTATGACCCGAGTTTTTCACTGGCGCTTTGTGTCAAAGATCTCACACTTATCAATGAAGTGGCGCAATCGCAGGGCTACGATTTAAAAATGGGTGGCCTAGCCAAATCTTTGTTTGAAGAAGCCATGCAAACCTACGGTGACGAGGCGGGTGAATTGCATGTAGTGCGCTTGTTGGAAGAGCGCGTGGGTCTTTTGCTAAGGCCCCCGCTTGGACAAGCTGTTTGATGCGCTGAGCCAGTTCTTGCAAAATACACAACATGCCCATTCGTAAACAACAGCAATTGATGGCGGAAGCACATCTACACATGCCGCAAGGCGTTGCAGAGAACTACCGCTATTGGGGCGACGAAAATACTGTTTTTGTAGAAAACGCCAAAGGCTGTGGGTTCACTGACTGTGATGGCAAAACGTATGTAGATTTCCGCTTAGGCTACGGCCCCATCATCTTGGGCTATCGCGATGCGCGGGTTGACCAAGCCGTGGTGGAACAAATTACCCAACGCGGCACCTTGACTGGTTTTTCTACCGCGCTCGACATTGAAGTGGTCAAACAGATCAAAGCGCTGTGCCCGCAGATAGACAAAGTTCGCTTTGCTAATTCAGGAACGGAAGCGGTGATGGGTGCGATTCGCACAGCCCGCGGCTACACCCAACGCGATCGCGTAGCGATTGTGGAAGGTTCTTTCCACGGACTCTTTGATGAAATGATGTGGAAGGCCGACATAGAAGCCTGGGATCCCAACAGCAAACTCGCACCTCGTGTCATTCCGTTTGGGGTGGGTGTACCCGAACGTGCTCGCGCATTGCTAGATATTTTTAGGCTCAATGATTTTGAAGGGCTAGAAGCGCTTTTTGCAACGCAACATGAGCAACTCGCGTGTGTGGTGCTTGAGCCCATCATTGGAAACGCAGGCAGTATTTCTGCAACTCCTGAGTGGTTGCAGCGTTTGCGAGATTTGTGTACTGAATACGGCACCATGCTCATCATCGATGAAGTCAAAACCGGATTTAGGGTTGCCAAAGGCGGTGCGCAATCACTCTATGGCATCTACGCTGACTTGACCAGTTACGCTAAAGCGATGGGTAACGGATATCCGGTTGCTGCTTTTGGTGGACGTGCTGTTGTCATGGATAAAGTAGGTTCTCACGCTGGGGGTGTCGTCCATGGCGGAACGTATACCGCTAACCTGGTGGGTTTGAGCGCGGCAAATGCCACCCTAAACGTTTTAACCAACACAAATGCGCTTTTGACGATTGATAGGGTGGGTGAACAAATTCAAGCACTACTAGGGCGTGTCTTTAGCCAAGCTGGGGTAGAGCATGCTTTCGCCGGTCCGCCTGCGATGTTTGGTATTCATTTCACACCCACAGTTCCGCAAAATTACCGCGACTGGCGCGTGACCAACAGCGATCTCTACCGCGCCTTTGCTTGGAAATTGATTGACCTTGGCGTTATGCTTGAGCCCGATTCACGTGAACCATGGTTTATTTGTGAAGCGCATCAGCAAATGGACTTTGCTTGGCTAGAAGATATGTCTTCCCAAGCCATTCGTTTTGCGCTCGATAACCACTAAACTTTCATCCATCATTTCTTAAGAAAAGGAAAATCATGGCAGATAACAATCCAACCAGCAATAACCTAGTGATTGGCGACGGTGTCACCTTCAAAGGTTCTATTTCTGCTCCTGGAAAAGCCATTATCAATGGCGTAGTGACTGGAGAGTTAATTGCCGACGATTTGCTAATCGGTCAAAAAGGCAAGGTGACTGGTGTAGTCCGCGCGCGCGAAATGGACGTTCACGGCGAGCTCAATGAAGACATCAGCTGCCGCTCACACTTGCTGATTCACAGCACCGGAAAAGTCACCGGCAAGCTTGAGTACCACGAGATCGAGATTGAGCGTGGCGGTAAGTTCAAAGGAACGATGAACCAAAAGTAAGTTAATGACTAACGCTTATTTTTATTTGCGTTAGTTTGACCCATAAGAAGAGAGAATTTATGCGTACCATGGTCTTACTGGCAAGAATTTCCGCTGTTCTTGCAGGCATTTTGCTTACCTTCATCACTGTTATGACTTGCGCAAGCATTGTGGGACGCGAGTTATTGGGCAGTGCGATAACGGGTGACTTTGAGCTCTCTGGCGCTGCAACTGGTGCGGCGATCGCCATGTTTATGCCCTGGTGCCAGGCCAAACGCGGAAATATCATTGTTGATTTTTTTACCGCTGGTTGTTCCGATAAAACCAATGTAGCCATGGACCGTTTCGGTGCGTTGTTGCTGGCCTTTTGTTTTGGTGTGCTTGCATGGCGTACTGGATTAGGTGGATTAAGTTCATATGCATCTAACTCAGGAACCATGATCTTGGGCTTTCCTGAATGGGTTGTCTATGTATGTATGACACCACCTTTCGCCTTGACGTGTTTGATTGCATTGGGCCAAGTCTTCCTTGGCTTTGACGATTCATTAGGAGAAACAGCATGACCAGCCTTCAAATAGTGGGCGTCATTTTCGGCATCATGCTGGTTTTGATGGCTGTACGTGTTCCTATTGCCGTATCGATGTTCATTGCTGGAGCCTACGGATATATTGTGCAAACTGGTTGGTTGCCATTTGCCAACTTTTTAAATAACCAAGCCTTTGCCCGATTCGCGAGCTACGACTTGTCCGTGATTCCCTTGTTTATTTTGATGGGGCACTTTGCAACACAGGGCGGTATCAGTAAAGCCTTGTTTGACTTCGCAGCAGGCGTGATGGGGCGCTTCAAAGGCGGCTTAGCGATGGCAGCTGTGTTGGCATGTGCCGCCTTTGGTGCCATTTGTGGATCTTCTGTGGCCACTGCTGCGACGATCACAGGGGTGGCTTTGCCAGAACTCAAACGCCATGGTTATTCAGGACGTCTTGCTACCGGCACATTGGCGGCATCTGGAACCTTGGGTATCTTGATCCCGCCCTCGGTTCCTTTGGTGATTTATGCGATTTTGACTGAGCAAAATATTGCCAAACTTTTTGCTGCAGCCATGGTGCCAGGCATCATCGCTATGTTTGGTTACATGGCAGCTATTGCTATTTACGTACGCTTGGTGCCCGGTCATGCACCGGAAGTTGATGATGATTTTTCGCGATTGACGTGGCAGTCATTTAAAGGTGTTGCGCCCATCATGGCGATTTTCATCATCGTGTTTGGTGGTATTTACAGCGGAATGTTTACGCCTACAGAAGGCGCTGCTGTGGGTGCCGCGAGTACTTTTGTCGCGTCCTTGTTTAAGGGCGAAATCAATTGGGACAAGTTCAAGCAGTGCTTCTATGCAACAGCTGATAGCTCGGCCATGATTTTCTTGATTTTTATTGGTGCAGATTTAATGAACGGTGCTTTGGCGCTTTCACAAGCTTCTGTGCAATTGACCGAAATGGTCACAGGACTCGGTTGGCCTCCTTTGATGGTTGTCGCTGGTATCTTGTTGTTTTATGTTGTTTTAGGCGCTGTGATGGATGAGTTGTCGATGATTTTGTTGACGATTCCAATCTTTTTCCCCATCGTGATGGGTATGGATTTTGGATTGCCAAAAGAGTCAGTCGCCATCTGGTTTGGCATTTTGGTCTTGATGGTGGTGGAGTTTGGTTTACTAGCGCCACCCGTTGGACTGAATGTCTATGTGGTCAATGGCATGGCCAAAGACATACCAATTGCCGAGAGCTATCGTGGCGTGATGCCATTCTTAGTAAGTGACACGATCAGAACGTTATTGATACTCTTCTTCCCTGGTATTTGTCTTTGGTTGGTTTCTGTTATCACATAGCAACTACCGACATTGAGTGGAGCTTGTAAAGAAGAAGATAGGCCCCACTGACGCAGGAACAAAAAGGGAGGCTAAGCCTCCCTTTTTGTTTGCCATAGAACTTAAGCAACCATTGGGGTCGCAGTTCAGTTACTTGGTGTACTTAGCGATCAAGCCTTGTGCTTCGTGAACTAGGTTGGCGCCATCAACGCCTTTCTTGTCCATATCGCTGATCCACTCGTTACTTAAGCTGGCAGATGCGCGTTTCCATACATCCAACTCGCCTTTTGGAATGATGGTGATGGTGTGGCCACCTGCAATCATCTTGGCTTTACCTGGAACGTCGTTGTCGCCTTGGGTCTTGCCTAAAAATGCCGAGAGTTCGCGCCCTGAGTTTTTGTCAATGACTTTCTTCAAGTCTGCAGGCAAAGACTCGTACTTGGCTTTGTTCATCGGCACCACGAAGACGGTGGTGTAGAGCGCGTTTTCGCCGCGATCGGTCTCAGCGGTGTAGCGGGCCAGTTCTTCAATCTTCAAAGTTTGTGCGACTTCGTAAGGAATCACAGCGCCGTCAATCGTGCCTTTAGACAAAGCATCTGGTACTGCTGGAACCGGCATGCCGACGGGAGTCGCACCCATGCTGGCGAGCAACTTGGTCGTCAAGCGGGTTGGTCCACGCAACTTCAAGCCTTTGATATCGGCCATAGTTTTGATTTGCTTTTTCGCTGTAAAGATATTGCCAGGGCCGTGGACGTGCATGGCCAAAACCTTCACATCTTTGAACTCGTCTTTGGCAAATTTTTCGTAGTAGTCCCATGTCGCGCGGCTAGTAGCCTCGGGTGTGGTCATCATGAAAGGTAATTCAAAGACTTCCATTTTTGGGAATCGACCTGAAGAGTAACCAGGCAAAGTCCAAACCACGTCTGCGACGCCATCGCGGGCCTGGTCATACAACTGGGGTGGCGTTCCGCCAAGTTGCATCGCTGGGTAGATTTGACATTGCAAACGGTCCTTGGAGTCTTTGGCAATGTTGTCGCACCAAGTGCGCAGCATCTTGGTGTGCTGAATAGATGTGGGGCCTAAAAAGTGGTGTACTTTCAAAATGATGGCCTCTGCTTGGGCAGAGCCAATGAGACTTACAAATGCTGCAGCAAAAGCCGCGTGCTTAAAGACCTTTTTCATTAAAAACTCCAATGGGGAAAAGAAACTTAGGCATAGTAATCCGACCAAGCGGTCGGTTAATTAAGGGTTTACTCGATATCGGCGTGGTGCAAAGCAAAGTTCTGTGACTTCATATCTGCAAAGTAGCACTGTAATGTCTGTTTGACAGTGCGAAATGCCAGCTCATCCCAAGGAATGTCTTTTTCGCTGAACAAGCGCGCCTCCATCGTTTCGTGACCAGGGGCAAATGAGTCGCTGGTCAAACGGGCGAGAAAGAAAAAGTGCACTTGTCCAACCCGCACCACATTCATGATGCTAAATAGCTCTTGCATCTCAAACTGGGCACCAGCTTCCTCCACGGTTTCGCGGGCTGCGCCTTGAGCAAGTGTTTCACCGAGTTCCATAAAGCCTGCAGGCAAAGTCCATTTGCCTAGGCGTGGCTCGATGTTGCGCTTACACAGCAATACCTTGTCTCCCCAGGTGGGCACAGTTCCCACCACATTGAGCGGATTTTCATAATGCACCGCATGACAAGCAGGACACACCGCGCGAAGTCGAGTGTCGCCATCGTCGGGCAAACGATACTCCACCGCGGTTCCGCAGGCTTTGCAATGTTTGATCTGCGCGCGGTGCAACATGAGTTGACGTTTTAGCTGACGTGGACTTGGATCTCGCCCAAGCCGTCGACGACTCCTACCAAGGTGTCGCCAGGCACTACAGCGGCCACGCCTTCTGGAGTTCCGGTGAATATTAAGTCGCCAGGTTGCAATTCCCAAGCGGCGGATAAATGTTCGATAGTTTCTGCAATATTCCAGATCAATTTGCTGACGTGGCTGCGTTGGCGGTCTTGGCCATTGACTTGCACATAGATTTCTGCATTTTCCACATCACCCGCCTGTGCGGCAGGGGTAATAGGGCCCATGGGTGCGCTATGGTCAAAGCCTTTTCCAATACACCAAGGGCGGCCTTGTTTCTTCATCTCGTTTTGCAGATCACGGCGCGTCATGTCCAAACCAACCGCATACCCGTAGATGTGTTGCATCGCATTGGCTGCAGAAATATTTTTTCCGCCTTTGCCGATAGCGACAACCAATTCGATTTCGTGGTGGAAGTTTTTAGTCAAGCTGGGGTAGGGCATATCTACCGTTTGCCCGCTGGGAGCAAAGAGCAATGCATCTGCGGGTTTTAGAAAAAAGAAAGGGGGTTCACGCCCAGTGAATCCCATTTCTTTGGCATGCTCTTCGTAATTGCGGCCTACACAATAGATGCGGTGGACAGGGAACTGTTCTGTTTTTCCAATAACGGGAACGCTAACGAGGGCTGGTGGTGTAAAAAGGTATTGCATAGTGAAGTTGAGAGAAATAAGTGATAACGGTGCAACTGAAAACCCGCTTAGTCTAATGCCTTGTGTCTGGCGGTATCCTTGGTTGCTATGCAGATACAAGACTGGCAACTTCCACTCGGCGTTCAAGCGCTGTGCACCACAAGGCTTGGCGGCGTGTCACTTCCTCCTTTCGACAGCTTGAATCTAGGAGACCATGTTCAAGATGAGCCACACCACGTAACGCAGAACCGAGATATCTTGAAGCAGAAACTTCAGGGTGCACGCCCCGTATTTCTCAAGCAAGTGCATAGAAGCGATGTGTTGAATTTAGAGCCCTCCACACCAGACGGCGCCACTGCAGACGCATGCATCACACCAACTCCTTATCTGGCTTGCACCATCATGGTGGCTGATTGCTTGCCTATTTTGTTTACGGATTCCAAAGGTGTCATAGTCGCTGCAGCCCATGCGGGTTGGCGCGGACTAGCCCATGGGGTAGTAGAGAACACCGTTAACACCATGTGTTTGAAAAGTGGCGTTCATCCGAGCGACATATTGGTGTGGTTAGGGCCTTGTATTGGGCCAAACGCTTTTGAAGTTGGATCTGAAGTGCGTCAGGCCTTTTTACAAGCGGATAAAACAGCAAGAAGATGTTTTAAAAAACATCCTG
>Ga0114963_10001888_pt1 | contig 14263 bp, 14 predicted proteins | sample C_131016_EF_Meta_FD_87019 | JGI IMG/M metagenome (GOLD analysis project Ga0114963, IMG submission 87019) | Freshwater microbial communities from Lake Croche, Canada to study carbon cycling - C_131016_EF_MetaG | ecosystem: Environmental > Aquatic > Freshwater > Lake | place: Lake Croche, Canada...
CAATCTTTAGGTTTTGCAATTTTTATCTTAAATTTAAGGTTCATTTATGGATGATAACGTGGTTAGTAGCTAGGAAGATATTGGAATGAGCGCTAATGCTTCTATAGCTCAGTTGGTTAGAGCAGAGGACTCATAAGAAAGAAGCCCTAGGGGTCTTGTAGTTAAGACCTTAATGTATTCAAGAGGTTAGTGGTGAATGAGGCGGTATAAATTCACTACACACCGACTACACACCAGGGCAATTTTCATGGTGTGTAGTAAATGCAGTTTTAGTGTGGTTTTGCAGTAAAAAGCACCCGTCAAAAGGTGTGTAGTAAATGTAACGATTAAGGGCCCATAGCTCAGTTGGTTAGAGCAGAGGACTCATAGCGAAAGTTGTGCCTTATGCGTGGAAACTGCATAAGGGATGGTGTCAAATTCGGAGAAAGCTAAAGGCAGCCAAAAGCTGCACAAGCTAACGCCGAGCCAAGCTTCAGCGTGAAAGTGCTGTTGAAGGCGTAGAAACTAGACGGCACCCATCTAAGTTGAGCAATCAATATGATGAAGGCATAGTCCAGGGAGTAATGAAAATTACACAAACCGGAATCCTTTGGTCCCAGGTTCAAGTCCTGGTGGGCCCACCAGAAAAGCAAACCCCAGTTAGAGATAGCTGGGGTTTTCGTCTTTTTGAGAGTACTTGATAGTAATATGATGTAAAGATTCTTATCTTATACAAAAATTCTAGGGGACAAAATGAAAATCAGTAAAAAGCTCTTTATTGGCCTGCTTGCTTTCTTAGGATTTTCCCAAGCCTTTGCCGCTGGGAAAATCGAAATGAATGAATACATGATTCAGAGTGATACTCCTGGTATCTCTCTTTATGTTCGCAATAAACATTTGGCAGGAATGAAAAAGTTCTCTCCTGAGAAAACATTACTGTATGTACATGGCTCAACCTATCCAGCTGAAACTGCTTTTGACTTGTCATTAGGTGGCACATCTTGGATGGAATATATTGCCGCTAGAGGATATGACGTCTGGTTGGTCGATTTGCGTGGCTACGGAAAATCATCTCGACCACCAGAAATGGATCAACCTGCCGACCAAAATCCACCCATAGTGCGCACCAATGTTGCGGTAAGCGATGTCTCTAGTGCGGTAGATTACATTCTTAAAAAACGCAATATCAATAAGATGAACTTGCTTGGATGGTCATGGGGTACCACCATCATGGGTAAGTACACTGCCGAAAATAATCAAAAAGTAAATAAGCTTGTTTTATATGCGCCACAATGGTTACGTCAGGGCGGTGCGCCATTAACAGATAAAGGTGGACCATTAGGGGCTTATCGAGTGGCTTCAATTGCTGATGCCAAAGGGCGTTGGTTGACTGGAGTGCCGGAGAGAGCAAAGGCTACTTTAATTCCGGAAGGCTGGTTTGAGAAATGGGCTGCGGCAACATTTGATACTGATCCATGGGGTAGGACTCAAACTCCTAAAAAACTTCGTGCACCAAATGGCACTGTTCAGGATGCCCGTGAATTCTGGACAGCAGGAATTCCAGTTTATGAGCCTAAAGATATTCGTGTTCCAGTTATGCTGGTCCATGCCGAGTGGGATGCCGACTTGCCTAGCTACATGATGTATGAATATTTCACAAAGCTAGAGAATGCTCCTTATAAAATCATGCTGCAAATTAGTGAAGGCACCCATACGATCATCATGGAAAAAAATCGTATGCTAATGTTCTCTGGGGTGCAGGAGTTTTTGGATAGTGCATTTAAGCCGGAGAAATAAGAATTAACCCAAAAACTAGAAAACCAAACCCTCATCAGTAATGGTGGGGGTTTTGTCTTTTGAGCGTTACTTAAAGTAACGCTTAGATTTTGATTTATATTAACTCTTATCTCTATTTTGTGAAAACTCTCTAATGCCAAGTATCTCGAAGGACGGTCTTAAGCTAATTAACAGGGATACCCTTTGGGATAAAGCCTATTTGTCTTTAAGAAGTGCATTATTAGCAGGTAAATTTGTTCCTGGGGAGCGAATCATTTTAAGAAAGATTGCTCAAGACTTAGGGATTAGCCTCACTCCAGTCCGTGACGCCATTAATCGTTTGGCTGCAGAAAATGTTCTTGAGAGAGGCGGGGTTGGACAGGGTGGTGGGGCCTCAGTACCTTTATTCACGTCTAATGAGTTTGCTCAATTAATGATGATACGCAGTAGCTTGGAGCCATTGGCTGCAGAGGCAGCAGCAAAGAATGCAACTAAATCAGAAATAAAAGAAATTTCGAAGCTTTTGATTGATATGAGAAATTTAGCTGAAACTGGAAACCTTGCTTCTTATCTAGACGCCCACTATAAATTTCATTTTGGGATTTATAAGTTAGCCAACCAACCAATTCTTATTCAAGCAATTGAAGGGGCTTGGCTTCGCTGTGGACCTACCTTAAATCTGGCCTTACCAGCGAACAAGCCGGGGCAAAAAAGACATAAATATCACTTGGCTGCACTAAATGCTCTTAAGAAAGGCGATGGTATTGCGGTAGCCAGAGCCATTCGAGCAGATATTGAAAGCTCTCGCCTAGACATCTGTAATTTGTTGGATTAGTTCCATGGGTAACGGAGGGGTATTCATCTATTCCCCAAATGAATGTTATTTGTTATAACATTGGTATGTTTCTTAATTAAAGGAGTGAATATGAACACTTTTAAAAAAGTTATGGGTAGATTTACGATTTCTGCAGTGTGTATATTTTTGGTTTTTGGCTCAGCCAATGCCGCTGAATTCCCGACCAAGGAGATAAAACTAGTGGTGCCTTGGAATGTGGGTGGATCAAACGATATTTCAGCGAGACTAATTTCTAAAATTTTGGCAGATGAGGGTATTACTGTCGTCGTAGATAACGTTGCAGGAGCAACGGGAACTATTGGCATGACAAAGGTAGCTAACGCGGATCCTGATGGCTATACCATCGGAATGGGAACCAGTTCTACTCTAGCAATGATTGCGCAGGGTTTAACACCGCTTAAAAATGAACAATTTGCTCCAATAGCACGTGTCACAACGGATCAATTATTACTACTAGTTCCAAAAGATAGCCCTACAAAAGACTTGGATAGCTTTGAGGCAATGGTTAAAAAGAATCCAGGAAAAATATCTATTGGTACGCCAGGAAGCAATAATTTAAATCATATTTTTGCGGTTATGACCGGTAATGTTGTTAATTCAGAAATTATTACCGTTCCCTATACAGGTGGATCTAAGGTGATTGTAGATCTCGCTGGCAAGCAAATTGCAGCCGCAGTCTTAAAGCCATCAGAAAGTAAGGCGCAGATTGATTCGAATATGGTCGTGCCTTTGGGTGTGTTCGCAAATGAGCGGATTAAATCAATGCCTAATATTCCTACTTTTAAAGAGAAGGGGTATAACGTTTTTCCATATGGGCCATTAGTACAGATGGCATATCTAGCTGCTCCTGCAAAGACACCTCCAGAAATTCAAGAAAAATTAATTAATATTTTCAACAAGGCTATTCAAGATCCTCGTTTTAAGGCTGCTTCTGAAGATGGTGGCGCAAGAGTCGATAGTCTGACTGGTAAGGCTTTAGGTACCGAGATTATCGCCGTCACAAATACCTTGGCAGTGGTTGGAAAAAAAGTATTTTCTGAAAAAAAATAAATATCTGAATTCGAAAGTAGATTGATGAGTCAAATTAAAAAAGTTACCTGCCACGTTGTTTCTGCGCCTGTAGCAAAGCCTTTTACTTCCTCTAGAGGATGGATTTACAAAACCCGAGGCTCTTGCATTGTGGAAATAGAAACAAATGATGGCATGGTGGGGTGGGGCGAATGCTATGGGCCTTCGGCTGTCTCAAAGGCGTTTATTGATAGCCAATTTGGACCTCGAATTATTGGTAGAGATCCATTTGACGTAGAGGTAATTTGGGAAGATTTGTATAACCGCATTAAGGATTACGGCACTAAAGGTATGGCGATTTCTGCCATTAGCGGAATAGATATTGCATTATGGGACGTTATTGGCAAGTCTTGCGGGCAACCAATTCATAAGTTGATTGGAGGCTCCTATCGAGATGAGGTAACAGCATATGCAACCGGCCTATATTTTATAGATATGGATCGTTTAATTGAAGAGGCGGTTGAAGAGGCGATCGAATTTAAACAAAATGGCTTTATGGCCATTAAGATGAAAATTGGCTTAGGCGACTTAAAGTTAGATATCAGGCGTGTAGAGGCGGTTCGAAAAGCGGTAGGAGATGATATGCGATTGATGGTCGATGCTAATCATTGCTTCACCGTACCTCAAGCCATAAAGATTGGGCGAGAACTTGAAAAATTAGACATCGAATGGTTTGAGGAGCCTATCTCTCCTGAAGATTTAGATGGCTATGTTGAAGTGACCCGCGCTCTTGATATGGCTGTAGCTGGTGGGGAAAATGAATTTACCCGATGGGGCTTTAGAGATATTGTGGTGCGTAAGGCCATGGATATTGTTCAGCCCGATGTTTGTGCTGCGGGTGGTATTAGCGAATGCCGTAAGATTGCAACGCTTGCTAGTGCGCATGGTGTTGAGTGCGTTCCACATGCATGGGGATCGGTTATAGGAGTCGCTGCAACCTTACATTTCTTGGCGGCGCTTCCGGATCAGCCGCCTAGTTTTAAGGGTAATCCTCCGTTATTCGAGTTTGAGCAATGCGAGAATCCATTTCGCGATTTACTATCAGTCGAGCCTATTATTCAGCGTAATGGTAAGGTGAGTATTCCTAAAGGCTCAGGTCTTGGTATTGAAATTAACCGGCATATCCTTGATCAATACCGAGTCGCATAGATTGCTGTTATGCGTTATTTAACATTTATTAGGGGTGAACAGTCACCTGCAGTGGGTGTTCTGCTGAGTGACTCTTTGCGCGTGTTAGATCTTTCCCATGCCAGTTGTAGCGACATCATGGCTGGTTTAGGTTCTAATTTACTTGATATGGTTAAGGCAGGTTTACCTGCCTTAACTACGAAAATCACTAGCAAAATTGAGATTGGTAGTTATGATCCAGAGGCTATATTACGTCTCAATGCCATTGCAATTTGCGCCCCAATTCCTAGGCCAGGAAAAGTTGTTGGGGCTGCATATAACTTTACAGATGCATTGGATGAGCGTTCAATGCCTTATCCAGCTGAGCCAGTTATTTTCATTCGATCTGGAAATACCGTCATCGGACCAAATGATGCCATCCTCATCCCGCCAGATGTCGGGAATGTAGGTTACGAAGCTGAGTTAGCTGTAATAATTGGCAGGCGTGCATTATTCATTGAGCCGAAAGATGCCATGGACTATGTCGTGGGTTACACAGTGCATAACGATATCAGTGGTAGCGGCATGATCAAGCAGGATAAGGGTAACTTCGTCCGCGGTAAGAATATGCCAGCTTCCGCTCCCTTTGGACCTTTTCTGGTTACTGCTGATGAGGTTGCGAATCCTTATGCCATTCGAATTAAATTGGATGTAGACGGGAGGGTGCTTCAGGATGGTACTACGGGCACAATGCTCTTCAAAATTGCAGAATTAATTTCCTTTATTTCTAAGCAAATGCCTCTTGAGCCTGGCGATATTATTGCAACAGGGACTCCTGCTGGCCTGGCGATGGTACATGAGCCAACTGCCTGGCTCAAACCAGGTCAAGCGGTACGTGTTGAACTTGAGGGGCTAGGTATGCTTAACAATCCAATTAAAAAGGGAGTGCCATTTCTTGAATAAAAAATTTAAGGTTCTTTTAACAAATCCAATCTATCCGGAGTTTCATCAAGCGCTTTCAGAGGACTGTGACATAGTAGTAGCACCCGATACAAAGCCTGAGACCTTAAAAGGACTTATTTCAGACTGTGATGGCTTGATTGTCCGCTGTCAACTACCCCAAGATATTTTTGATGGGGCGTACCAGTTAAAAGCGGTTGTACGACATGGCGTTGGGCTCGATTTTATTCCAGTAGATATCGCTACTAAAAAAGGGATACCTGTTGCAAATTTGCCAGGTTCAAATACGAATGCTGTGGTTGAGTATTGCTTGGCTACAATTTTTTATTTCCGTCGCCGCTTGGATTTAATTGATTCACAGTTACGAAGCCAGGGATGGGCAAAATCTCGCCCACTAGCAGATCCCTCAACCGAGATAGCAAATACTACCTTGGGAATTATCGGGTTTGGGGCTATAGGCAGCAAATTAGCAAATGCAGCAACTGGATTGCAAATGAAAACTATTGCACTTACTAGACGACCAGAGACACTGCCAGGCGGAGTTCGCTCAGTTTCTAAAGCCGAATTATTTTCACAATCAGATGTGATAGTAGTTTGCTGCCCTTTGAATGAAGAAACGCGAGGGCTGGTGGATCAAGCTTCGATTTCAATAATGAAGTCTAATGCTGTCCTAATTAATATTGCTCGCGGGCCTGTAATGGATACGCGAGCTGTTCTTGATGCCTTAGCAGGAAAAAAAATAGCTGGGGCTGCGATGGATGTTCATGATCACCAGCCCTTGATAGGAGATGAGGCCATCTTCGATTGTCCTAATCTATTGCTTACGCCACATATAGCTTCAATGACTGCTAGTAGCATGCGAGGTATGAGTGAGGGGTCTGTAAAAACAATTCTTGATATTTTCAAAGGGAATCATCCCGAAAATATTGTTAACCCAGAAGTATTTCTTTAATTGAGAAAATCATGACAAGTCATCCAATGCGTATCGTGAAGTTAGAGGCTGTTCCTATCTCCTTTCCCGTTCCCGAGAATAAGTCTGTTCGACTAGGTATTGGTAAATGTGTAAAACGTGATTCAGTACTAGTGCGTATCGAAACTGAAGATGGCCATATTGGATGGGGTGAGTCACATCATGGGCGCGCCCCAGGTGCAATTGCAAAGTTAATTGATACGACTATGCGGGAACTAGTTCTCAATAGTGATGCAATGGATATTAATGGTATCTGGGCTCGTGTTTATAAAATGCAAATCTCAAGCCATGGTATGGGGGCAGCTGCAGTCTTAGCTTTGAGCGGTATTGATATTGCACTATGGGATATACGCTCCCAGATCATGCAACAGCCTTTATATCGGATGTTGGGAGGTGCTTCCAAAAAGATTAAAGCCTATGCAGGCGGCATTGCTTTAGGATGGCAAGAGCCAGCATCTTTAGCCAAGGAGGCTCAGGAGCACGTAGCAACTGGGTATCGAGCCTTGAAGCTACGCGTGGGAGATACTGCGGAGAAAGATATAGCAAGAGTACAGGCAGTTCGTAAAGCAGTCGGTGGAGATATCGATTTATTGGTTGATGCTAATACAAATTACACATTGGCAGATGTGAGAAAGGTAATGCCTGTATTTGATGAAGCCGGGGTAAGCTGGCTTGAGGAGCCATTCCCACCACAGGATCGTAAGGCATATCGAATGGCTCGTAGTTTAGGGCGAGTTCCCTTTGCAGCTGGTGAAAATCACTATACACGTTATGACTTCTCAACCCTCTTAGACGATGGAGATGTTCAATTTATGCAACCTGATTTATCAAAAACAGGAGGTGTTACTGAATCTATAAAAATTGCTGCGATGGCAAGTGCTAATAAGTTAACAATTAATCCGCATACCTCTGCTACAGCTATCAACATGGGAACGACTATTCATTTTTTATCAGCCATTGATAATCCTGGATATTTTGAAGGGGATGTTACATCGCTCAATCCCTTTAGAGACGAAATGATGGATAGAGTTGCTTATGAACTTGATTCGGAAGGTTTTGTAAAGCCATACGAAGGCATTGGTATTGGCATGAAAATTAATCTAGATTTTGTTAAAGAGCACCCCTTAATTGATGGGCCTTGTTATGTATAGGGCAGATATTCTGTCATTAGAGGGAATCGGGTTTTTACTTATCCCGAAAACTTGAAAAATAGTTATGCTGAACTAAATTTAAAAATAGCATACTGGAGAGAGATATGAGTTTAGTGATTACACCTGAAAATTCTTCTAGGCCATCTTTTGTAGGAGTCGTATCTGGCGTGGATCTAAGCAAGCCGCTAGATCAGGAAGTGGTTGGGGCTATTGATCGTGCCATGGATCAATATGCGGTTTTAGTCTTTAGAGATCAGCCATTAACACAGGATGAACAAATTGATTGCTCGATTCAGTTTGGACCGCTTGATTCTGGATTACGTAAAGCAACTGGAGCTCCAACGCGCTTTAATCATGATCAGCTAATTGATATTGGCAATGTGGCTCTGGATGGATCTATTGCAAATTCAAACAATAAGAGGCTTATAGGTGTATTGGCTAATCAACTTTGGCATAGTGATAGCACGTTTCAAAATCTCCCGATTAAATACTCAATGCTATCCGCAGTTGTGGTACCAGAAGAGGGTGGTCAAACACAGTGGACAGATTTAAGGGCTGCCTGGGATACCTTGTCAGAGAAAACAAAGCAGTACATAGAGGAAAAAACGGGGTGGCACTCCGCATTTCACTCTCGTATTTTGTTGGGTGATGATAGCTATACTGAGGAGCAGTTATCAAAATTTCCTCCAGTTGAGCGACCCTTGGTGCATGTTCATCCAGGCTCTGGGCGAAAAGTTTTATTTCCTAGCGTGCATATTACTCATGTCAGTGACTTGGCTGTGCCTGAGGGTAGATTATTAGTTGCGGAATTGCTTGAGCATGCGACTCAGCCTCAGTTTGTTTATTCTCATCATTGGAGGTCTGGAGACTATGTGATGTGGGATAACCGCTCAACACTACATCGTGGAACCCGTTACGATCTTTCTGCCAGAAGAGATTTAAGAAGAACTACCACATTAGAGCGTAACTATATAGCTGTAGAAGTCGCTGCCTAACAGCTAACTCTTTACTTTTAAGGTGATTAAGTTGATAAAACTACTTTGTAATTCTTTCTTATTGTTTTCCATAACTTTTACTGGTGCATCAATTGCACAGGTATATCCGTCAAAGCCTGTAAGAGTAGTCGTTCCTTTTGCTCCCGGCTCTGCTTCAGATACGGTTGCCCGTTCTGTGGCCGAAAAGTTGACAGCTTCAATGGGTCAACCTTTTATTGTTGAAAATAGAGCTGGTGCCGGAAGTACCATTGGCAATGATTTCGTATCAAAATCAACGCCTGATGGATATACCTTACTAATATCGACAGCGGCCTTACCAATTGGCGCTTCTGCCTATTCAAACTTGAAATATGATACTAGTGCGTTTGTATCGGTCACAGTGTTCACGAACTCAGCACTCGCATTGGCAGTGAATCCTACTTTTCCAGCAAAGAATATTGGAGATTTTATTGAGTATGTCAAAGCAAACCCCGATAAGGTTAATTTTGGATCTCTAGGTATGGGGACATCTCATCATGTGACCGCTGAAAAACTTAAATTAGACGCGGGAATAAATATGGTGCATGTGCCATATAAAGGATCGGGACCAGCGCATCTTGATTTAATGGGCGGTCAAATACAAGCCATGTTTGATAATTTAGTTGCCCTAATGCCTCATTTCAAAAGTGGGAAGTTACGACCGCTAGCGGTTACAACATTAAAGCGTCACCCTCAGTTGCCAGATGTTCCAACCCTATCAGAGTCAGGCGTAAAAGGCTTCGAAGCGGTGGCTTGGTTTGGAATGGTAGCGCCACCAGGAACCCCTAAAGACATTATCAACAAACTAAATTCCGAAGTTGTAAAAGCTTTAAATATGCCAGAGCTTCGTCAGCGACTAATTGATGGTGGATCTGAGGTTATTGGTAACTCTCCTGAAGAGGCCGATCGATTTTTAAAGTCTGAAATAAGTAAATGGGGCAGGGTTGTTAAATCGGCAAAGATTAGCGCAGACGTCCAATAGTTTTGAGATAGGATCAGTATTGCCATCCTCAAAGTAGTGAAAGCTACACAAACCGGAATCCTTTAGTCCCAGGCTCAAGTCCTGCTAGGATGGTTGAGATTTAAACTTGCGGCCAATAGATTAAAAGGCCCAATGCGCTCTTTAATTATTGAAGTATTTCAGGTGGTAATGTAAGAGCATATTAATCCTGCCCTAAGCGACACCGAATTAAAAGAGGCTCTAGAGACTCATATCGCCAAAGTCAAATTTGGTAATGGAGACGCTTTGTCGCCTATTATTTCTAGCAACCAATATTTACCCCACCGCCAACCTTGCGCACTGAGCCATCACTCGATGCCGCAGCATCCTTCTAGGCATCTTTTGCCAGATTGCTTGCTCTGTCTTTACCTCATCAAAGTACTCTCTGACCACAATGGGGTGACTTCGATCTTTGCGATAAATCGTGCATTCCATCCAAACGGGGATGCCATTGGTATTTTCGGGTGATTGGCTAAAAGTCATTCCATCAAAGGCAGGATGATGATTGAGTAACTTAGCGTAACCCTCTACTGTAATGAACGCTTGCCATCGGCAATCATCATATAGCGCTAGTGCTACCTCTTCTTTAAGGGGATCTAGGCTATTCTCTTTAGCTAATCTTAATAGTGCTAGCAAAGTTTGTTTAGGTGCCATCACTTGTAAATTAATCCATGCTTGTAATTCAGATTCTTCAAGGTTTAAGGATTGCCTAGTAAGACTTATCTCTTTAGCTATTAAATGATTGATAAGCTCTATCGGTAGTGTAAGGCTTGATTCTTGATTAGCCGTCTTACTGGGTTTTACTTTTTGGCTTGGGGTAACTGCTCCATCATCACCATCTAATAAATCCTCTTGGATACCGACTAAGCTAAAGGTAGGAGCAAGATTTTCTGTGCTTACTGTGGTAGTTGATGTAGTGGGAGCTCCAAAATCTCTTTGTGCGAGCTCTTTTAAAGTGTAGGTACGTTTACCTAATTTTTTATTTAGTTGATTTGGTTTCATATAGGTCTTCTATGGGGTCTGCTATTTAGATATGAGTTCTTTAATCACCAGTCTTCTGGAGTTTTGTACTGGCACTTGGTATTGCGGGATCAGCTCTGGGTGTTCAATCTCCAGGCGCTTACTATCTAGGCGATAGCTTTGCTTGGGACTTCTCCAAGTTGCTAGCACTTGGCCTTGATAGGTCAAAAGCTCAGCTTCTCCCATGCGCCCCATGATGGTTTGTTTGATGTGGGAGATCTCTATCTCTTTCGATTTAATCTCACTATTAAGTGTCTGAAGTTTTTGGGTAAGCTCGCACACGCTGGGATCAGCTTCTACTGCTTTGCCAGTGACTTCTCTTTTAAAGAGCTGTTGATAATCCGATTCACATTGCGCTGGTGGCGGCGTATCGTTTTGTACGTAATTACTCCAAAAGGCTGCCGCTTTAGAGATAATTAGATCTTCCAGTTCTTTATCGCGATAGACCTCATAGATCCGAAAATCACAATTGCCAAACAGGACTGCTACATCGCATCTCTCTAGATTGGTAATCGCCAGATACCAAAGGCATTGCACCAGATAACTCATGGGCACCTCATCGGTACCCAGTTCTCCCCAATCAGATTGATTAAAGGGACTTGCCGTTTTGCACTCTAGTAAATGGGAAGCTGCGCATGAGCCATCACTATTCAATAACTCACCAGCTGCCTGATCTGCGCTATCAAATACAAAGCGATCAATGTGACCGACCATAAAGGGGTATTGGGGGTGAGCAATACCCTCTTCGCTATGAACTAATGAGAAACCGGTTTGAGTGGCGTATTCAGAAGCGACAAAGCTTTCGGCAAAAGAGCCAAAGCGCACGGGCAGATTATTGACCGTATTGACTACGCGTCCGGTTTTTTCAAGCCATACGTCTAATGGAGTGCGGTACTTGGAAAAACCTAGGATTGAGCCAATATCCGAGCCGCCTAGGTATTTAGTGCGATTGGCTGTAAAATCATGATTATTAAGCATTTTTGAATTCCTTTAGGTCTAAATAAATTTAAATTAATTCTTAAAAGAACTAATTTAATTCATTATAGGATAAATATAATTTGATTACAAGCGCACAAATAAGAGCTGCTCGTGCGTTGCTCGACTGGTCTAGAACTGATTTATCTGAAAGGTCAGGTGTTGGTGCTTCAGCGCTAATGCGTCTTGAGTCAGCAGAAGGCGTCCCAAGCGGAAACATTAAAACCTTTGAAGCAGTTCAGAGGGCCCTTGAATCTGCGGGAATTGAATTTATTGGTACCCCAGAAGAGGGTGCTGGGTTACGCTGGAAGAAGGGTTATACAAAGTAATAAATTACTGTATACTTGTACAGTATTAGGTCGCGGTAACGATTTTATCTAGTCCTATTAATAAAGCTAAGCTGCAAAAGCATGGTGCGTAGCTGGTAATCAAAATGAGTAAATTCACGAACGAATTTCCACTGATAACCAACTAACGAGCGCCCCACACGAAGTCTTTTGTAATCTTTGCTGTTTTGCCTTCAGGTGTGAAATTCACCTCTTGGATTCTTTGGCTCACGATCGAGTCAAGCCACTGTTGTATTGATTAAATCTCCTACGTCCGATTGACGTAGCGCTGTATTTAATTATTTCGCACACGCATATTGCGAGCAGTGGACATTTCACTTTTTTATTTTGTGTTTCAGGTATTGGACCTGAAGCTTAACTATTTTTATAGGAGAAATTGGCATGACCAATTTAGAGCAAATAAATCAAGTCGTCCCAACGCAGCGGGACGCAATCGGTCGTAAAAAATCGTCTGGACATACTGGCCCAAAAACAGAATCCGGAAAAAATCGCGCCAAGTTAAATGCACTAAAACACGCGCGCAATGCAAAATCCAAAATACTTCCGTATGAAGATATTGATCAGTATGAGGAGTTGGTGCAAGACCTGTATCAAGATATCAATCCACAAGGCGCCATAGAGGCTGATCTAGTTAATCAGTATGTGGATTCGAGATGGCGTAGTCGGCGCATGGAAGAGCGCATTCGGATTGAGCAAGAATCGATCTTTGAGCGCGTCGACAAGGTAAAAATTGCTGCCATGCTTGAGTTAGATGAAATGTTTATTGATCATCTGCCAGATTATTTTTTAAATATGAGTAAACGCTTTGGGCCCAAACAAATTGAAGTAGCGGATATTGCTTGGCGTCAGTATTGCCATATGGTCAAAGATTATGACTCGGGTGAATTTACCAACCTGGAAGAGATGCGTATTCATTTTGATGTGCTCTTTGAACAATTTGAGCGGTGGATTTCCCAGCAAAAAGGATTGCCACCGCTATTAGTACCTCAGCGCGATCAATTTAATCCCGTTTGGATTGAAAAAGATTCTGAGCTCTTGTTTTCAGTGATTCAAGACTTTGCTATCGAGATGTACTTTCAAGCAAACTTTATGCAATGGAAAGAGCAGATTCGCAATTGCTTGCAAATTTGGTATCTGATGCAAAAGCGCGAACTACGAGAAATTGATCAATACGATTTGGTGCTCATTAAAGAGACCCATATGCAGCATGCCATCATCGAGCGCTTGGTCAAAATTCAAAAATACAAGCGCGACGCCTTGCTCAGTTTGCAAAAGCATTATCAGCAGCTAGGTGAAGGGGCGGCTAAATACAAAACGAAATGTTAATTTTCTATATAAATCAGGGAGATGCTAATTTTAGGTCCTCAGAAAATTCCCTCTTTTTAAAGATTTTAGGGAAATGGGGTGCTTGGAGAAGATTGCGTGCAAATAGGCGAAAAATAAATATCTTTTCCCAGCTGCCCTTGAAATCCCTAGAACCAGACCTATATAATCAGCACTCCCTACACGTGAGTGCTAAAACAGGCTTGTTCAGCTGAAAAGCTTCTTACTTTCGTGTTAAGAGAATGCAACATATTGATTTATATTAGTTTTTTAATTAGTTAACACTTACTAACATAGGAGAAGGAATGAATCTGCGTCCTTTACATGATCGCGTAATCATTAAACGTTTAGATCAAGAATCAAAAACCGCTTCTGGAATCATCATTCCGGATGCTGCTGCTGAAAAGCCAGATCAAGGCGAAGTATTAGCAGTTGGCCCAGGCAAACGTGATGACAGCGGCAAGTTAAATGCACCAGACGTCAAAGTTGGCGATCGCGTGTTATTTGGCAAATATGCAGGTCAAACAGTTAAGGTCGGCAGCGACGAGCTTCTCGTCATGCGCGAAGAGGACATCATGGCTGTTGTACAGAAGTAATTCGGTATCTAAGAAAGGAATTCAATCATGGCAGCAAAAGACGTCGTATTTGGAGATAGCGCCCGTACCAAGATGGTAGAAGGCGTCAATATTCTCGCAAACGCAGTAAAAGTAACTTTAGG
>Ga0114963_10001889_pt1 | contig 14263 bp, 10 predicted proteins | sample C_131016_EF_Meta_FD_87019 | JGI IMG/M metagenome (GOLD analysis project Ga0114963, IMG submission 87019) | Freshwater microbial communities from Lake Croche, Canada to study carbon cycling - C_131016_EF_MetaG | ecosystem: Environmental > Aquatic > Freshwater > Lake | place: Lake Croche, Canada...
CGCACCATGTGGCGGGCGTTTACGAAGGTCAAGATAAAAGCGAAGGCTGGTGGGACAACATGATTGGTCACGGTAAACCGGTAGATACCAACCACTTCTTTGTGATCGGCGTGAACAACCTAGGGTCTTGTTTTGGCTCTACAGGGCCTATGCACAACCATCCCGATACAGGCAAGGTATATGGCGCAGATTTTCCAGTCGTCACGGTGGAAGACTGGGTCAATGCGCAAGCCTTGTTGCTCGATGAATTGGGCATTCACCAACTCGCCGCAGTGATGGGCGGCAGCTTAGGCGGCATGCAAGCCTTGAGTTGGACGCTGCAACACCCTGATCGTGTGCGCCATGCTGTGGTGGTTGCTAGTGCGCCCAACTTAACGGCAGAGAACATCGCTTTCAATGAGGTCGCGCGTCGTGCCATCGTGACTGATCCCGATTTCCATGGCGGGCATTTTTATGCGCAGGGCGTGATTCCCAAACGCGGTTTACGCATCGCACGCATGGTCGGGCACATCACCTATTTAAGCGACGATGTGATGAACGAAAAATTTGGTCGCCAACTGCGTGAAGCAGTGGTGGGCAGCGACATGGGCTATCGCTATTCGACGCAAGATGTGGAATTTCAAATTGAAAGCTATTTGCGGTACCAAGGTGACAAGTTCAGTGAATATTTTGATGCCAATACCTATTTGCTGATCACCCGCGCGCTCGACTACTTTGATCCTGCACGCCTTTTTGGTGGCGATTTATCGAAAGCGTTCGCCACGATTCGCGCAAAGTTCTTATTGGTGAGTTTCACCACAGACTGGCGCTTCTCTCCCGCACGTAGCCGTGAGATGGTGCGCGCCTTGCTCGATAACCAACGCGATGTGAGTTACGCCGAGATCGATGCCCCACATGGACACGACGCCTTCTTGTTAGACGACCCCCGCTACATGCAAGTGGTGCGCTCGTACTTTGAGCGCATCGCACACGAAGCTCCTGTTCAGGGAGAAAAAGCATGACGCACAACATCCATCTGCATGCTTTAGCGCAGTTGGTGCCCATTGGAAGCCGTGTGCTCGATTTAGGGTGTGGCGATGGCGCATTATTGGACCATTTGCAAAAACACCGCGGGTGTTCGGGTTACGGTGTTGAGTTGGCCGATACGAATGTGCAAGCTTGCGTGCAACGTGGCGTCAATGTGCTGCAACTCAACCTTGACCAAGGCTTGACTTTGTTTGGCGACCAGTCATTTGATGTGATCTTGCAAATTGATACCTTGCAACATTTACGCAATGCAGAAGTGATGTTGCGCGAGACTGCACGCGTGGGTCGTATCGGTATCGTGGCCTTTCCTAATTTCGGGCATTGGCCCAATCGCCTTAGTGTGATGCAAGGGCGTATGCCTGTGACGCGTCGATTGCCTTACCAGTGGTATGACACGCCCAACATCCGGGTGGGTACGTTTGCTGACTTTGCCGCTTTGGCTGTAAAGAACAAACTGCATGTGTTGGATGCATTTGGTTTGCAAGATGGGCAAGAGGTAAGGTGGTTGCCTAATTTGCTGGCAGGAACTGCTGTATTTAAGTTTGAGCGTTAGAAGCTTGGGCTTTTCATTTTGATCTTGATCTTGATCTTGCTTCAGCTTGGTTTAATTTGCCCTGCTCCACTTGCATTTCATGCAATTGCTTTTTATCCGCGCAGATTTAAGTAAGCCAGCGCAGCTAGTGCAGCAGTTTCTGCGCGCAACACGCGATCTCCTAAATTCACCGCGGCAAAACCTTTGGCTCTGACCATCGCATCTTCTTCGTCGTTTAAGCCGCCTTCCGGGCCATTGAGCAACAGCCACGATGTGCTTTGATGTTTTCTCGACCATTCGCACAAGCTTTGTGTGCAGGGATGCAAAGACAAAACAGCGGCTTGTGTCGCACTAGGCCCATCTTGTGTATTTAATAGGTTTGCGACGCAATCGCTTTGAAGCCAAGTACTTAGGTTTTGCAGCGGCTCGACGTCTGGCAAAGTATTCCTTCCACATTGCTCGCAAGCGCTTATTGCCACCGCTTGCCAATGGGCAAGTTTTTTTTCGGCACGCTCGCCTTGTAAACGCAGTACGCTGTGTTGCGACATCAAGGGGGTGATGCGCTGCACACCCAACTCCGTGGCTTTTTCCACCAACCAATCCATGCGGTCGTTGGCGGGCATGACTACCGCCAAATGCACTTGGTGGTGTGCTTCTCGCTCAATGGCTTGGTGCGCACCCACCACCACGCGCACGTCCTGTCTTCCCATATCTTCAATCACGGCTTCAAACTCTCCGCCAACGCCATTGAATAGAGTGATCGTTTGACCAGGTTGCATCCGTAAAACTTGTACATGGCGTGCAGCAGTTGCAGGCAACGCTATGGAAGCACCCGTTTGAAGCGCTTGCGCGCAATAAAAGCGGGGCATTTAGATAAGCACCCTCACGCCTTACCGCCTAAAGACGCGGAAGGCCGTGGATAGGCCAAGCTCATTTCAGGATGTGTGCCCTCTAAGGTATCGATCAAACGCATCAAGGGTGTGAGTTCCGTATAACGACTGGCCGTATGCCTGATGTATTGCATAAAACGCGGAGTATCTGCCAAGTACTTTGCCTTGCCATCACGCAGGGTGAGTCGTGCAAATATTCCTGCTACTTTGAGATGGCGCTGCAAACCCATCCACTCCACCGCACGCCAAAACGCACCGAAGTCTTGCGACCATCCGTCAAAGTCCATCAGGCCCAACTTGCGCGCGCGCTCCCAATAGCGGATGGTGATTTCCAACACAAAGTCTTCTTCCCAGCTTAAAAATGCATCGCGCATCAAGCTTGCGATGTCATAGGTAATGGGCCCGTACACCGCATCTTGAAAATCCAATACGCCTAAACGCAACTCATTGGTATCGTGCGGCATCATCAAATTGCGCGGCATGAAGTCACGGTGAACCAACACCTTTGGTGCGGCCAAGTTGCGCTCGACGATCAAGCCAAAGGTTTTGTTGATAGTATTTTTTTGTGCATCGCTGAGCTCTACCTTGCGGTGCTGCGCGACATACCAATCCGGAAACAATTGCAGTTCGCGTTGTAACAACGCGTCGTCGTAAGGCGGTAATGTGTGCCCTTGCTGGCTTTGTTGTAATAGCAACAAAGCATCTACTGCACGCAAATACAAACCCATATTCGCTTGTGGATTTGGTGTGTCGATGACTTCCATCATCGTTTTTTGTCCCAAGTCATCCAACAAGATAAAACCGTTTTCTACATGCCAATTCAGAATTTGTGGCACTAACAAGCCGCAATTGCCCATCAATTTGGCAATTCGCACAAACGGCTCGCAGTTTTCTTTGTCTGGCGGTGCGTCCATGATGATGAAGCTAGAAGGCTTGTCTTTGCCAGACACACCATCCACACGAAAGTACCGCCTAAAACTGGCATCCGCGGATGCAGGGCGAACTGACGTAGTGATTAACCCAAAATTGGCAGTTTGTTGGTCAAGCCACTGCCCAAATTGCGCCTCGCGTTGCGTGTTGGGCCAGTCAATCTTGACTTGCTGAGGGTTATTAGGTGTGCTCATGGATAATCTAAATTCTACAAATGACCCAACTTGCGCCTGATGCGTCGCAATGTTCACGACGTTGGGTTTGAAAAGGTTGTTCTTCGTTGTTGCTGTTGTCTGATTTTCACCGCCAATTTTGCCTGTTGATGCGCTTAGTTTTTACTTGGACTAAGCGTTTGTTCGCGCGCATCTCGGTGCGGTTGGCTTTTGGTGCCCTCCTGTGTGGTGTGCTTTCTTTGCAAGCCCAGACGGTGACTGCCCCACCAAACGTGACGGGGCCCCCTATGGTGCTCAAACCCAGCAGTTTGTTGCAAGAAACTATCAATGGCGGCATGCGCAAAGAGTTGCCAACGTATTTGCAAAGCAACCAAATCTCAGGACAAACCGACTTACAAACTTTGCTAGAAGGCCAAGTGGTCTTGCGTCGCGGCGATATTTTGCTCAAAGCTGACCAAATCGACTACGACCAAGTGCTCGACTTAGCCAAAGCGCGCGGCAATGTGTATATCAACCATTCTGGTAACAGCTACCAAGGACCGGCACTAGACATTCAGTTAGATGCGTTTGAAGGCTTCTTCACACAGCCAGAGTTTTTTCTCAACCGCAACAAAATGTATGGCAAGGCTGAACGCATTGATTTCATCGACCCAGGTAATTCGGTCATGCAAAAAGGTGAGTTCACTACTTGTAAGCGCAAACCTGGCCCCAACTGGACCCCTGACTGGTTTTTCAAAGGGGACAAGATTTCTTTTGACAGCGACCACAACTTAGGCAATGCAGAAGGTGCAAGCTTGCGGTTTAAGAATGTGCCCGTGATGCCATTGCCTGCGCTCGACTTTGCTTTGAATGATGAGCGCAAATCGGGCCTGCTACCTCCAACCATAGGCGTTGATTCCGTTGGTGGCTTAGAGGTCATCCAACCCTACTATTGGAATTTAGCGCCCAATCGCGACATGACATTCACGCCCACCTACTGGAGTAGCCGTGGCATGCGCCTTGAAACGGAGTTTCGGTATCTAGAGGCCATCACACCACAGCCACCATTCACCGGCGTGATGCGCTTTGATTACATGGCCAAAGACAGCTTGCGTGATTCGCAGCGCTGGGCCTTCAATGCCTCACATGCTGGCATGCCCTACCCCGCATTTGCTGGCGGTGCTTTGGGTTTGACTTACAACATCAACCGCGTGAGTGATGACAACTATTGGAAAGATTTCACCAGCAGCAACAGCTTGGGCGTGACGCGTTTGCTGTCTAACGATATGAATGTGACGTGGGGCAAAGGTTTTTTCACATCGAATATTGCGGTGCAAAAGTGGCAAACCATGCAGGACTTAGCCTCCCCCAGCAACTATATTGCTCCACCCTTTGACCGCGCCCCACAAATGAATGTGAAATATTCACGCGCCAACATTGGTGGTTTTGATTTCATGCTCGATGGCCAATTCAGTCGGTTTGAAACAGTTCGCCAAGAAGACTGCTTGACCAATTACCTCAACTGCAATGCCCAGCGTGCCGTGGGTCAAGCGCAAGTCAGCAGACCTTTTGTGACGCCCTACGGCTATGTCACGCCTAAGTTCATCATGAACACGCGCAGTTACCAATTTGATGATGCGCTCAGCACAAATGGCCAAACATCTGCGAGCGTGAGCGTTCCAACTTTCAGCTTGGATTCAGGCGTGGTGTTTGAGAGAGGTAGCAACTTGTTAGGCAGAGAGTGGACCCAAACCTTCGAACCACGCGCCTTCTACGTGTACAGCCCGTATCGATCACAAAACTACTTGCCCAATTACGACTCCGGTGCAAACGCTTACAACTTTGCAAGCATTTTTTCAGAAAACACCTACGGTGGATATGACCGTATAGCCGACAGCAACATGGTCACATTAGGTGCTACCTCGCGTTTTATCGATCCAAAAACTGGCGCTGAAGGCGCGCGCTTTGGACTTGCGCAACGCCTCCGCATAAAAGACCAGCTCGTCACCTTGCCGATTGACAAGTCCACCAACTCCCCTATTGCGCAAGCGGGTCTCAGCGATGTTTTAGCGGGTGCAACACTCAATCTCTCAAGAAAGTGGGCTGTTGATTCGACGGTGCAATACAACCCAGATTCCAGTCGATTTTTAAGCCAAGCGATTGGTGGTCGTTACACACCCGGTTCGTATCGCGTGATCAGTGCTTCTTACCGCGATCAAACAGACACAACGGGCACGCCACAGTCGCGCTTCGTCAACGTTGGTTGGCAATGGCCACTCAACGATATGTGGGGTGTCAAAGACGAGGAACTTGGAGAAGGACGTGGTTTAGGCGAGGGGCGTTGGTACAGCGTCGCACGCATGAATATGGACACCTTAAACAACCAAATGGTCGAGTCGGTAATCGGCTTCGAATACGATGGCGGTTGCTGGTTAGGTCGCGTGGTTAAAGAACGCTTCCAAGTGGCTGAGAATTTAGCCCGCCAAAAATTACTGTTCCAATTAGAGTTTGTCGGTTTCTCCCGTGTGGGTACCAATGCGTTGGGCTCAATCCGTAACAATGTGCCGCGCTACCAACATCTGCGCCAACCTCTGATGACCCCAAGCCGTTTTGGCAATTACGAATGATGCTTATATGTGTGAAGTTCTCCCGTCTGCGCGCACTTCTTTGTGCCACTTTGTTTGTTTTGTTTGTGCCTGTTGCGAGCTGGGCACAGCTCAAACTCAACAACCCTGGTAGTAAGCCCATCAATCCTTCAAGCTCGAGTACGGGTACGGGTCTGGCCAATCCGCTTGCTTCTACTATCGCCACACCACGCGACTTCATCGTTGCGGTAGTCGACTCGGTGCCCATCACCAACCACGATGTCAATGCACGCCTTGAGTTACAACGCATTCAAGCGGCGCAACAAGGACGCGCTATTTTGAAGAGCGATGTGACCTTGCGGGATGTGCTCGAAAAGCTGATCACTGAAAAAGCTTTGCTCCAAAACGCCAAAGATACGGGCGTGGTGATTGATGATGAGGCACTAGACCTTGCTGAACAAAGACAAGCGGCCCAAAACCAAACCACGGTCGAAGCCATGCGCGCCAAAACGCTGGCTTCAGGATCCAGCATTGAAAAAGCTCGCAAAGACTTGCACGACCAACTCATGCTGCAGCGTTTTGTAGAACGCAATGTGCCCGGGCGTATTCGCATCTCTGATGTCGAAATTAACAACGCAATCAATTCGCGCGACAAGGCGAGCGTATCAACTGCAGCAGAAATAGAGCTAGGTCATATTTTTATCTCCGTCCCAGAAATCAGCAGCGATGCACGCGTTGCAGAGTTGCGCGCCAAAGCGCAATCCACGCTGGAGCGTGTCCAGCGTGGTGGCAACTTTGGTGCGATCGCCAAAGAAGTGTCGCAAGGTCCTGAAAAAGAAAACAACGGATTGATGGGTGTGCGTCCTACAGACCGTTATCCGAGTTTGTTCGTCGACGCTGTCGCACCATTGCGCATTGGTGAAGTAGCGCCTTTGGTGCAATCAGGTGCTGGTTTTCACATATTGAAGTTGATGAGCAAACGCACGGTCACCAATGCCACCATCACGGAAACACGTGCACGCCATATTTTGTTGCGTCCAGGTGGTCAACTCAGCCAAACCGCCGCGCGTGCACAGCTATCAACTTACAAAACACAAATTGAGTCTGGACGCGCCGACTTTGCGCAGCTGGCACAACAACATTCGCAAGACGCCAGTGCAGCTGGTGGCGGCGATTTGGGCTGGGTTGCGCCTGGTATGTTTGTGCCCGAGTTCGAAGAGGTGATGAATAAGTTGCAACCCGGTCAAATTGCAGACCCACTGGTATCTCGCTTTGGCGTGCATTTGGTACAAGTATTGGCACGGCGTGAAGCCCCGATCACCGAGCGTGAATTACGCGATCTGGTACGCAACAGTTTGCGCGAAAAGAAGTACGACGAGACCTACCAATTGTGGGCGCAAGAAGTACGCGGCCGTGCCTATATTGAATACCGCGATCCGCCTATTTAAAGCCACCTCGTGAAGCACCAAGCACGCAAACGTTTCGGTCAGCATTTCTTAACCGATGCGTTTGTTATTGAACAAATCGTTTCCGCCATTGCGCCGAGTGCTGGTGAGCAAATGGTGGAAATTGGCCCGGGCTTGGCGGCACTCACACAACCGCTGGTGGAGCGTTTAGGCAAACTCACCGTCATAGAGCTTGACCGAGATCTGGTCCTGCGTTTGCAAACCCATCCGCAACTCCACGTGATTGCATCAGACGTGTTGCGCGTGGACTTCACCGAACTTGCCAAGACATTGGAAACCCCCTCATTGCGTGTAGTCGGCAACCTACCCTACAACATCTCCACGCCCATCCTGTTTCACTTACTCACCCACGTGAATGCGATACAAGACCAACACTTCATGCTGCAAAAAGAAGTCGTTGACCGCATGGTGGCTCAACCCTGTACCAGCGACTACAGCCGCCTTAGCGTAATGCTGCAGTGGCGATATGCGATGGAAAACGTCTTGTTGGTTCCGCCTGATGCATTTGACCCGCCGCCCCGAGTAGACAGCGCCATCGTGCGAATGTTGCCTTTGGCTGAGCCACCGCAACTCAACGTCAAAACACTTGAATCCTTAGTGCAAATAGCGTTTAGCCAAAGACGCAAGCTCTTGCGCCATACCTTAGGACGATGGTTGGAGGAAAAAAAATTCGGCGGTGACTTTGATGTTCACCGCCGAGCTGAGGAAGTACCTGTCGCTGAATACGTAGCGCTGGTTCAAGCGCTATCTGTCTAAGCGCAATTAAGCCGCTGTAAGCCAGTAGCCCGCATTGAAAGGGCTGCTCATACGCAAGGCCATAGGGGACACGTCCACCAATTTGTCTGTTGGCATCTTTTCGCCATCTTCCAAAATGGCCAAACCGTCAGCGTCAAAACCAGCGCCAGTTTTTTCAGCAGAGGCGGCACGCGCCACAGAGAAAGAATAGAAGCAACGGAAAGCCACCTTGCGGTCAGCCCAGTAGTCAGCGGCTTCACGGAAGATATCGAGCAACTGTTCGCGCGCTTCTTTGTCAAACTTGGCATGGGCAGGAATATGTTCCAACACCACCACAAATCCAGGTTGTGGGCCAGACTTGTAAAGCGGGTCGGTCATACCGTCATACAACGCATCAAAATTCTTGCTGGCCTGAGCGGGGAAAGTGAACTCTTTGGCAATCAAATCCAAAATATCTTGCTTGCTTTGCGTTTGGGCCAAATTGGCATACAAAAAATGGTGGCCCAGAACTTGTGCAGATTGCTGTAAATCCTGCACGCGGAACGCACGGATAGATTGAACAATATTTGTTTTAACAGTACGCAGTGGCATGTCCATCGCCGATTCTTTAGGGGTTGAGTCTTGACAAAATGGAAGTTGCTACAAAGCAACAACCTCGGAAAAGAGTTTCACGGGTTAACCCGAAACACAAGCCAAGATTGTGCGTGAACCCCTCTCAAATAGCAAGTCAAAATGGAATAACGACCACCAAAAGAAGGTCAAATTAAGCATAAAGAATTCTTTTCCCCGCCCACCAAGCGAGCCCGCACCATCCAACAGTCCTCATAAAGGGGTGCGCTTTATACAGTATAAAAATTAACAATCAATTAACGCAAAGCACTAGCATCCGCCACAGTCAAAGCAGTCATATTCACAATGCGGCGCACCGTAGCACTAGCCGTCAAGATATGCACCGGTTTAGCAGCACCTAATAAAACCGGCCCAATAGCAATATTTCCGCCAGCCGCCGTCTTGAGCAAGTTGTAAGCAATATTGGCTGAATCTAAATTAGGCAACACCAACAAATTGGCATCGCCAATCAAGGTAGTGTCCGGGATTTGACGCGCACGCTCGGCGCCATCCAACGCCACGTCACCATGCATTTCGCCGTCGACTTCTAACCAAGGTGCTTTTTTCTTGAGCAAGGCCAAGGTATCGCGCATTTTGAGCGCCGAAGCCTGTTGGCTAGTTCCAAAATTTGAGTGTGACAACAAGGCCGCTTTGGGCTGCAAACCAAAACGGCGCATCTCTTCCGCCGCCATGATGGTGATCTCACACAACTGCTCAGCGCTTGGGTCGTAGTTGATGTGCGTATCAACCAAGAACACTTGGCGATCAGGCAACAGCAAGCCATTCATGCACGCATAAGTGCTCACACCTATGCGGTTGCCAATCACTTGGTTAACGTAATTCAAATGTACATCTGGCGTGCTCCAGGTGCCGCAAATCAATCCATCGACTTCACCTTTGTGCAGCATCATGGTGCCGATCAAAGAAAGACGGCGACGCATATCGATCTTGGCCAGTTGTTGGGTCACGCCTTTGCGCGCCATCATGTGCCAATAGGTTTGCCAAAAATCGCGGTAGCGGTGGTCTTGTTCAACGTTGACCACTTGATAATCTTTGCCTTCTTGCAAACGCAAACCAAACTTCTCAATGCGTTGCGCAATGATGGCGGGGCGACCAATCAATGTGGGCTTGGCCAAGTCTTCGTCGACCACGATTTGCACCGCGCGCAACACGCGCTCTTCTTCGCCTTCGGCAAAGCAGACGCGTTTTTTGGCGCCTAATTTAGCTGCCGCATAAATCGGCTTCATGATGGAGCCAGAGGCATAGACAAAGCTTTGCAGCTTCTCGATGTAAGCCTCCATGTCTTGGATGGGTCGTCGTGCCACACCGCTGTCTGCAGCGGCCTTGGCCACGGCAGGCGCAATCTTCATCATCAAGCGTGGATCGAACGGCTTAGGAATTAAATACTCGGGGCCGAACACCAACTTCTCACCCACATAAGCAGCGGCGACTACTTCGCTTTGTTCAGCCTGCGCCAATTCGGCGATGGCATAGACCGACGCGATTTCCATTTCATCGGTGATGGTGGAAGCGCCTGCGTCCAGTGCGCCGCGGAAAATGTAAGGGAAGCACAACACGTTGTTGACTTGGTTGTGGTAATCGCTACGCCCCGTGGCGATGATGGCGTCAGTGCGCACGGACAACACCTCTTCAGGCAAGATTTCTGGTGTTGGGTTGGCTAACGCCAAGATCAATGGCTGCTTGGCCATCTTCTTCACCATGGCGGGTTTGAGTACCCCGCCGGCAGACAGCCCCAGAAAAATATCTGCGCCATCGATCACTTCGTCCAAAGTGCGCGCAGACGTTTTTTGGACAAACTGGATTTTGTCTTCATCCATCAACTCGGTGCGGCCTTCATAGACCACGCCCGCCAAATCGGTCACGAAAATATTGCTCTTGGGCACGCCCATTTTGACGAGCAAGCCAAGACAAGCAAGCGCGGCAGCACCTGCACCTGATGTCACCAGCTTGACCTTTTTCAAATCTTTGCCCGCCACTTTGATGCCATTCAAAATCGCAGCGCCCACCACAATCGCGGTGCCGTGTTGGTCGTCATGGAACACTGGAATCTTCATGCGCTCGCGCAATTTACGCTCAACGTAGAAACAGTCGGGCGCTTTGATATCTTCTAAGTTGATGCCGCCAAACGTAGGCTCAAGCGCAGCAATGATGTCGACGAGTTTGTCTAGGTTTTTTTCTGCAATTTCCAAATCGAATACATCGATACCGGCAAACTTTTTAAATAAAACGCCTTTGCCTTCCATCACCGGTTTAGAGGCTAGGGGGCCGATGTCGCCCAAGCCTAGTACTGCCGAACCGTTGGTTATAACTGCGACCAAATTGCCTTTGCTGGTGTACTTGTAAGCGTTGTCAGGGTCTTTGACGATTTCTTCACATGGCGCGGCTACGCCTGGTGAGTAGGCCAATGCCAAGTCATGTTGGTTGGCGAGTTGCTTGGTGGCTTGGATGGAGACTTTGCCAGCTGTAGGGAATTCGTGGTATTCGAGCGCAGCGCGGCGCAATTCGGCGCGGGCTTCTGGGCTGTTGTGGGAGGGGATGGGGCTCATGGGGTTCTCCAAAGATAACAACGGGCAGGTGCTTGTTTTTAGCAACTGCCCGTGGCTTGATTTTTGGATTTTATGCTTCTTATTTATGGGCACTCGTACGCTAGAACTGGTAGCGGGTACGTGCTAGGGCTCCTCAGCCGCTTCGCGTCAGAAAGTCGCCTACGCACGCACCCGCTACCAGTTCTAGCTAGGGTTTTGTTTTTAAGCGCGCATCAGCGCTTCAATTTCAGAAGCAATAACAGGCACGCCACGGGATATCAATTCGCTGCCCGATGCGGTAACTATGGCGTCGTCTTCGATGCGAATACCAATATTCCAAAACTTCTCTGGCACATCCGCCGAAGGCCGCACATACAAGCCTGGCTCGATAGTTAACACCATGCCGGGGTGCAATATGCGACTAGGCCGGTTGGTGATGGTTTCGCCAGACAGCGGGTCTTGTCTGGTGCTGGTGTTGCCCGTTTCGCTAGGTTCAATGTAACTGCCGCAGTCATGGACATCCATGCCCAACCAATGGCTGGTGCGGTGCATATAAAACGCAAAGTAAGCGCGCTTGTCTATGACGTCGTCCACACTCCCGTGCTTATTGGCTTTTAGCAAGCCCAAATCCAACAAGCCCTGCGACAGCACGCGCACGGTGGCGTCGTGTGGGTCGGTGAAGCGCGCGCCTGCTTTGGTGGCAGCTACTGCGGCATCTTGGCTGGCGAGTACTAAGTTGTAGAGGTCTTTTTGGGGGCCGCTGAATACGCCGTTGGCTGGGAAGGTGCGGGTGATGTCGGATGCGTAGCCGTCTAATTCGCAGCCTGCGTCGATCAGCACTAAGTCGCCGTCGCGCAATGGCGCGGTGTCTGCGCGGTAATGCAAGACGCAGGCGTTGGCACCAGCTGCGACGATGGAGGTGTAGGCGGGGAACTGCGATCCGTGTTGTCTGAATTCGTGCAGCAGCTCTGCTTCCAAGTGGTACTCACGGGCATCTTGTCCTGCACGCAGCATGCGGGCGCTGGTTTGCATGGCGCGTATGTGGGATTGCGCGCTGATTTGCGCTGCGCGGCGCATTGTGTCTTGTTCGTGTTCGTCTTTCACCAAGCGCATCTCATCTAGTGGCACACAGAGGTCGCGTTGTTCGGCTGGGCATTGCGCGCCAAAGCGCACGCGGGCGCGCACGCTGTTGAGCCATCCATCGATTTGGCTTTCCAAGCCTTGGTGGGTCGCAAAGGGATACCAGACGCATTGTTGGTTTTCTAGCAACTTGGGCATGTGGCTGTCTAGCACTTTGATCGACAAAGCGGCGTAAACACCTAATGTTTGCGGTGCTGCTTCGGGGCCTAAGCGGAAACCATCCCATATCTCGCGCTCCAAGTCTTTGGGCTGACAAAACAAGGTGGTGTGGCCGTTGGCATCGATGACCAAGCAAGCGTTTGGTTCGGTAAAGCCAGTTAGGTAAAAAAAGTAACTGTCGTGGCGGTAGGGAAAGTCGCTATCTCGGTTGCGTGCGCGCTCAGGGGCCGTGGGAATTATTGCGACCGCTGTTGCAGATGTCGCGCGCAAATGGGCCGCCAATTGTTTGCGGCGGTGTGCATACAAAGAGGCGTTGGCTATGGTCATTTTTCGTTTGGTCTAGTTGTTTAGATGCAGGTACTTAGCAAGTTCAAGCGTGTCTTTACGCAGAGTGGTCGCATTCTTGGATTGAAGTGGCGTTTATTTAATTTCACTCTATCTCTAATTTAGCGGGGCTTGTTGTTGATTTCAGCCAACCTCTCCGGTGTGCCCACATCGCTCCAAGCTTGCTCATACAAGGTTGCGCCGACCAAGCCATTGTCCATAGCTGCGCGCAACATAGGGGCTAGGGGGGCTTTCACGCCATGCGGGTTTCCGGCTGGAATGTCACACCAAGTGGATTGAAAAAATGCTTTTTTGTACAAGGCCACGGTACTGAAGGTCCAGCGCGGGGCCCTGCTGATGCTCGGAAGATTTAGCGCCAGGCCTTGGTTTGACGGCGGCCCTTGGCGAGGACTGGCTGCGCTTTGCGCGATGCCATCTGGATGGACAGTGGTGTCAAAGGCAACGCCAAAGTCGCCGCGCAGGTTGTGCGCTGGATTAGGAACTAACCAAATATGCGCCAACTGGCTAGAGGCTTGGAAGCGGGCATAGGCTTCGGGTGAAAACAAAAAGTCCGGCATCCAGACATCGCCCGCAGCGACCCAAAAAACATCGGCCAGTAAGGGCAATGCGCGGATGATGCCGCCCGCTGTTTCGAGCGCTTCGCCAAAGTCTGCGCCCTCATGCGAATAGCGCATGCGCATAGGCGGCCTATCTGGTGTCGATGATTCGTTGGCGCCATCCAAACAACTTCCAAAATGCTGGGGTATTTGTTCCCCTAACCAGGCAGTATTCACCACCAAGTTTTGTACACCCGCGCGCTGCATAGCCTCCATCGTCCATTGCATCAGAGGCTTGCCTTTGACAGGCAACATGGGCTTGGGGGTGTGGTCACTCAAAGGGCGCATGCGCTCGCCTCGGCCAGCGGCTAACAACATGGCGGTGGCAGGGCGTGAAGAGGAAGCAGGCAAGGTGCGCGAGGGATTCACAGAGCGCAGTGTAGCGAGGGCATCTGGCCTCGCTCGCTAAAATCTAGGGTTTCTACTTTCCCAGGACGCCCTGACATGGCAAATCACCCACGGATGGCCAGCGCAATTCGCGCTTTGGCAATGGACGCTGTTCAACAAGCCAACTCAGGACATCCCGGCGCGCCCATGGGCATGGCCGATATC
>Ga0114963_10001891_pt1 | contig 14261 bp, 13 predicted proteins | sample C_131016_EF_Meta_FD_87019 | JGI IMG/M metagenome (GOLD analysis project Ga0114963, IMG submission 87019) | Freshwater microbial communities from Lake Croche, Canada to study carbon cycling - C_131016_EF_MetaG | ecosystem: Environmental > Aquatic > Freshwater > Lake | place: Lake Croche, Canada...
GATATTGGCCTTGCCACGAATGCCGTCGGTTCCGAAATACGATTTTTTCATACTGCCTACAAAGTGTTGTCTTGACGTTTCTATGCAACGGCGTTGGCGTTAAAGGGTGAAGTCCTCTGTTTCGGACACAAATCCCGAAACGGCCTACCCTCGCCCCCTGCCTGATCCGACCATCCCCCGACACCCGATAAGATCAGCCCGATAAGATCAGCCATTGTTGTTGCCTGACTATCATCTTCCTGCAAAAGCGTTAAAAAATATCCTCACTTTGTATTGCAGCATGTAACACACGGCAAAAAGCCCTCCCGCAAGCGGAAGGGCTTTGCAATTTCAGTCAGCTCAAGTCTTTGGATCAGCCCTGGGGCTGCGGCTCGAGGCCCGCATCGGGATTGTCGCGCGAGGACATGCCACGCCCTGCCGTCGGCACTACCGAAGAGGAGCGGGTCGGCTTGTCATTGCCGCTATCACGGGTCGGAGGCTTGCCCTTGATCAGATCCTTGATCTCGTCGCCCGACAGGGTCTCGTATTCGAGCAGGCCCTGAGCCAGTGTTTCCAGATCATCGGCATGATCTTTGAGGATCTTGGTGGCTTCGACATGGCCGGCTTCGACAAAGCGGCGCACTTCGGAATCGATCTTCTGGGCGGTGGCTTCCGAGACATTCTGCTGGCGGCCAACCGACATGCCGAGGAAGACCTCGTCCTGGTTCTCGCCATAGGCCACATTGCCCAATTCTTCCGAGAAGCCCCAGCGGGTCACCATCATACGGGCCAGACGTGTGGCCTGTTCGATGTCGGATGCCGCACCGGAGGTGACCTTTTCCGAGCCGAAGGTCAACTCTTCCGCCACTCGACCACCCATCATGATGGCCAGACGCGAGGTCATCTGCTCGTAGCTCATCGACAATTTGTCGCGTTCGGGCAGTTGCATCACCATGCCCAAAGCGCGGCCACGCGGAATGATGGTGGCTTTGTGCACCGGATCGGTGGCAATCACATTGAGAGCGACGATCGCATGTCCGGCTTCGTGATAGGCGGTCAGACGCTTCTCGTCCTCGGTCATCACCAGCGTGCGGCGTTCCGCACCCATCATGACCTTGTCCTTGGCATCCTCGAACTCGACATTCATGACGATCCGCTTGCCACGGCGGGCTGCCAGCAAGGCGGCCTCGTTGACCAGATTCATCAAATCGGCCCCGGAGAAACCCGGTGTTCCGCGTGCTACCGTCTTGAGGTCGACATCGGGAGCCAAAGGCACCTTTCGGGCGTGGACGCGCAGGATCTTCTCGCGTCCGATTACATCGGGATTCGGCACCATGATCTGGCGGTCGAAGCGGCCCGGACGCAACAGAGCGGGATCGAGCACATCGGGACGGTTGGTGGCGGCAATCAGGATCACGCCCTCATTGGCCTCGAAGCCGTCCATTTCGACCAGCAACTGGTTGAGTGTCTGCTCGCGCTCGTCATTGCCACCGCCGAGGCCCGCACCGCGATGGCGGCCGACCGCGTCGATTTCATCGATAAAGATGATGCAAGGCGCGTTTTTCTTGGCCTGTTCGAACATGTCGCGCACGCGGCTTGCACCGACGCCGACAAACATTTCCACAAAATCGGAGCCCGAAATGGTGAAGAACGGCACATTGGCCTCGCCGGCAATGGCGCGCGCCAACAGGGTCTTACCGGTACCGGGAGGGCCAACCAGCAAGACACCGCGCGGAATACGTCCGCCAAGACGCTGGAATTTCTGCGGATCACGCAGGAATTCGACGATTTCCTCGAGATCTTCCTTGGCCTCGTCGACGCCAGCCACATCCTCGAAGGTCACGCGGCCATGCGCCTCGGTCAACAGCTTGGCCTTGGATTTACCGAAGCCCATCGCCTTGCCATTGGCACCCTGCATCTGTTTGGACAAGAAAAACCAGGCCGCAATAAACAGAACCAGCGGCAACCAGTTGACCAGCAGTGCCACGAACCACGGCATGCCATCGGTCAACGGCTTGGCCGAGAAATTGACACCCTTCTGGCTCAAACGGCTGACAAGGGTCGGGTCATTGGGGGCATAGGTCTGGAAGGCGCGGCCATCCGACAGGACGCCGTGGATATCCGAACCCGAAATCACCACACTGGAAACGCGACCAGAGTCGACTTCCGACAGGAATTGGCCATAGCCCATATCCTGCGACGCCGTGCGCTGTGAAGGGTTCTGGAACAGCGTGACGAGCGCCAAAACCAGCAGGAAAATAATCGCCCAGAGGGCAAAATTGCGTACGTTCGGGTTCATGGGCCGATCGATCGCCTTTCTCGGACCATGCATGCGGACATCGCTGCCACTGGTCAGGTGGGGTTACAACCCTTATCTAGTTTTTCCAAAGCCGCTTGCCAAGGGGAAGCAGGGCAGCAAAGGTCCGATCTTCCGAAAAAAGAATGAAAATGTCAGGAAATTGTCATGTTTTTTTGTCAAAATCCTGAATTATTCAGAAGTGTATGTTGAAAATAGTCATGTTCAAGCCTTGTCTTGAGCCTGAATTGACCGTCCGCGCCGGCGCGATGGTTCCGGGATTATGTGCAACTCCCCCTTGCGCATCCGCACCAGGCAGCCCGCCACAGAACTGTTCAGAGCGCGCCCGTCCCCCACAGATCCGTTGATGCGGTCCAGCAGGGCCTCGAACCGCTCCAGCCGCTGCGGCGCATCGGGGGCGAGCAGGGAGCAGGCCCGCATCACCAGCCTGATCCGGATATCTTCGGGGAGGGCAAACAGCCTTTCGGACAGCACGACCCTTCCATCGCCGACAGTGGCCGTCTCTTGCCAGGCCGTGCCGGCCATATGCTCCAGCGCATCCTGCGCCCGCGCCATACGCTGGGCCAGCCGGTTGAGCCGGACGGTATCCAGACCCGCTTCGGCCAGAAACGCCCGCGCCTTGCGGAACCGCACCCGTGTGAACCGGTCATTAAGGTTGGAGGGATCGTCAATCCACGGGATTTCTCTGGCGCGAGCCGTGGCGACCAGCCTGTGTTTGCCCACACCCAGAAGCGGACGGACCAATGCGACCCCGTCGCGCTCGACACGTGCCTGCATTCCGGACAGGCCATCGAGACCACTGCCCGCACATAGCCGCATCAGCACCGTCTCGCTCTGGTCATCGCCATGATGGGCCAATGCCAGCGCATCGGCTCCAATGGATTTGGCATGGCCGAGCAGCAGGCGATAGCGGGCCTCGCGGGCCGCCGCCTGCACACCCGTTTCGGGCTTTTCACCGTCCCAACTCAGACGCGCGGCAGGCAACGCCAGTGCCGCAGCCAGCGCGCAGACCCCTTCGGCCTCCTGCTTTGACGCAGCACGCAACGCATGGTCGACCACCGCGACCGACAGTTTGGGCGCTTTCGTCCCGCACTGCTGCGCCCAATCATGCAACAATACTATCAATACAGTGGAATCGACCCCGCCCGAAACCGCAACCAGCACATGATGGCAGGCGAGCAACGGGGCAAACAGGCTCTCGCAATCGCTCGGAGCGAGCGCAAGAACGCCATCGGTCTGGGCGGATGCCCCGTCGGTCTTCAACCACGCCGGATCTGGGCCATTCATCGGCATGCGCTCCATTGGCGCCCCCGGGATCGATTGGGGGTCAGCAGGTCAGCCGCTTGCTTTCCTGCTCCACACTGGCCTTCAACGGGCGGTCGATCGCGGGATAGCGGCGGCCCACTTCCGCCAAGGTGGCGCAGGCCTGCGCCTTCTGGTTCATGCCCTTGAGCGACAGAGCCAGTTTATACAGCCCTTCGGGGGCCACTTTGGCTTTGGAATGGGTCTGATAGATTTTCAAAAACTGCTCGGCGGCTTCCGCATTCATGTTGCGGCGCAGATAGCTTTCACCGAGCCAATAGGTCGCGTCAGGCACTTTGGCGTCTTTGGGATGGGCCTGCAAAAAGGCTTTGAAGCCTGACTCGGCCTCGGCATAGCGCTTCTGCTGCATCTTGGAATAGGCCTCGTCATAACTGCCGGTCGGCTTGGCGGGGGCAATCGAACCGGTATGGCTGACAGGATTGCTTGCCGCCGCGGCTTGCCCCTGAGGGGCGCTCTGGGGCTGGAGAGGTACTGCAGCCGGCGCACCGCGTCCCGATTGCGTCAGGTCGAGCGGGCCAGAACGGCCTGCGCCCTGCCCTGCGGCGGCCACCGAGTCGGCTGCAGGCTGGGTCGGATCATAGGCATCGCTCTTGCGCTGTCCGTTTCCTGCTTTGGCGGGAGCGGCCTTGCTGGACTGGCTTTCCTGAAAGCGGAATTCCACATCCTGCTGGAATTTGGCCAGCTGGTCCATCAGACGCTTGTTTTCGAACTGCAGCTGTTCGAGCTGCCCCGACAATTGCCGCATCTGGCTTTCCATCCGCCCGATCCGCAACAAGGCGTCGGAAGCATCCTGCGCCCTGACAGGCCCGGCCATCGCGCCAGACAGCACCGCGCCCAATATAAGCAAGGACGAGAAACGGGATAAACCGACAATAATGCGCATTGTGGTGGCCTCTGGCTTCTGAACAGGGACCTTCAGCCTGCCGGCACAAGATCCGCCTCTTCTCAAACACTGCAACATGGCAAAAATAAGAGGCAGCATCTGTCAGGATCACGATCCCTGAGATGCTGCCTCCTGTGTCTCTCTGGGGCCTCCGGCTGTTGCCACGGGCATCAGCCGAACCGGTCCGCACTTACTGGCCGTTGAGAACGGTCACACCGCGGCGGTTCTGTGACCAGCACGAAATGTCATCGCAGACAGCAACGGGGCGTTCCTTGCCGAAGGATGTGTTCTTGATGCGCGAGGCAGAGACACCCTTGGAGGCCAGATAGTCACGCACGGTCTGTGAACGACGGGCGCCCAGCGCGAAATTGTATTCGCGGGTGCCGCGTTCGTCGGCATGCCCTTCGATGGTGATCGAATAGCGGGGATACTGGTTGAGCCACTGCGACTGCTTGTCGAGCGTGGCGGTAGCCGTCGAGGTCAGATCGGATGAATCGGTTTCAAAGAACACGCGATCGCCGACATTGACCACGAAATCCTGTGCGGAACCGGGGGTTCCGGCACCACTGGCACCAAAACCGCTATTGGCACCACCATTCAGCCCGTCTGCATCTGTCTTGTCGGACGAACAAGCAGCGAGCGTCAAAGCGGCGCCAATGGCAACCGCGAAGCGGAACATCCGCAAGGCATCGAACGAATAAGACATCAGATAGCTCCCTCTCAAGCCACACAGTGCGGGCCTAACCAGTGGTTTCCACTGCCTGTTCACCCTTGAATCAAGGATTAAACCAACAGGGTTAAAAATGGGTTTCCATTCCAGCCCTGCCTGCAATGACCAAAATCAGACCCCTGCTTGCCACAGCTTGGGTTAACGAGGGATGAAGAGCGCAAGACAATCGCGCTCTTTCTTCATATTCGGCTTAAAAAACCATGCCGATTCAGTTATCGGTCTTGAGTGTCTTCAATTTCGAGAAGACAGATGCCGCATCATATTCCTCTTCCGGCTCGTCGTGATGGACAGGCTTGGAGGAGAAATCGCCGAACGGATCAAGCGGCGCCGAGTTTGGTGCTTCGTGCGCCGTGGTCATTTCGGCTGGCAGCAAGGTCTGGCCGCCATCGGCGGCAATCGCTGGACGGTCCTTAGCGGCGCGGGCCACTTCAAAATCCAGATCGATCTGCGAGCAAAGGCCCATCGTGACAGGATCAAGCGGCGACAGGGTCGCGGTGTTCCAGTGTGTGCGGTCCTTGATCTGGGCAATCGTGGTTTTGGTGGTGCCCACCAGACGCATGATCTGCGCGTCTTTCAACTCGGGATGGTTGCGCAGCAGCCACAGGATCGCGTTGGGACGATCCTGGCGGCGCGACAGCGGGGTATAGCGCGGGCCCTTGCGACGGCGTACTTCCGGCAAGCCGACATTGGAGACCGTCAACTTCAGCTGGTGGCCTGCATCGGCCTCGCCCAGGGCGATTTCCTCACGGCTCAACTGGCCGGACGACACGGGGTCCATGCCCTTGATGCCGGCCGCGACTTCGCCATCGGCAATCCCTTTGACTTCAAGCGGGTGCAATTTGCAGAAATCTGCAATCTGCTCGAAGGTCAGTGCTGTATTATCAACCAGCCACACGGCGGTGGCTTTCGGCATCAGCGGACTCTGGCTCATCGCCTTTTCTCCTCGCTCATTGGTCGCTCGCATCCGGTTCGGCCCAAATTCGGGGTTTCACATCGGAAACCTCAAACAGGACCCGTCCGGACAGACGGGATGGTCAAACAGGTATTCAGGCGCTCCCGCCCGCGTCACCGGCGAAAGCCCCAAAAAACACATTCGGAATTTCGGGTATATGGCTCTTTATAGAATGCCCGCCGGATTCCTGCAAATCATTCTTGATAGTTTATTGCCTGCCGTTTGCATGTCGGCGTGCTTTGAGGTTTTAATACCCCCCTTTCGTCAGTAGTTGCGGGGTTAAGCATGATCACCGAGGACGACATACGCAAGGCCACACCGGACCATGTGCTGGGACAGGACCTGTCGAGCCTGTCCATCGATGAATTGGACGAACGGATGCACCGGCTGGCAGAGGAAATCGAGCGTCTGAAACAGGCCCGCCACGCCAAGGAAGCCTCGCGCAAGGCTGCCGACAGCTTTTTCAGATAGTCCATCCCGGATTTAGCCCGCCATGGTTAAAAACTGCCCCACCTGAAGCCAAACATAGGAGAGGGGCACGATGGCCTGCTCATGCTGGGCCATCATGCTGCAGCCAAGGCGTCATACGGTCCCGTTTTCGAGGCCATAGCATTAACCCTAACAGCGCAAGATAGAAGCATGGAGACGATGAAACGGTTAGAACAGCACTCTCAATTCAGGCGCTCATGGTTATGGATCATATGAACAATCGGGACACCACGTTCTCAACGGTCGCCTTTGGCGATCCTTTTGCGATGTCCCGTGCCTTTCAGGCCCTGTTTGACGAGGGTATGGCACTGGTGGAAGAGGCGGCAGCCTTTCTCGACGGGCCCGGGCGCGAGCAATCGCGCTTTCTGCCTCGGATTGTCGCTTTAACCTATTCGACCGAAAGCATGCGCCTCACCACCCGACTGATGCAGATTGCCTCGTGGTTGCTGGTCTATCGGGCCGTTTCATGCGGCGAGATGACGATGGAAGAAGCGGCCAGCCAGAAATGCCGGATCCATCACGAGCCCGCCAGCCAATCCAGCCCCGATATGTTCGAACAGCTTCCACCCGAATTGCGCCAGCTGATCGCGCGTTCTTTGCGGTTGCAAAAGCGCATCCGCCATATCGATGCGCCCTCGTCCCAGCGGTACGAGCCCGAAAACGCTCTCGACAATCCGGTGGCAGCCCAGCATGACACCCTGCGCTCGGCCTTCGGGGCCAATGTGACGAGCCTTTACCCCAAATAATCCCGGTGGATTGCCGTCCAGAACACACCGATAAACGCCAAAAAGCCAAAGCATTGCTGCTTTGGCCCGATCGGCTTTGAGCCGGCAAACAAACTGCCGTCCGGCGGACCGGACGGGATGGCCGTGTTATTTGGTGCCGAGACCGAAGCTCTCGAACTTCTTGTTGAAGCGCGAGACGCGACCTGCACGGTCGAGCAGCTGCTGCGAACCGCCCGTCCAAGCCGGATGGGAGTTCGGATCAATATCGAGCTGCATCTTTTCACCGGGCTTGCCCCAAGTGGAGCGGGTGGTGAATTCGGTGCCATCCGTCATGACAACGGTGATGGTATGGTAGTCTGGATGAATATCGGCCTTCATAATCGTCCCTCGCCGGTCCGTCCGGACAGAAAATCCTGTCGGCAAACACCTCTGCATGTGAAGGCCGCAGGCTATACCCCAGCCAGAGGGGGATGACAAGTCGTAAGTGAAAAACTTGCGCAGATCCGTGGACATCTTTGCACCGGCGGGCAAAGAAACTGGACAAGCGGGTCCAGAAAGATCAAACAAGTCCCTATGACAGCACATGATCAAACGACGGCGTCTTCGGCAGCATCGGCACGCCCCGACCGGGCCTCCCTCGCAGCCCTGAAGCCCCTGGTTCCTTTTGCCTTGCGCTATAAAGGCCGCATTGCCGCGGCGCTGATTGCCCTGGTCATGGCGTCGACCGCGACGCTGATCATCCCTCTCGCGGTCCGCCGGATGATTGATTTCGGCTTCTCCTCTGCAGGAGCCGACCTGATCGACCGCTATTTTCTGGTGATGATTGCCGTTGTCAGCATGCTGGCTCTGGCCAGCGCCAGCCGCTATTATCTGGTGATGACGCTGGGCGAGCGCGTGGTGGCCGATATCCGCATCGCAGTGTTCGCCCATCTGACCAAGCTGGATGCCGCCTTTTACGACATGACCCGCAGTGGCGAGATTGTTTCACGGCTGACGGCCGATACGACGCAGATCAAATCCGCCTTCGGCTCTTCGGCCTCCATTGCCCTGCGCAATTTCGTTCTGTTCATCGGAGCGATTTCGATGATGGTGATTACCAGCCCGCATCTCTCGGGCCTTGTTCTGGTGGCCATTCCGGTGATCGTGCTGCCTTTGGTGCTGTCGGGCCGCGCTGTGCGCCGCCGCTCGCGCGATGCCCAGGACCGTCTGGCCGACGCCTCCGCCTTTGCCACCGAAGCCATCGGCGCGATGCAGGTGACGCAGGCCTTTACCGCAGAAGGGGCTACACGCACCCGCTTCAACCATGCCGTCGAGGATGCCTTTGCCACCGCCCGCGACTCCACCGGCGCTCGGGCCCTTCTGACAGCCGTGGCCATTTTCCTGATCTTTACCTCGGTGGTCGGGGTCTTATGGTGGGGCGCGCAAGAAGTCCTGACCAACCGGATGAGCGGCGGCAGACTCTCGCAATTCGTGCTCTATGCCGTATTTTCCGCCGGTGCTCTGGGCGAATTGTCGCAGGTGTGGGGTGAAATCAGCGCCGCAGCCGGTGCCGCAGGTCGCCTTGCCGACATCCTGTCGATCACGCCAAGGATCGAGGCCCCTGCCGAGCCGCTGCCCCTGCCCAATCCGCCTTTGGGCACGCTGGCGTTTGATCAGGTGGAATTCGCCTATCCCGGCCGACCTGATCAACCGGTGCTGCAAGGCGTCGGCTTTGCCCTGAAACAGGGTGAACGCGTCGCGCTTGTCGGCCCTTCGGGGGCCGGCAAAAGCACGGTGATGCAACTGATCCTGCGGTTTTATGATGCCGGGCGTGGCGAGGTGCGGATTGACGGCTGCGATGTGCGCGCGGTTGATCCCTCGGCCTTGCGGCATCGTTTGAGCTATGTACCGCAAGAATCGGTGATTTTTGCGGCTACCATCCGCGAAAATATCCGTTTTGGTCGCCCCGATGCCACCGACGCGCAAATCGAAGCCGCCGCAAAGCTTGCCGAGGTTGACCGGTTCGTGCGCGAATGGCCCGAAGCCTATGACACGATGATCGGCGAACGCGGCGTCACCCTGTCGGGCGGCCAGCGGCAACGCATCGCTATTGCCCGTGCCATCCTGCGCGATGCCCCCATTCTGCTGCTTGACGAAGCCACCTCGGCACTGGATGCCGAAAGCGAAACACTGGTCCAAGCCGCCCTTGACGGGCTGATGGAAGGTCGGACCACGCTGGTCATCGCGCATCGGCTGGCCACCGTGCTGGGTTGTGACCGGATTCTGGTGATGGAACAGGGCCGGATTGTCGAAGAGGGCACCCATGCCACATTGGTGGCCAAGGGCGGCCTTTATGCCCGGCTGGCGGAATTACAATTCAACCAGTCCGTCAGGGCCGCAGAGCAGGCTTAAAAGCGGCCCGGACCGCTCAGCGTTCCGTCAGCTTCAGTTCGATCCGGCGGTTGCGCCGCAGGGCCTCGTCGCTATTGCCCAGATCGATCGGCTGGAACTCGCCGAAACCGGCGGCGACCAGCCGGGTCGGCGACACGCCTTTGTCGATCAGATATTGCACCACGGCAATCGAACGCGCGCTCGAGAGATCCCAATTCGACTTGAACTGGCCCTGCGCCGAGACCGGACGCCGGTCGGTATGGCCGTCCACCCGCAACACCCAGGCAATATCGGCGGGAATTTCTTTTTCAAGCACCACAATGGCCGCCGCCAACTGGTCCAGCTCGCCACGGCCAGCCGGCGCAATCGCCGCCTGCCCGCTATCGAACAGCACTTCGGACTGGAACACGAAGCGGTCACCCACCACACGGATATCCTGGCGCGAGCCCAGAATCTGCCGCAACCGGCCGAAGAAATCCGAGCGGTAGCGCGCCAATTCCTGTACTTTTTGCGCCAGAGCCACGTTCAACCGCTGGCCCAGATCGCTGATGCGGGCCTGGGATTCCCGATCACGCGCCTCGGATGCATCCAGTGCCGCTTCCAATGCCGCCAGCTGCCGGCGCAAGGCGGCAATCTGCTGGTTGAGAATGTCGATCTGCGCCTGCGCCTCGCTCGGCAGATTGCGCAAGGGATCCTTGGGATTGATCGGCGGAATATTTATCCCCGCCCCCGCCTTTAACCGGTCACGTTCCTGTTCGACAGATTGCAAAGTGGCGGACAAAGCGGACAGAGTGTCCTCGGCCTGCCGGCGTCCCGATCTCTCCAGCGCCAATAAATCGGTCAGATCGGCAATCTGGCGGTTCAGGCGCGACAAAGCCGCGTCTTTATCGGTGACCTGGCGGCTCAGAAAAAACTGCGCGACCATGAAAACGGACAGCAGGAACACGATGGCCAGCACAAGGGTCGACAGCGCATCGACAAAGCCCGGCCAGTAATCGATACCGCCTTGCCGACGCCGCTGGCGCAGGATGCTCACAACTTGCCCCCGCGCTCGGCCAATTGCCGCAACAGGGCTTCGACGCCGGCATCACGTGCCGCTTGCGCCTCGACCCAATCGCGCAGCATCTGCTGTTCCTGGCGCATCTGTTCCACCAGCAGATTGATCCCGCGTGCCAGACCTTCGACCGCCAGCTGCGGTGTTTCGCCGGTCGTCGAGACATCCACCAGCGTTTCGGCCAGCCAGTCTTCCAACTCGTTATAGAACCGGTTTTGCGCCTGACCGGACTGCAAATCCAGAAAACCGAGCACCAGCGAGCCTGCCAGACCGAACAGCGAGGACGAGAACGAAATGCCCATGCCCTGCAAGGGGGCGGCCAGACCGGACTTCAGCTCCTCGAACATCAGGGCGGCGTCATTGCCGCTTTTCATCGACTGGATGACTTTTCCGACCGAGGTGACGGTTTCAAGCAGACCCCAAAACGTGCCGAGCAGCCCGAGAAAGATCAGCAGGCCTGTTAGATAGCGGCTGACATCGCGCGCCTCGTCGAGCCTCAGCCCGACCGAATCCAGCATGGTGCGCAACCCTTGGGAGGATACGCGCTTGGGCGCGGTTGTGGGACCGATACTGCGGGCCACAGTCGCCAGCAAGACCGGATCATCGCCGACAGGCAGCACGGTGCCATTGGCCCAGTCATTGATCCAGCGGATTTCCGGAAACAAACGCACGACCTGCCGGAAGGCCAGCAGAATACCCAGAACCAGCACGCCGACGATCAGCCCGTTCAATCCGGGATTGGCCATGAAAGCGGTCTGGATCGGCTTGATCAGGATAAAGGCAATCAAGCCGGCCAGCACAACAAAAACACCCATGCGCACCAGATAGAGGCCGGGCCGCGACAAGGGGTCAAGCCGGGCGGCCGCAGCCACGCGCCGGATGTGATCCGTATTGGTTGTCGGGCGCATCAAACCTCCTTGCAAGAACACAAGCTGACATCAGACAAGCTGGCTCAACCGTCACACGAACAGGCCAATGGCTTCATTAGGCCGCGATTCCGCACCCCGATCAAGCCGATAGAGGATCAGACTGTTTCTGTCTCTTTCAACAGATCCAGCATCACCTTGTGCATCGCCTCGTTGCCGCAGACCAGCGATCCGCTGTCGAGCATGGTGTCACGGCCCTGGAAATCACTGACAAAGCCACCGGCTTCACGCACGATGCAGATGCCTGCGGCAATATCCCAGGAATTCAGGCCTTCTTCCCAATAGGCATCGCAGCGGCCCGCCGCCACATAAGCGAGATCGAGCGCTGCCGCACCCATCCGGCGCACGCCGGCGGTTTTCGTCATCACGGCCGCCAACTGCTTCAGAAAGACCGGATGGCGGGGCTTGGAAATGGTCGGGATTCCCGTCGCGAACACCGCATCATAGCTGTCGATACGGCCGGAGACGCGCAGGCGGCGGTTGTTGAGGAAAGCACCCTTGCCGCGCTCGGCGATAAACATCTCGTCCTTGCCAGGATCATAGATCACGCCGGCAATAATGACGCCGTTCTTTTCGAGCCCGACCGAGACGCAGAAATGCGGGATGCCGTGCAGAAAATTGGTGGTGCCGTCGAGCGGGTCGATATGCCAGCGGTGTTCGGGGTCTTTGCCGACCACCACGCCGCTTTCTTCCATCACAAAGCCGAAATCGGGCCGCGCTTTCAGCAGGGAATCATGCATGATCTCTTCGGCGCGTTTGTCGGCCAACGACACGAAATCGCCCGGCCCCTTGCGCGAGACCTGCAAATTCTCGACCTCGCCGAAATCGCGCCGCAGGCTTTTGGCAGCTTTCATGACAGAATCAACCATCACGGTCATCAGGGGCGAACGGATCATCAGGTCAACTCATCGGCTAGAGGCAAGGATCGGGAACAGATTGAAAGAGCGGTAGCGCAGGGATCGCAGGTTTAGTGGACAGCAAACGTGGCAATCCAATGGCAAGGCTAAGCCCAAGCGGTTAAAGCGGCCTTAATGCAAGCCCTGCAACCGCCCACATTGTCGCCGCACGCCCTCAGCGTTCGGGCGCAGGCGTGGCCGTGATGGTTTCCAAAGCCTGCGTGACGGCTGCGGCCACGCCTTGGGGGGCAGCGAACACACCGGCACCCAGCGCAACAAACTCGGTCCCCGTCGCGGTCGCGGCTTCGACATCATCAAGGGTGGACACAAAGGTCACGCACGGGGTCTGGAACACTTCCGACCACCATTGCGAACGCTCGAGCACCGAGGACAAGGGCAAATGCCCGCCATCGGCAAAGGGCTCGCCGAACATCACATAATCACAGCCCGCTTCGGCCACTTCCATGGCATCATGGCGGGCGCGAAGCCCTGCGCAACCGACAATCCGCTCCTGCGGACGCAACAGCGCCAAGGCCTCTTCCAGCATCTCCGGCTTGGTCAGATGCACCCCGTCCGCACCGGAACGGGTGACCAGATGCATATGGTCCTGCAACAGCAAGGCCGCATTGGCTTCCTGCACCATCGGGGCGACAGATTTGACAAAATTGATCAGCGAACGGTCATCGCCTTCCGGCAAAGGCACAACCACGGCATCGATCCGGCCAGCCGACAAGGCCGCCTCAAGCGAGGGTAACAATTCCTCGGGCGTGGCAAAAGCAGGGGCAATGAGAAGCAGACGTTGATGCTGTGACATAGCCGCTTGATAGCGCAAACCACGCCAAAGGCCAAATGAAAGAATGGGGGATGAAGCCATTGGAAAGAGGCTGGTGCGTTAACCCAACAAAAAAGCGCCCGGAGCAAGCCCCGGACGCTTCAAAAGGCCAGATCAAAAACCCAAATCAGCCGATTTTCGGCACCAGCTCGCCCTTGGCGTAGCGTTTGGCCATATCGGCCACGGTGATGATCTTGCCGATTTTGGAGGCCTGACCGGCTGTGTTGAATTCTTCCAGACGCTGCTTGCACAGCTTGGTCATCGCATCCATTGCGGGCTTCAGATATTTGCGCGGATCGAATTCGCCGGGATGTTCGGCCAGCACTTTGCGGATCTGGCCGGTCATCGCCATGCGGTTGTCGGTGTCGATGTTGATCTTGCGGACGCCGTGCTTGATGCCACGCTGGATTTCTTCGACCGGCACGCCCCAGGTCTGCGGCATTTTGCCGCCATAGGTGTTGATGATGTCCTGCAAATCCTGCGGCACCGAGGAAGAGCCGTGCATCACCAGATGCATATTGGGCAGGCGGCGATGGATTTCCTCGATCACATGCATCGCCAGAATGGCGCCATCGGGCTTGCGCGAGAATTTATAGGCGCCGTGCGAGGTGCCCATGGCGATGGCCAGCGCGTCAACCTGCGTGGCCTGCACGAATTTGACTGCCTCGTCGGGATCGGTCAGCAACTGGTCATGCGACAGCTTGCCTTCGGCCCCGTGGCCGTCTTCCTTGTCGCCTTCGCCGGTTTCGAGCGAGCCAAGCACGCCCAATTCACCTTCCACCGAA
>Ga0114963_10001892_pt1 | contig 14258 bp, 19 predicted proteins | sample C_131016_EF_Meta_FD_87019 | JGI IMG/M metagenome (GOLD analysis project Ga0114963, IMG submission 87019) | Freshwater microbial communities from Lake Croche, Canada to study carbon cycling - C_131016_EF_MetaG | ecosystem: Environmental > Aquatic > Freshwater > Lake | place: Lake Croche, Canada...
AGCAGCAGGAAGCCCTCCGGAAGGCATACACGGATTTCGTGAAGAACTTCATGGATTACATCCGTCAAGTCGATCCTCGACTCTTCAAGCAGGCCAAGGACTACGCCATGGACTACAGCAACAACGACTTGGTGCAGTTCTTCGATGTTGACAAGGAGAAGGACAAGTGAAATTGGTTGTGAAGTTCCCCACACGGGGAAGACCCGACAAGTTCGTTGATGTTCTGAATCGATACATCAACTTCGCCTCCGGCATGAGGGATGTTCATTACGTCATCTCGATGGATCACGACGATCCCACGATGAACAACCCGAACATGATCTCGCACCTCGAACGCCTTCGCAATCGAATGGACGGTCGCATCCACTTTGCGTTTGGAAACTCGAAATGCAAGATCGAAGCCTGCAATGCCAACCTTGATATTGTTCGTCGCATCTCTCCCCATGTCATTCTGCTGGCATCAGACGACATGATTCCGATCGTGTCGGGATATGACGACATCGTCTGCAAGGACATGGAGAGGCTCTATCCAGACACGGATGGGGTGCTTCACTACAATGACGGGTTTTCCGGTCAGAATCAACTCATTACTCTGAGCATCCTTGGAGCGAAGTACTTCCTTCGATTCGGCTACTTGTATCACCCCGAATACAAGAGCGTGTTCAGCGACGATGAGTTCACTCAGGTCGCCCGTCTCCTGAACAAGGTCACGTACATCGACCGCTGCATCATTCAGCACAACTGGGTGGGTCTTCCCTACACGTTGGCAGCACAGGGAAAGATCGATCCAAACACGGTCAGACGAGACATGGTTCACGAGAGAAATGAATCTCCTGCGATGTACGAACACGATAGGGCAGTTTTTGAACGACACAAGGCCATGAACTTCGGAATTGGCGTGAAAGAGGTTATACAGAATGAATCAGTCCAAGCCGTCAGTTAAACTCTCGATTCTCATTCCCAGTCTAGCGGATCGCAAGAGCAGTCTGGAGCAACTCCATGCCTGTCTCAATCCCCAGAAGAACGATGAAGTCGAGTTCATCGTGGTGTCCGATCGTGGACAGATGTCCATCGGACAGAAGCGAAACATGCTTCTGTCTCAATCGAGAGGGCAGTACGTGGCCTTTGTGGACGACGATGATATGGTCCCCACGGACTACGTCAGTCGCATTCTGAAGGCACTGGAGAGCAACCCCGACTGCACCTCCCTCACGGGCAAGATCGTGTTCTCGGACGGTTATAGCCGACCCTTCATCCATTCGCTGAGGTACGACCGATGGATTGACGATCACGAAGGCAAGGTATACTACCGCCCCCCGAACCACCTCAATGCCGTCCGCCGAGACATCGCAGTCAAGGTCGGATTTCCTTCGTGGAACGTCGGGGAGGATCGGTATTTCTCCCATCACATCCGCCCCATGCTCAAGCGTGAAGAGTGGATCGACGGTACGCTGTACGAATACAAGTGTCGCAAGACGTTCGAAGAAACCCATAACAATCAGGTGAACCGATGAAAAAATACTCACAGAACAACGAGCAGGAAATCATTCTCAACTATCTCGAAAAGACTAACTTGGTTTCTGGAAAAATGCTAGAAATCGGTGCGTACGACGGAGAGGGGTTCAGCAATGTTCGTTCCATCATGCTGAAGTATCCGCAGTGGAAGGGTGTTTTCGTTGAGCCTTCTTCTTATTGCTTCAGTCGATTGGTTGATCTGTATAAAATGGAACCGAGGCGGGCAGAACTGATAAATCTCGCTGTCGTATGCGAAAACGAGTTGGAAGGATCTCCGCTTCTCAAGTTCCATGAATCTCCCATGAGTGCCTGCTCGTCATCCATCGACGGGCATGTGCAGAGGTGGTACAATGAAGTAAACAGCGACGGAGATTCCGTAAATCCCAGAAAGATTTTCGTGGGCAAGATCGGAATGCGAGAAATCCTCGAAAAGTTCGGTCCCTTTGACTTGATTAATATCGATGTTGAGGGGTATTCGGCTAGACTCGCCCTTCAAGACTGGTTTGATCCACGCAATTATGGATGCAAAATCATTTGCATCGAACAAGATGGACAGTATCAGAAACTCCAGCAAAAATTCTTGTCTTTCGGCTACAAACTTCTGGGTCTAAACGCCGAAAACATCATCATGGGAATTTGAAAGAGATCTGCTTGCAGTTGAAACGAGGACATTCATGAAGATCCACATCAACTATGCCCACAATCGGTATTTGAACTCGCAACGAAACTGCTGTGAGACGGCACTCAAACACGGGTTTGATAAGTCCATTCCGTATGGCCTAAAGGACATCGACCCGGAGTTTGTCCAGAGAAACTCCTATACATTCTCCCAGCCCCGAGGTGCGGGGTTCTGGATATGGAAGCCCTACCTCATCCTCAAGACGCTGGAGACTCTCTCCGAGAATGACTGGCTGATGTATACGGACTCGGGCATGTACTTCGCTCGAAATCCGTGGGACTGGATTCATTCGATGGAATCCGACATCGGAGAAAAAGGAATCGTCACTTTCGGATTTTGTGGCAAAAATAAGCAGTTCACCAAGCGAGACACGTTCGTTCTGATGGGTATGGACACCCCCGAATACGTCGAGTCGGAACATAGAATGGCTAGTGTTTTCGTATGCCGAAAGACTCCATTCTCCAAGGCGTTCGTTGAGGAATGGCTTCGCTACGCATCCGATCCGAGAATCATTACAGACATTCCCAACACTCAGGGTATGCCCAACTACCCTGAGTTCAAGGATCATCGTCACGACCAGAGCATCGTGAGTCTCCTTGCGATCAAGCACGGCACTCTTTGCACTTCCACCGACATCACCCAATACAGCAATCCCGAACCATACATCATTCACACTAGGAATCCATCGTGAGGCTTTGGTGAGTGGAACTGTGGAACTGGGTCATGAGGGCTTCATGACCCTTTTTCTTTGTGCGACGGGTTCATACATAACTGTAGAACTGGAGATTGCAATGAAAGTGATTTCTTTTAGTCTTTGGGGCGATTCGCCCAAGTATAATGTTGGGGCAATAAAAAATGCTAAACTGGCTCTGGCGTGCTACAACGATTGGAATTGTTTTTTCTATTGCGATTCCGACTCTGTTCCCGAGAATACATTGCGTTCTTTGAGTGAATTCAAAAATTCCAAAGTCATATTGCTTTCTTCATCCAAAGAAGCCCACCATCCAATGTTTTGGCGATTTTATGCAGCAGCCATTCAGGATTGCTCACATGCAATTTTCAGAGACACTGATTCTAGGCTGACGCAAAGAGAATCCATGGCGGTTCAAGCGTGGATTTCCAGTGGAAAATCTTTTCATGTCATGCGGGATCATCCTTTGCACGGTGTTCCTGTTTGTGCTGGGATGTGGGGGGTTGTTTCTCACAAACTACGAGACATCAGACAGAGAATTTCCGACTACTATCACGAAGGATTGGACACAACAAAAAGATTTGGTGGACTGGATCAAGATTTTTTGGCAAAGAAAATTTGGAATTGGGCAAAAGAAGATTGCTTCCAGCACGACGAGTTCTTTTCAAACTCCCCATTTCCTCTCCCAAGAGATCCAAATCACTTTGTCGGTCAGGTATACGACGAGAGCGATAAGCCACAGTACTGAAAAGGAGTAGACATCATGACATCTTTGTATCTCCATCACCATCTCGGCATGGGAGATCATATCATCTGCAATGGATTGGTTCGATCGCTGCTCTCAAGATGGGGAAGAGTTGAGGTCTTCGCCAAGGAGGCGAACCATCCCAGAGTATCCAAAATGTTTTCCGATTGTCCCAGAATCGGCGTTATTCCTGTCCCAAACTTCGATTTGGGAGGAGAATACATTTCGTACGTCAACGACTTTGCTCGTAGATTGTCGCATCCAAATAAATTTCTCAGGATCGGGCACGACAATGTATACCACAACAACAAAGGAAAGAACTTTGACGAGGTGTTTTACGCCGACGCAGGGGTTTCTTTCGATCGGAGATGGTCGGCTTTTCACTTTCCTCGCAATCACGAAGAAGAGAGAAAAGTCCAACAAAGATTGAACCCCACCGGAGAACCATATATTTTTGTCCACGACGATCCTTCTCGTGGATTTGAATTCTCCCCACAAAATCCACTGGGATTGAAAATCATAAAGAACGATCCCACGATAAACATGTTCGATATGGCTGGATTTCTTGAAAACGCCAAAGAAATTCATTGTATGGAAAGTTCATTCAGGTGTTTAATCGAAGGTCTACCCGAAGTAAAATGTCCACTTTACTTTTACCCAAAAGTTAGAATTAACACATCACTTCCGGCAGTTTCCATTGGAAGAAAAAACTGGATCGTTGTCTGACACAAAGAAGATTCATAATAGATCTACCATTTTGAGACAAACCGATGAAAAAAAGTATTATAATCAGGGGTGATAGATTAACCAAAGACACTCTTTCCGTTTCAATATCTTCGATTAGAAAATGGTTTGATGGGGAATTGATTCTTTCTACTTGGGAGGGATTGGATCTATCAAATTCTGGTGGAGTTGATAAAATTGTAGTGTCAAAAGATCCATTTTCATTTCCACACGAATTTCATAGACTGCCCAGACAGGTTTTTTTGGGTAGAGTGGGACTAGAAAAATCATCAGGAGACGTTGTCCTTGTCACACGAACGGATTTGGCTCATCACACAGACTTATTTAAATTTCATTGTAAACTAAGAAAGAATAACAAAAAATACAAAATTTATGACGAGAGAATTGTCATACCGAACATAATGACATTTAATCCAGACAGATCACCGTCTAAGGAGTCTGGGTTTAGAGTTTCTGATTGGTTTCACTTGGGTTTAAAAACCGATGTGTTTAAGCATTTTGATGTGTTGGATGAAGTGATGGCCCACCACCCACATGGATGCTCTGAGCAGTTATGGTTCATATCTTCCTTGAATAAATACCTTGGATTATCTCTCAATCCAAATTCGATAGAAGAATACAAATCAATGTATTGGGATGCTGTGTTGAACAATTTTTCTGTAATTGATACTTATCAAACAGCCCAAACCAGAAATTTAGCAAAATTTCGCAATCAACCAGAAAATCTTATTCCATATATGATGGAAAAAGAATATAAAAACAAATACATCAACACCTATCAGGAGTATATGTGATGCCGAATGAAGTCAAAGATTTTCTGTTTTTCAATTATCATTGGGTTGAAAACTCAACTTTTTATTTTGAATCTTTCAAGAAAAAGGGCCACACGTTCGACATAGTCGATGAAAGAAATCTATCGTCTTTCGTTCCCAAATGCGAATACAAAAATGTTGTTCTTTATCTCCACGAGGGTTGGACCATACCAATCACCAACAGAATTATAGATCTGTATTGCAAAAACTCCACACTCATACAGCACGATGATACAGACTTCGAGGATGTCCAAGTATGGAGTAACAGAAGACCTGACGCTGTAATGCAAAGAGAGTTGACAAAAGACACCAAAAATCCTTGGGGCTGTCCTGTTGAACCTTTTCACTTTCCCGCTTTTTCCCTATACGACAAATCAGAGCAAACAAAAAACATTGATGTTTGTTTCTTGGGTAATATGACACATCTCAGAAGAATTCCATTTGCCAGACATATTATTGATTTGGCTAATGGAAAACTCTCGCATCTCAAGTGGGCTATTAAAATAACCCCACTCGGATCAACTCACGATCCTTCCATATTCAAGAATGTAATAAACAGATCAAAAATAGGATTGCATTATTTCGGAAATTCGTATGACGCACATAGAATATGGCAACTGACAAGTACAAAAACCGCAATCATTATGCCATGGATGCGGAATCTTTCGGTTGACAAAGATCATATGCACTTTACTGAATACTGTCAGATCAGGGACGATTTCTCCGATCTAGAGGAAAAAATTGTGTATTTGTTGGAACAAAACAGGTACAAGAATCTTGCCGAAAGTGCTTTTTCGGCATATACTGAGCGACACAATCCAGAGAAATGCTTTGAGTATTACTATTCAAAGATCATGAAATACGCAAAAATTTGATGTGGAGATTTTATGACTGATATTCAACTGGTTATACCGCTTGCAGGCGAGGGAAAACGGTTTACGGATAAGTATTCCTGTCCCAAACCTTTGATTGATGTGTTTGGAGAGCCGATGATATGCCTTGCTATCAGAACACTTGGAATTCCTCACAGCGATTCCGTATTCATCATTCGATCCGATCACAACAAAGATGGCAATCTGGAATCGAAAATCAAGTCCTCTTCTGCGAATAGCAAAGTCATAGAGATAGACCGATTGACGGACGGTCCATGTTCCACAGCATTGCTCTCAGCCCCATATCTTGATCCAGAAAGACCGCTCGTGGTGGCAAACTGCGATCAGGTTATGCGTTGGGATGGTGAGAAATTCATCAGATATTGCCAGCGTGAAAACTATGACGGCGTTGTCGTTACGTATCACGAGTCCACTCCCAAAAACAGTTATGCTCGATTGAACAGGATTGGCGATGTCGTTGAGATTAGAGAAAAGTCTCAAATCAGTTGCGTTTCTCTGAACGGAATCCACTATTGGAAAAAGGCATCGTACTTCCTAGACTCGGCCCAAGAAATGATCGATCGAGATGACAGGACCAACAACGAATTTTACATTGCACCATCATACAATTATATGATCTCAAAAGGTCTTAGAGTTGGAATTTTCCATATCCCAAACGAACAGCATCATGCTATTGGAACTACATCCGATTTGGAGAAATACATAGAGATGGAAAGCGAGTGTCTACATGATGATAAGCAGGATTGAAAACTTTGTCCGTGGTTGGTTTGTTGGAAATTTTGAACCGTCGATACACAAGACGGAAGCATTCGAGGTCGGCGTGGTGTCCCATAAAATGGGAGAGATTTGGCCCGCCCACTATCACAAAGAAAGCCGAGAAATAAACCTTCTCATTTCAGGAAAAATGAGAATCCAAGGTCGTGATATAAACGAAGGTGATATTTTTGTGCTTGAACCATGGGAAATAGCAGATCCGGTTTTCCTAGAGGACTGCAAAGTTCTGGTCGTGAGGAATGCTTCCATCAAAGGAGATAAGTATGAACTTGTTCATGAATCAAAGTGAAATCGACAAGGAGCGATATTTCGTAGTCACCTATAAGTTGGAATCCAGCAAAAGCCTCCGAGATGCCGCTTGGAACATCGCAATTGGTCAGAGTGTGGGAAATCCTAATGTGAGAAATCGATGGGAGAGCGAGGATTTGTTTCAAAACCACTCCTGTCTGATTCTAGGAGACGAAAGAGAACTCCAATCCAAGACGGAAGGAGAAGTCAAAATAGCGTTTCCCGTCATCAATACCGACTGGGAGACCGATGGAGTGAGCCATCTTCTGTGCCAGATCATGGGTGGACATGTCGATATAGACTTGGTGAAGAAGTGCAGGGCGATCAAGATTGATTTCCCAAATAGCGTAACCAAGCACTTCTCAGGCCCCAAGTTTGGCATCACCGGAATGAGGAAGTTCACCGGTCAATACAACAAGCCTTTGTTTGGCGCAATCATCAAGCCCAAGATCGGAATCGGACCAGAAACCCTTCTTGATATGGTCAAGGAACTCGTTGATGGTGGGGTTGATTTCATCAAAGAGGATGAAATCATGTCAAACCCATCATTCTGTTCCCTCGATAGGCGGGTCGAGATGATCTCCAATTATCTGAGTTCTCAGTCTAGGAAAGTGGTGTTCTGCCACACAATCAATTGCGATCCGCATGTTCTCGTGGATCGTGTTCGCAGAATTCACTCGCTGGGAGGGAACGGAGTCCACATCAATGTATGGAGTGGTTATGGGTCCTACAACAGCATTCGCAAGTTGGACCTCCCGATCTATTGCCACTTCCAGAGCAGCGGTGCCAAGGTCGTCACAAGCGTCAACAATCAGTTTAGCATCAGTTGGTCGGTCATCTGTCAACTCGCCACCATGATGGGCGTTGATACCATCCAGACAGGAATGGTCGGTGGGTACAGCAATGACGACCCAGAAGAGATTCTTGAGTGCATCAGAATACTTCGTGAAGGAAACACCCTTCCCGCTCTGAGTTGTGGGCTGCATCCGGGGCTAATCGACAAGATTACCTCGTTGGTTGGCAATGACTATCTCGGAAACGCAGGGGGGGCAGTACATGGACATCCCAGCGGAACTCTGGCTGGGTCTCGTGCAATGCGTCAGGCTATTGACGGAAATTATCAAACTGAATACCACCAAGCAATTCAAAAATGGGGAAAGGAAAATTCAAAATGAATCAAATGAAATGGACTGAGGATTTGAATAGAGATATTCGATTTGGAAACTCAAACGACGATTTGGATTATCCGTTTGGTTTTCTCTCAAACTATTCAAAAAAACCAAGCCAAGAATTCACAGAATGCAATCACGATTCGTTGAGCAAAGCGATGTATTCTTGTGGAAATCAACTAAAATATGCTATGGAAATTGGTGTGTGTAGAAATTCGGAAAAGTCTTCGACACATACTATTCTAAACAATTTGGCTCGGACAAAGGATTCAATTTATCTGGGTGTAGATTTAGAGGATAAATCCTTTTTGGACAATCCGGATAGAGGTGTCTATACAATCAAAGAGAGTTCTTCTAACTTTGATACAATTTCAAAAAGAATGAAGGAACTCAATATCAAAGAATTAGACTTTATTCACATAGATGGATGGCATAGCATCAATCAGGTTTTAATGGACTGGGAATATACTAAATATCTCCGCAAAGGAGGAGTTGTCGCATTTCACGATGTCACTGCTCATCCCGGTCCATTCTTTTTTATTAGAAACACGAATTCTGAAAAATGGGAAGTTCATCAAAATTTGTGCCCCATGGATCATGGTTTCGGTTATGCGATCAAACTCTGAGAAATGAGTATCGCAATGAAGATTTTGTATGTCTTTCCGAATTCGCTCGACACAAACACAACCGGAGGTATGAGATTTGTTCACGACTACCAATCCGAAACTCTTTTCCACGGGCTTCGCAGTATTCTGGGCGACGATGTTGTAGATTACCCCGAAGTTCCTAACTTGTACAAGTCATGCGATAGAAAATTTTCTAGCAATTTGCACGGGAAAGGATTTACTTTATGCTGGAATCTTCCAGATTCTAACATAGACAGAAATCAAGATATAAATAGGATGATATCGGACAGATATTTTGATTTAATCTTTTTTGGACCGATGTATGTAGAGCCCGGTTTGCGGGAATTTCATGATTTGTTTTTCTTTTCTATTAAATCTGGAAATAAAGTATGTGTCGTTGATGGTACAGACTTGTCGGAAGCCAAAAGAGAAATTATACGAGAAGATTACTTAGCGTGCCTAGAATCTCATGGTGGTGTGTATTTCAGAAGAGAACTTGTCAGACAACCAACAAAAACATTGAGACCTATAACATTTGGATTCCCCAAAGAAAAGGCGACAATTCAATTTCCCGATAAAACAAAAACTTTTGCAATGGACTCGACGGCGGGGGGTGAGGCTGATTACGAATTCAGTGAAGAGAATGATTATTATCAAGAATATAGAAATTCTTATTTCGGAAAAACAATGAGAAAGGGTGGATGGGATTGTCTCAGACACTACGAAATAATTTTCAATCGTAGTATTCCTTTTTTTCACGGAATAGATGAAATTCCACGAAACACGATGTTCAATTTTCCAAGAGAATTGGTTAAAAATGGAATGAAGACATTATCTTCAAGTGGTCAGGTTGATGTCAACGCTTATCGAGATATAGAGAGACAGATATTTGATTATAGCATGAATCATCTAACTACAGAAGCAATCGCCAAATATGTCCTAGAAGTGGCCCTCAATAGTTAATCATCACACAAATCAAATGATTATAATATCCCACAGAGGAAATCTAGAAAGAAGTGAAAAATATGCCGATTAAAGTTCTTTTCGTATACCCATTGGGAAATATCGGTTCGAATTGCTATGTCACAGATGGAATCGTACATGGAATGGCAAGCAGGCGTGATATATTTGATGTTTATTTCTATTGCGTTGGATCGAATCATTTGTATCGGAATGATGACAAAAATAACTTCGAAAAAGCAAACTTGGAATCAAATCAAAAGATAGTAAATGAAATAGAAGCGACTGAGATGATTTCAAATAAATTTTTTGATATTTTAGTTTTTTCTTGGAGAACTTCTGATGTATGGTGGAAAAACAGAGGACTGTCCCCGTATTACGAGGAAGAAACTAGAATAAGATCAACTGCGTTTTCTGCGTATCCTCCCGAAAAAATAGCATTTATTGATGGAAGCGACGATCCAACACACGGGATGCACGATCCACTAACTTTTGACTTTCTGGGGAAATCTACATATTTCAAAAGAGAACTTTACAAAGAGGAAAATAGTATTTTTCCAATTGGCATGTCGTTCCCCCAAAACGCTAGTTCTGGGTTGATTCGGACCCAAGAAAAAAATAAACTATTGGCGACCGTCATTCCCGGAGAAAGTGAAACATATATTTTCAAAAATGATTCTGAATCCTATTTCAACGATTACAAAAGATCTTATTTTGGTATGACTTGGAAAAAACTAGGATGGGATTGTAGAAGACACTACGAAATAATCTTTTCTTCTTGTGTTCCGATATTTCCAGACATCAATGAGTGTCCCCCCCAAACAATGACATTTTTCCCCAAAGAAATATGTCGTGAAGTTTTAGAGAGAGGAATTTTGGTAGAAGGATATTCTCGATATCAAAAATGCCGGATTTCGTATTCATATAAAAACATTAGAATAGATGAAACTAAAGTCGAAAAGAATTGGTATAATGACATATTGTTTAGACTGTATGAACACGCACAAAAATTTCTCACAACACGCCACATGGCCGACTATGTGATCTCTAAGATGTCGGTGTAATTTAACATCTCAATCAATAATGTTTTTTGAACAATATCATGTCATCTGAACTTACGGCTAGTAAATTGAAAGGGAAGATAAAAAATGAAAGTTGAAGTTTCTGTGGGGGAATCTTTTGATAAATTGTCGATACTGTCCATCAAATTGAAGAAGATTAGTGACGAAATCAAGAGAGCAAATGTTCAGAAAGAGTATACCTCTTTGCTCGAAATTGTAAATCTCAATCAACAGTCGGTGGAAGTGCTGAGTCTATTCACTCAGTTGTGTGATATAAACGAGAAACTTTGGGTTATCGAAGATGAAATCCGACTCAAGGAATCAAAAAAAGAGTTCGATCAAGAATTTATTGAACTGGCGAGATCAGTCTATTACACTAACGACAAGAGGTTTGAAATCAAAAGAAAAATAAACTTGGTCTGTGATTCTAAACTCATAGAAGAAAAACAGCACGAAAAATATAACTAATAACCGAGTCTTTATTGACCCCGACAAATACAAAGACAAACCGGAAAGGGCTACATCATGAAGCGGATTCTTATCATTCAAGAGCGAGGACGACACGACGCAAATAGAGACTTTCGTGAATCCTGTTGTCTCAAGAGAGCGTTCGATTCCCTTGGTCATTTGTGTGAGATATGGGGTCTTGGGCATGAAAACTTTCAAACCCACCCCGATTTCAACTCATACGACCTCATCGTGAACTTGGAGAATTACGGAGATGGGTGGTTGCCGAATCTCTCATCTGCCAAACATCCATTCAAGATGATTTGGTGCATCGACGCTCATGTCAGGGGAACAAATCCATATGAACACATATTCCGGAACGGGGCATATGACGTTCTTGCCCACTCAACCAAGGATTACGTCAAAGAGTCACATCACCGTTGGCTTCCGAACTGCTCCGATCCCTCCCTTGTGAAGAAAATAGATGGGATTCAGAAAGTCCATCCTATTGGATTTTGCGGGAACCATGTAACCCCGATCAGAAAGGCGACCGTTGATACCCTGTCTCGCATCTTTGGAATGAAGCAAGACATCTTCGTGATCGGTGATGAGATGGTGAAGGCGATCAACTCATATCGCATTCACTTTAACATGAACATCGCCAACGACATCAACTACAGGTCATTCGAGACGCTGGCTTGCGAGACTGTCCTATTGACCAATTACAATCGGCAATACGAAGAACTCGGATTTGCGAATGGTGAAAACTGTTTCTTTTACGCCGACCAGACCGATCTAATTCGAGTAGTAAACACGCTGCTCAATCGAGTTAAAGAAGGCGACCTTTCGATGAATCAGGTAGCGATTAATGGAGGAATGCTGTTTCGAGATAGACACACATTCTTAAATAGAGCCAAGCAAATTGCTTCCATGGCGTGGGGAAATCAGCAATGAAAAAACCATCCACACATCTATTCAGCATTTAAAAACTGAAGTTGACTTCTGTTTTCGCCTTGCTACAATTCATCAAATAGTTTATAGAAGTGTCCACCAATAGTTAAACATCATACAAATCAAATGATTATAATATCCCACAGAGGAAATCTAGAAGGTCCCTGTCCAGAGAGAGAAAATCATCCATCGTACATCAATGATGCGATTTGTGCGGGGTTTGATGTAGAAATCGATGTATGGGTTGAGAAGGGAATTTTCTGGTTGGGACATGACTCTCCCCAGCATAAAATTGAAATTGATTTTCTTAGGTCGGATCGGCTGTGGTGTCATGCTAAAAACATGTATGCCATGGAGAAAATGGCGGAAGAAGGAATTCATCATTTCTGGCACGAAAGTGACAAATACACCCTAACTAGCAAAGGGATTCCGTGGTGCTTTCCGAACAACTATTTGAAAAATGGGATCACGGTTGTGAAAGAACCACTCCCCCCGCTGTTCCCGGTGAGAGGAATATGCACAGATTATCCCGTATTCTTCAGGAGCATCTATTCAAATTGTGAAGTCCCTGTTTGATTTTTTCATCTGGCTTGCTATAATTCCCCCAATATGACCGACAAGATTGAACTCGTCGTACTCCGCAATCTGCTGTTCAATGCAGAGTACACACGGCGGGTACTCCCTTTCCTCAAGGATGAGTACTTCCATGACCCCTCCGAACGCCGCCTCTTCAAGACTTCTATTACGGCGAAAGTTCTCGCTTTCCCCTGATTCTCGTCGGGTTTCAACAGGGGTTAAGGAATACATAAATACATACGATAAACTTCTACAGATATCATGATGAAAATGATATTTGAAATTTTACTGAAGACAACATGAGAATTGAAGAACTTAAACAATCTGTTTCACTTTCTATTGCGGCATCAATCGATAAAACAAAAACTAAACTTCCTATTGCTGCCTTTTTGATTGAGGGTATGTCAGGAAATACGTATAAGAGGTTCATCAACACTCTTTTGTCGCAATCTTCTACAAAAAAATATCTAGAAATTGGTGTGTGGAAAGGGTCCACATCAGTCGCCGCCGCATACGGAAATCCCGATGTACAATGTTGGTTCATTGACAACTTCAGTGAATTTGGTGGGCCAAGGGATCAATACATTTCAAACTTCACAAAAGTTGTTGGACACCCTCCGAATCTCATAGATTCTGATTGCTTTGGTATCGATCCATCTTCGCATGGTATTGATGATGTCGATGTGTACTTTTATGATGGGGCACATCTTGAAAGTGACCACTATAAAGCACTAACTCATTATGTGAAACACATGAAAGAGTCTTTCATCTACATCGTGGATGATTGGGGGTGTGCACAGTGTGAACCCGTTAAAAAAGGAACATATAGAGCAATCAAGGACCTCAATTTGAAGATAGAACAAGAGTTCAATCTTGGACAGGGATTGTCTGACGATTCCGACGGGTGGTGGAATGGGTGTGGTGTTTTTGTTCTGTCTAAGCCAGAATAAGATATCAAACTATCGTGACTTGACTTCTCCGTGAACCCTGTTATCATGTATCCCAATGACAGACAAAATCGAACTGGTCGTCCTTCGGAATCTCCTGTTCAACACGGAGTACACACGAAAGATCATCCCCTTTCTCAGGGAAGAATACTTCCATGACGCTTGCGAGCGTCGAATCTTCAAGAACATCCACGACTTCATCCAGCAGTACTCGACTCCCCCTACGGCAGAGGCCCTGACCATCATCCTGTCCGAACAGGATGGGCTGTCGCAGGGGGAGTTCGATTCCTGCTCGAAGATCGTGGGAGACCTCACGGCTTCCAAGGAGGTCGCCAACGACCTCGACTGGCTCATCGACCAGACCGAAAAGTTCTGCAAGG
>Ga0114963_10001893_pt1 | contig 14249 bp, 15 predicted proteins | sample C_131016_EF_Meta_FD_87019 | JGI IMG/M metagenome (GOLD analysis project Ga0114963, IMG submission 87019) | Freshwater microbial communities from Lake Croche, Canada to study carbon cycling - C_131016_EF_MetaG | ecosystem: Environmental > Aquatic > Freshwater > Lake | place: Lake Croche, Canada...
CTAAGGCTTCCGGTTACTACATCAACTCCATTTTGGCTAACCAAGAAGTAACAGCTAATGGCTACGATGAAGCCCTCCTACTTGATACAGAAGGTTATGTATCTGAAGGCTCTGGTGAGAATATCTTTATCGTTAATAACGGCATTATTTACACCCCAGATCTGGCCTCTTGTTTAGATGGCATTACTCGTAACTCCATCATACAAATAGCCAAAGATCTTGGCTACGAGTTGCGTGAGAAGCGTATTACTCGTGATGAAGTGTATTCAGCTGATGAAGCATTCTTTACCGGTACTGCCGCTGAAGTAACACCAATTCGCGAGTTAGATGATCGCACTATTGGCGAAGGTAAACGCGGTCCAATTACCGAGCAAATCCAGAAGACTTACTTTGACGCGGTCTACGGTAGAAGCGATCAATACAAGTCTTGGCTAACTTACGTTAAGTAATTGGAAATCAGAGAATGAGTGAAGCTCAAGTTGTCATGGTTGATGGTAAAAAAGATTTGCCTTTACATTGCCCAACCAATAAAACCCCTAGCTGGAATTCGCATCCACGTGTATTTCTCGATGTAGCTAAAACGGGTGAAGCCAAGTGTCCTTACTGCGGCACTGAGTACAAACTCATTCCTGGTACCGAGTCCCACGGGCACTGAGCCTAACAGCACCCTAGAGCAGGGTGCTGTGTCGGGATACCTCATATGAATCGTATTCTGATAATCGCCCCCAATTGGATTGGTGATGCCGTTATGTCTCAGCCATTGCTAGCGAATCTCAAGGCAATTTACCCTCAGTCACAGATTAATGTTTTAGCAAGCCCTTGGGTTACACCGATTTATCGTGCTTGCTCAGAAGTTCATCAAGTCATTGAAGCACAACTAGAGCATAAGCAATTGCAATGGGGCTTACGTAAGCAACTAGCAAAGCAACTTGAATTGAATCAATATAACGTCTGCTTTGTTCTGCCCAATAGCTTGAAGTCTGCCATCATTCCTTGGCTTGCTCATATTCCATTTCGAATTGGCTATCGTGGTGAGATGCGCTTTGGGCTTATAAATCTTGCTCTAGATAATCCAAGCAAAGTGAATCGTCCACCGATGGCAAATCATTACCTTGCCCTTGCTAATGCGCTGGAGCACTCAGAAAAGATTGATGCTAAGAAGCCTGCAGATCCTAAGCTCAATATTTCACTTGCAGCCAAAGAATCTATCGGCGCCACATTACAAGCAGCATCGATCAAAGAAAAATCTATCTATGTACTTTGCCCAGGGGCGGAGTACGGAGAAACCAAACGCTGGCCTGCCGATTACTTTGCCTCTCTCGCGCAGCAGTTAATCGCCAATGAGCTAGGTGCTCATGTAATTCTTCTTGGCAGTAAAAGCGATCACGCTTTGGGTGAGACTATTAGGATTAAAGCAAAGAGTGACTTACAAATACACAATTGGTGTGGCACAACTTCACTAGATGAGGCGATTGCACTCATTGGGATGAGCAAAGCACTGGTCAGTAATGACTCAGGCTTAATGCATATTGGTGCCGCATTAAAAGTTCCGCAGGTCGCCATTTTTGGCTCAAGTGATCCTCATCACACTCCGCCACTCTCTGATAAAGCTAAAGTACTTTGGCTTAATCTACCTTGCAGCCCATGCCATAAAAGAGAGTGTCCACTGGGTCATCTCAAATGCTTAAAAGATATTTTGCCCACTGCCGTGCTGGGCGCCATTCAAACACTCCATTAATTTTGTAGCGCTACACATCACCAGAAAGTAAGCCATGTCAAAACTAGCCAGACTTTTTCATAATGCCGATGAAGTGGTGGATGCTTGGCGTGAGGCCTTAAAAAATCGTGATGTCAAAGGGGCCTTGGCAATCTGGTTAGATGATGACTCGATTACCTGCGTACTCCCAGAGGGTCAGCGCCTTAGTGGTCATGCAGAAATTCGGGAAGGTCTAGAGCGACTGTTAGTCAAGCAAGCTCTTTTTTTGGAGCCGATCGCCTGCATTAGTCACTCGGTTTTAGGGGCTGCGGTCTACGACACCACCGAGGCCGTCCACATCAGACCAGATCAAATTGAAGCAGCATTCTTCCTAAATATCACCCTAGTTCTTCTGCAAGATAGTCAAGGCTGGCGGATTGCACATCTCCATGCAAGTCGCTCTACTGAAGATACTTTTGATGCGCCCTCAACTCCACATGGACTGCATTAACTAGTAATGCCACATGGATTACCGTCTCATGGATGAGCAAGTTCTGCGGTCACTGATCAAGTGGCCAAATGTCCCACACTGCTTTGGCTGGCTAGCTCTTGATCGCCGTGGTCAATGGCGCATGCGTGATGAATTTGCTCAAGCCAATCAATTAGCTGGAAGCGTAATTCAGCATACAGCCCTCAATGAATTTATCTCCAGAAATTATGCATGCGATTATTCGGGTAGGTATTTTTTCCAGAATGGGCCACAACGAGTTTTTATTACATTAGATGCAACACCATTTATTGCCAGAATTATTCCGAGTGAAAGTGGCCCTCAACTATTAACTCAGTGCGGTACAGAAATAAGCCCGCATAGCGCACTGAGCGATGAGAAAGGCAATATTTATATTGCTGGGTTTATTCCGCAATCGCTCTCTGAGCAAATCGATAGTGCAGTATTTACTAAAACAGAATCTCTATCTGTTGCACTTTTACATGATCATGATTTAGATCTCTTTTCAGAACAGTCTCAGGTTCAAGAAGATGCCTGCAGCTTTAGGGGCTCTTGGTTATGGGATGACAAGGATCTGCCTGTCGAGCCTATTCATTCAACGGAATTAAGTAAGCGCTTTCACTTCGTCAAAGTACCCAGTAATTAATTAGCTCGGCATTTTTTTACCCTGCTCTTTCAACTCCTCTTGATATTGCTTTTGTATTTCACGAAGACGCGCATCAATACTGGAGGCCTGGTAAAAATCTGCGCCACCAGAAGATCTAGCAATCTTGAGTTGCTCAATGGCCGAAGGCCATGCACCCTCAAGTGCATACTTTTCTCCAAGAGCGTAATGGCGCAGTGGCACATTTTTAGCCTGATCATAGGCATTTGAAAGCATGCTCCACCAAACCACTTCATTGGGCTGCAACCTCGTGCGCGCCTTTAACCAGCTAATAGCATCATTAGTGCGACCCAGCTTGAGATAGGCATTCATCATAGCTGCACCAGCAGCATAGGATTGTGGAAAAGCTTTTAAAGTGCCTTGAGCAATTTGTAAAGCCTCCTCACCTTTTCCTCTTGCTAATGCCAACTCTGAAGTCGTAGTGTCTAAAGAGAGGCTTTGGCGCTGAACGGGCGATCCTGTAGCGCTAGCGCTATTGGCTAGATTACGAGCTTGTTGCAAATAACTAGCGGCCTGATCTAACTTACCCTGTTTTTGTGCAACTAGCGCAAGCCCATAAAAACCTTCCATTTGCTTGCCAGGGGCTGACTGTTTACTCAAACCTTCAAAGGTATTTTTTAAGTCGTACATCTGGCTAGAGCCTCCAGATTGCTCCATGCGAGCTCGTGCTTTGATGAAATAAAACTCTACTGCCGTAGGTACATTTCTATTGGAGATATTTCGAGCACGATCTTGCATATCTGCAATACGATCCGTAGTTAATGGGTGGGTGCGCACATAAGATGGGACTCCACTATCCATAATGCCTGTCGCCTTTTGAAGGCGCTGAAAAAAACTCGGGGCACCATTTACGTCGTAGCCACTCGCAGCCAGAATCTGAAACCCAATACGATCAGCCTCCCGCTCTGCATCTCTTGAGTAGGAGAGCTGGTTATTCACTGCTATCGCTTGACCACCCTGCATGAGACCGGAAGCGGCGCCCGGATTACGTGATGCAGCTAAGGCACCCAACAATATGCCAGCGAGGGCAATCATGGTGTTGGTAGTTTGCCTATCCATTTGACGTGCTAAGTGGCGTTGTAAGACGTGACCGGTCTCATGACCCATAACAGAAGCCACTTCTGAATCTGTTTCAGCACTAACCAGTAATCCTGTATGAAAACCAATAAATCCACCGGGCAATGCAAAAGCATTAATACTGCTATCTTTAACGGCAAAGACCTCAAAGTTATAGGCGCCACTCCCTTGCTCATTCGCACCACCGAGTTGTAATTTTTTAGCCGCTTGCAATAAGCGTTGCTCCATCTGGTTTAAATAATCATAAAGTGGTAAATCATTCGAATAATCTGCATCTGGACGAATCTGACGCATGATCATTTCGCCATACTTTTTCTCATCCAGCCTACTTAAGCTATCGCCTCCAGGATCACCCATATCCGGCAATACAAAGCCCGTTTGAGGCTGGATAACATTTCGAGCAGGTAAGTTGGCGGAACGGGAATCTGGGGATTGAACGATCCTGCCTAAATTTTGCACGGCAGCAGACTCACCTTGAACAGAAACATCGCCAGCCACCGTTGGAGGCACAAGTCCAGCCGCATAAACCATCCCAGCGCTTGGGCAAGCCAATGCCAGGATTAATTGGAGTACCAAGATCCGCTTAAAAATTGAAGGTTTTTCTGATGTCTTTATGACTTTCATCCCTATATGGTAAAACTTATCCCATGAACAAACTAACTCATTTTGATACTAGCGGCCAAGCCCATATGGTCAATGTTGGGGACAAACCCAATACCCACCGAGTTGCCTTGGCTACCGGCAAGATCACTATGCTGCCAGCAACCTTCAAAATGGTTGAAGCAGGCGACCATAAAAAGGGGGATGTGCTTGGTATTGCTAGGATTGCAGGAATTCAAGCCTCTAAGAAAACATCTGACCTCATTCCACTTTGCCACCCACTAGCACTGACCCATGTGAGCCTTGATTTCCAACTAAATTCGGCAGAGAGCAATATTACCTGTCAGGTACAAGCTGAAACTTCGGGTCCAACAGGTGTTGAAATGGAAGCCCTTACAGCAGTCCAAGTCGCCCTCCTCACAATCTATGACATGTGCAAAGCAGTAGACCGTGGCATGGTGATGGGTGATATCAAGCTCTTAGAGAAAAGTGGCGGCAAGAGTGGAGATTGGAAAGCAGGGAAGTAGACGCTAATCCAGAGAACTACAAAAGAAGTGATTGACATTGGCAAGTCCGAGTCCGCAAGGCAAATTAGAGAATTACAAAAACCTCTAGCAATAAAGTGGATGCTACTGAAGGCAATAGGATAAAGAAAAATGCTTAAACCATTATCTCAATCCAATATTTTAATTGCGGGGCCTGCCCGTAATATTAGTCAATATGTGGCCGAAGATGTGCTAGCACTTCTGGAGGCATGTAAAAACTTTAAAAACGCAACTGCGCTTGTTATTGAAAGTGACTCAAACGACGATACGGTATCTACCCTAGAATTGTTAAAATGTACTGACGATAGAGTTAACTACACTTCACTTGGATTGCTTGCTAAAAAGATGCCAAAGCGAACAGAAAGGCTGGCATTTGTAAGAAACTACATTCAAGATGAAGTAATTAATAATTCCCAATATACTGATATTGATTTTATTGCGATGGCAGATTTGGATGGAATAAATCGTCAGATAACCGCAGATAAAATTGAGAATTGCTGGAAAGTAAAAGAGCCATGGGATGTTATTACTGCAAATCAACCAAATCGTTACTATGACATTTGGACGCTACGACATGCTGATTGGAGTCCAGTTGACTGCTTGCGCCAAAGAGATGAATTAGAAAAATTTATTGGAAAACAGGCAGCAAATTATTTAGCAGTGCAAGCCAAACAAGTATCATTAGATCCTACAGTGGGCATGATTGAAGTTGATTCTGCTTTTGGCGGGCTCGGAATCTACAAAAAAGCAGCTTTTATTTCAGGTCGTTATACCGGCTTAGACTTGGCTGGAAATGAAGTGTCAGATCACATTAGTTTTCATAGAGATCTCAGGCAAGCAGGGTATCGAATTTTTATCAATTGTGCATTGGTAAATAGCGATTGTCATATTGATCCTCCATTACCACCACCTAAAAGCAGAACCATAACTGGACTCAAACTCTTACAAAAAATTGGTCTTGCGCTATTTGGTAAAGATCGATTAAATAAATACTTAGAACTACTCAAGAAACCCTAAATCGAATTTATTGACTAACCTTTAATTGTAAAGGTGAAGGCTACGCTAGGAATAGCTGGAATCAACTTGGCTTACAAATAAAATAAGCGTAATTGACTCTTGAATTTATTCAAGTTTTTCTTTATTTTCTCTGGGCTTCTCACTATAACCTAAGTTTACCTTCTCGCAATTTATGGTGTGTGAAATGCGGAAGATAGAGGTATGGTGACAGGCGATATCCAACTCTTAAAAAAGAGTGGGGGTGGAGCAATCCCGTATAACCTAGAAACAATATCCTCATCTTTCTCCTAAAAGAATGGTGCGCACTACCGGGGTCTTGTTAATTAAATAAGCTAATCCCAAACTGATGAATAAGGGAAGCAACACCTTAGGGTAATAACTTAGGAAAAAGTAATGCATTGCATATATTCCCAGCGATAATTTCCCACATAGAATTAAAAAATTCTGCATCATACATTTCTTAGCCAAAGAAATCCACTGGGCCAAACTCAGTATTACAAGTGACCCAGTAATTGCCACTACTCCAGCATAAAAATATAAAAGCTCCACGCTGAGAAATGTCAGATCCATATGACCTGTAAAATTATTTTGCGAGGTTCTCGACCAAAATGGAATCAGCACCATAAATATTCCCCATGAGGCTAAATATTTCCAGGTAGAAAAGCTTGAATATAAATAACCGTAGAACGCCATACCAAGAAGGTAATAAAGAAAGTATGGCCGTAGTAAACTCATGCCGGCACCCCTGGGCGTATGCTCTTTGATAATCAGCCAGAGTAAAATCATGATCAAGATTTGTATGCGGCCATCTGAAAGCCAAACTAGGATGCCATGCAAATCTAGCTTCTTACTTAATGAATAGACTACAGCAAATAGAATGTCAAAAATACAGTTCAGCACAATGCAATAAAAAATGGCTAGCAAAAACCAAAGTGCTGTATCAGGCCGTCTAAATGCGAGAACCAAGGCAGAGAGAATATCGCTACTATGGTGATAAATTAATTGGTTGATTACGCACCAAGATATAAACGGCAGCAATAAGCGAATCGTTGCCCTCCATATCTTCGACTTGGTTAATAACCAGGCCGCCTTGAACCCTTGCCCCACTCTCTCAGGCTGAATGGCAATTGCAGCAACTGCGCCTGATAAAAATACAAATAAGGGCATATGAAACGAGTAGATCACTCTAAACCCAATCAGCTCATCAAAATTTTGAGCGCTACCCTGAATCACATGACCCAAAACCACTAGGATGATTGCTAGCCCTTTGGCAATATCTAATAACGCATCTCTATCTATCGCTCCCCACGAGGTATTGTTTGGCATCCTAAACCCATAGAGCATCAATATCAGGCATATCCTACAGGATAGACTGGTGGGCCCAACAAATACTGGAACGAATATCCCCACCCCCCTGGTTACTTATCGGCCTTGTGGATTAATCACATATCGAAAAATTCATGTGCTAACCTAATCAGGGCCCAATTTGGTCCCACTAACCATTAATTAACCAACAGAATTTGGCTTTTAATGCTTATTGATTTTTCTTAGTTACTTGTTTTTTACTGGGTTTCTCACTTCAGTCCAAGTTGCTCTCCTCACAATCTACGATATGTGCAAAGCAATAGACCGTGGAATGGTGATGGGCGATATCCAGCTCTTAGAAAAGAGTGGGGAGTGGAAGGTGGGGAAGTAAACGCCACCCAAACTCTTTTTCAAAGTATGTAAATTTAGTCTTGTCCAAATATTGTCCAAGTAAACCGAAAGATTTAGTCAAGAAGGTCTAATTTATCTCGTGAATTACCTTATCCACACATCTTGATATTTTTTTATATCCCCCTGGATTTGGATGAGGATCATTAATAAAATAGTCTGAAGGCTCAAGATCGCAAACTTTGAATCCATCTATAAGCTTTCCGCCAAAAATATTTAATTTCTCTCTGGCTAGTTGACCCACATGATTTGGGGTATTTCCTCGCTCAAGCTCTTCTTTTGTAGGAAGGTGAATGAAAACAATACTTTTGCCATATTTTTTAATTAAAAATTCAATTGCAGTTGAATTGGCATTTGCAAACTGAACTTTATAGTCATTTTTAATATAACCCCATATGAAGTGAAGACTTGGGAGGTATTTACGAAAAAAACGGCTCTCTTTAACGGCTTGCTTATTGGAATACTCTGCATCTCGAAATTTTCTCAAATCATCAACAAAAGACTCCATATCTGCTACATTTGGCAGTGGAAAATATCCCTCATCACCATTACATTTTTTTATATCGCCCAAGCAATTCAAAACTCGATCAGGGAAATTCCATACCACTCTCTGATAATCATCCGATATAAACGGAACAATAACCTTATCAATATGAATAGATGACGCTTCCAACTGATCATGCAACAATTTCCATTGGGCAAAACCCGTACCCAGCAAACCGCCATTAATAAGCTGCGCCGGATGACCTCTGTTACCGTTCTCTAGATCATAAAACCAGGGTATTGCACCTTGCCCCTCAGTAAAAGAATCCCCAAGCAATAAAATACTGGAGCGATTCTTCTCCACATCAAGCTTTTGAACTAATCCAAAATTATTAGTTTTAAATTCGTAATCGTATTCTTTATGTAAGGTAGCTCCATTTTCATAAAAGGTTATGGCACGAATAGTTGAATTTGGGATATAGGTAAATATATTTGCTTGATTACGAAATACAGGTGCACCCCCTGTGGCTGCAAAAAGCATATATCTACGGCTGCGCTCATGGTCATTTTTCAACTCTTGTTTGATGATGATGCCAGCCATTACTTCGAAAAGCGATAAGCCAATCAAAATAGATATCAGTATCACAAGGATATTTTTTGCTAAGGCAGCTTGGTAATTTGTCATTTCTTGCTAAAATTTTTTCAAGAATAATAACAGAAAATTCAAATCATTTCAGCGCATGATGCAAAAAGATGTTTGGCCATTATGGTGGGCTCAGTCTGGACCAAAAACTGAGGAAGACAATGCGCTTAATTGAACTTCATACTCTTGTGCCGCTCTTCTTACGGCATCAGTTTCGGCTGATTAGATTTCGGTTGAAAATCTTTTTGACTTTGCTAGTTAGTTATTATCACTATCTTGCTGACAATAATCCAAATAACCCTTATCAAATTGATAATATGCCCAAAGAATCGGTAAGCCCAACTCTAGATATATCAACTTCCCACAAATAGAGTTTACTTGTAAATATTCATCTTTAATTGCATTGCAATTGCTCCATGCAATCGGTCGCCTACAGTTGGAATAAAGAAAATATTTGCACCAAATCTACCTTGCTCCACCGTTAAGGCTGGAAGAATCGCTGGGAACCAAGCACCATTATTAGTGGACTCATAGCCATTAAAGGCGCCGGCCACTACTCCTAACTTAACCGGGCCGAATCTAAATGGCTGATAGTAGAAGCCCGCATAGTAGGACTGAGCATGATCGCTATTCTTAAAATTACCTATGGTTGCTGAGGCTACGGTAGAGAAGCGATACTCCAATCCTATGCCCCAATTATTATTATTTAGATTCTGATCTTTTTGAAAGTGGTAGGCATACATTCCTGGGTTTATCCAGACCTCAGATACTGGTTTTGCCTCAATCCATTGAAAGGTTTGTAAAGAATCTTCAGCTAGCGCTGTAATCGATGCCATCATAGCTATAACTGCAAAAATATACTTTAGCGCTAAATTGTTGGTCTTAACTTTCATTTAACGTTAATAGACATTCTTGAAAAAGATTCCACCAAAAACCTTGTTATACGAAAAAAAAGGAATGGAAGAATTATTTGCTTGGTACGTAACTTCAATACTGGGTCTTAATCCCAAAATATAGAGGTCACGTTTTGTAAGTGATAAGTAGTAAAGCTGACCTCGATCCTGGCGGACTTGCCCCCAAAATGGATCTGATTCCCAATAGTTTCTGCGCAATTGTGAGGCTTTCAAATTTGCCTGAATATTTGTATAGTCATCAGCAATTTGAGTGCCAACTGCTCCATAAAATCCGTAAGAACTATATGCGCTCTGAGTGGCAGGTGTTTTATCCCCACCTGATTCCAAATATAGCGTGAGATCTCTAGTCACGTTATGGTTATAAAAAATCTGCGCCTGGGTCTGAGAACCAGAAAGATAGGTATAAGTGGGGTAATCCAGTGGCCCACCCTTAACCATAAAGCCATAGTAATCTTGATTTGGCCTATTAAATACCCAGCGGCTAGCAGCATAGGCATAGTTAAACAAAACAGTGCCTCCATAAAACATGGTCTCATGTCCTACTCTAAGGTCTTTATAGTCATACCCCTGCCAGCGCTTAATTAAGCTAAAGTCAAGATCTTGCTTATTGAATGCATTAGTTTGGTAGGTCGAGGTATTAATATTGGCTTGTACAAAATATCCTGATTGGGGAATAATCTCGCGCTCTGCTTCAAGGCCGACTCCTAGACCAGTTTCAGAATTGGTGTTTGCGGGCTGATAAGACAGTGTCTGCCCAAAAATACTGACAGTTCTTGCGCTAGTAACATATCCAGGATTTGAGTCTTGATATAAGCCAACATAAAGCTTGACGGACTGCCTCTTCTGAATCTCACTCAAATACCATTCAACCTTATCGCGAACTGTAATTGGAATTGGCCTACTAAGAATGTTAATAAACTCATTCTTTGCCTCCTCAAGACTACCAGCCAAGTAGAGGCTTTTTGCTAACTCCAATTGAATGCGGATAGTAGAAGACTGCTCATATAGACTACGCAAGACTTTAGCAGCCTCTTTCGGCCTATCATCCATCAACGAAATCCCTAAATTAAACTGGGCTTGAATTTCTTTTGGAGTAAGCGCAATCGCAGAAGCAGAAATAAAAAAGGGTGCCACAAATAGCACCCTTAGGTATTTGTATAAATTTCTAGCGCTTACCACCAAAACCGCCAACAAATGAGTTTCCAGATGTTGTCTGGGTTAGGCCGTAAGTACCACCAATTTCGTTTGCAGCGGGGCCATAAAAATTAGCAATAATACTTCCAGACATTCCATTCGTACTTGTCACACTTCCTGTCATTCTATTGACCCCAGATGAATACGTCATAGCACCATTTAAGTTATAACCAGCAATACTGGTAGCAACGCCTGTTGAAGCGCCTGTCATGGTAGTATTTGTGGTTGAAAAAGCAACAGTTCTAGCTGCAAAATTTACATTTGCAGTCATTGAAGCATTCGTAACATAGGTAGCTTTTTGGCCATCAATTAAGTATCCGTTAGCGCCACCTGAGAATACTGCACTACCGGTAGTTGGAATTGATCCGGCAGAAGTGAGACTTCCATTACTGATCGCATAACCACCAATTCCAGCTGCTGCATAAGCGCCCCAAGCGCCATATGTTTGATATTCAAATCCATAAGCTGTGGGATTTGCAAGTATCCCAATTGTTGTTTTTTTATTATTCGTTAGGATTGTGTTTGCTCCTGTTGCATCTTTAACAATGACATCACCAGCTGCGACACTGAAAGTGACAGAATTTGTAGCAGTCTGATTTAACGTAACAGAGCTAATATTATTTCCACTGTCATAAAGAAGATTTGTATTCACGTCCGAAGTAGTTTGACTAACCGTGCCGGAAGTTAAAATTGCAGTCGAATTACCGCTTGAAAAATGAATAAGTACATTCGGTTTTACAGCACTCCAGCTAGAAAACTCACCACTAGAGCTCGAAGTTTTTTTCCCCGAACATCCACTAATAAATATGAGCGCAATAGGGATAAACAAAAACAGAAATGCTGAGCGATTTGGATTTAGGCCGAGATTTGTATTCATGTTGTTTTCTTGAAGTTGTCACTCAGAATCACAATCATTTTAGCACCCACTTAAGTTATTAAATTATGGGCTTAAAGCCAAAATACGATAAATTCGCCTGGATAAATCTTATTTAGACCGGGAAACCCATTAAACCCCATAAACTCAGGTTGTATGTAGGGTGATTTTTAATTACATAAGCCAGTGGCTCACTGTACAAATTAGAAAATTATCCACTTATCCATCAATGCTCTGGATATGACTTAGACCAGAAGCATCGATATACATTAAATAATATTACTTAGTAATACGACACTCTGACGGTAATAACTGAGGCAATAAATTGGTTTCAACAGAGCGGCAAGACCACCCGCCTGCCCAAGTAGATCCATCTGGTTTTGATAAATTAATTGGCTTAGGAATATTTGCATCCGGCTCATTCGTTGGAACAAGGTGTAATGTATTTTTATTATCTGGCGCCACATTATTTTGAAAATCGATAGCAATAGCTCCTGAAGGTGTAATCTCAATCAACTTGACGCTACGCGTTGGCATAAAAGTAAAAGAACCATGGGTTGCTTCATCCATCGACACAGTACCCCGACTTGCGAAAGCCTCAGTAACTGCAAGCTTTGCACTTGAAGAAAGATTCATGCCCTCAACGATTCGACTACGGGCAATGTAATCTTGATATTGCGGAACAGCAACCGCGACTAGAATCCCAATGATGGCCACTACGACCATGACTTCAATTAAGGTAAAACCCGATTCTTGTTGTTGATCTTGCATTGACATAGTTATTAGCTCCTGAGGTTAAGCACCTCATCATCCAGTCTATCCCCATGGGATTCAAGGCATCCACATGTAAGAAAAGCCGGCTTTGGAGGCCGGCTTTTCTGATTAACGTAAAAGAAAATTAATGCGCTTCTTTGGCCGCATTCTTTTTCTTGAAATAGCTACCAACCAAAATCACAATCACTATACCAACCACTTCAAAAGCTAGCTTTGCATCGCCCAGTGCAGCCTGAATACTATCTTTGATCGCAGGGTCGTCAACTAACATGCCGCCTGCCAAGAAACCCAACAGCCCTGCACCAATAGTAATAATGATTGGAAAACGCTCCATTACTTTAAGTAACATTGCGCTGCCAAAAATAATCAACGGAATAGACATCGCTAAACCAATAATCAATAGTAAAAGACGAGTTTCTTCAGGGCCTTTTTGAGCTGCTGCTGCAACGGCTAAAACGTTATCCAAGCTCATCACTAAGTCAGCGATCAAAATCGTACGAATGGCTGCCCAAATACTTGTCTTAGCTTCCATGTGCTCTTCACCACCACTATCAGACAATAATTGGATACCGATATACAGCAATAGCAAGCCACCTATGATTTTTAAATATGGCAGTGTTAATAAAGCAACTGCAGTAATCGTGAGCACAACACGCAAGATGATGGCTGCAGCACTACCCCAAAAAATAGCTTTCTTTTGTTGGGCAGGCGGCAAATTACGGGATGCTAAGGCAATCACAACGGCGTTGTCACCTGATAACAAAATATTGGCAACGATGATTGAGAGTAATGCTGCCCAAAAGGCTGCATCTGAAAATGCTGAAAAGTCCATGATGTCTCCGTACTATTTATATTTTAGTTTTAACTACAAGGTACTACAAAATTCATGCCGACGAATCGGCATGAATCTTTGATTACAACATGGCTTTGAGTAAAGCAGCCATTTCTGATGGGTTCCTAGTTACTTTAAAGCCACATTCCTCCATGACGGCGAGCTTTGCGTCCGCTGTATCTGCACCACCAGAAATCAATGCGCCTGCATGGCCCATACGTTTTCCAGGGGGCGCTGTTACACCAGCGATAAATCCAACTACAGGCTTCTTCATATTAGCCTTGCACCAACGCGCTGCTTCAGCTTCATCTGGACCTCCGATTTCGCCGATCATAATAACCGCATCTGTATCTGGATCTTCATTAAACATGCGCATCACATCGATGTGTTTTAGGCCATTGATTGGGTCACCACCAATACCCACCGCTGTCGACTGGCCTAAACCAATCGCTGTCAATTGACCAACTGCTTCATATGTCAAAGTACCAGAACGGCTCACCACACCAATGCGGCCCTTTTTATGAATATGGCCTGGCATGATGCCGATTTTGATTTCATCTGGAGTGATGATTCCAGGGCAATTTGGGCCAAGCAATAAAGTCTTCTTCCCACCGGCAGCTTCTTTTGCATGCATCTTGTTACGCACCTCCAGCATGTCCTTAACCGGAATGCCTTCAGTGATACAAATCACAAAATCGAGGTCAGCTTCAACAGC
>Ga0114963_10001894_pt1 | contig 14248 bp, 17 predicted proteins | sample C_131016_EF_Meta_FD_87019 | JGI IMG/M metagenome (GOLD analysis project Ga0114963, IMG submission 87019) | Freshwater microbial communities from Lake Croche, Canada to study carbon cycling - C_131016_EF_MetaG | ecosystem: Environmental > Aquatic > Freshwater > Lake | place: Lake Croche, Canada...
ATGAAGATTGTCTCTCTCGCTCCCGAGGTACTCTAGTCGTTCAAGAACATGCCAGCACAACCACTTATCAAAACTCACGTTCACGCGGGAGACATCGTCAAGGTCATCTCAGGGAACCATCGAGGATCTGAAGGAAAAGTCCTTCAGGTTAACCGAACCAAGCATCAGGTTGTCATCGAGGGGGTCCGCATGATTAAGAAACATGTCCGCCGTTCCCAGGAACAGCCCAATGGTGCCATCATTGAAAAGGAGGGACCCCTGCACATTTCAAATGTCAAACTTTTGGAAAAGGCTTCCCGCTCGCAAACCGATTCTTCATCTTCCAAAGAGGTCAAGACCTCCAAAGCCGCTAAGGCAACGAAAAAAGAGAAGAGTCAAAAGGCTCCCAAAGCTGAATAACCCTAGACCTCCATGTCATTGCCCATAGCAGAACTTCAAAACGAGTATACCACTCGCGTCATCCCCTCTCTCAAAGAGAAGCGCGGGTATAAGAACGTCCATCAGGTGCCACGCTTGATGAAGGTCGTCGTAAACACCTCAATTGCCTCAGCACCCGATGTCAAGGCTGCATTGGAGATTGCAAAGGACGAACTCCAACTCATCACTGGTCAGAAGCCCGTTGAGACCATTGCGAAAAAGGCTATTTCGAATTTCAAGCTACGCGCCGGTCAACCAATTGGTGCAAAGGTGACCCTTCGTGGTCGTCTCATGTATGAATTTCTTGAGCGCCTTATCAAGATGTCGCTACCGAGAATCAGGGATTTTCGTGGTGTTTCCAACCGTGCTTTTGACGGAAATGGCAATTATACCCTAGGTATTACGGATCAATCGATCTTTCCTGAGGTTGAGTTGGATAAAATCAAAAGAAACATTGGTTTTGACATCACTATCGTAACCTCTTCCAAGAGCAATGACGAGGCCAAGGCACTCCTGACCGAATTGGGCATGCCGTTCGCCGGTCGTAATGCCAAAAAGACAGAAAAAGTTGAAAAAGAAGGAGTATCGGAGGAATCCACTCCTGTTTCAGAATCCGCATCAGCCTAATTCCCATGAGTGCACTCACAGATCCCATAGCAGACCTGCTAACCCGAGTTCGTAACGCAGTCAGCGTTCAGAAAACGGAATTCTTTGTACCCTACTCCAAGATCAAGAGCGATATCGTCGCCATCCTGAAGCGTGAGGGATACATCGAGGAGTATGAACTCGATCGAAGCGAGGTTCACCCCCGCATCAAGATCCGTCCGCGTTATGTGGGTAAAACCTCCGCAATAGCAGGACTTCGCCGCATCAGCCGCCCAGGACTTCGACGTTATGTCGGGAGTGAAGACATTCCCCGCGTGCTTGGTGGTCTCGGTATCTCGATCCTTTCCACTTCAAGAGGTGTCCTCTCCGGACACGATGCACGTAAACAAAAAGTCGGCGGGGAGCTTCTCGCCTACATCTGGTAACCAATCTGCCGCCATGTCACGAATCGGAAAAACTCCAATTTCTCTCCCGGATAAAGTCAAGGTCTCCGTTGCCCCAGGAAATGAGGTCACCGTTGAGGGCCCCAAGGGGACGCTTAAGTGGGAACTACCTAAGGCGATTGCCATCGCTTCCGAAGGCACTATACTCACGGTAACCCGTGCCAATGAGGAGCGTTCCACCAAGGCGCTTCATGGCTTGAGTCGTGCGCTCATCAGCAATATGGTAACCGGCGTCTCAAAAGGATTTCGCAAGGATCTTGAGATCCAGGGAGTTGGTTTCAGGGCCGCCGTCAAAGGTGACAAGCTCGACTTATCCATCGGATACTCGCACCCCATTCTTTTTCCAATCCCGTCGGAAATCAAGATTGCCGTCACTGATAATACAAAGATTTCCGTGGAAGGCATCGATAAGCATCTCGTAGGCCAGGTCGCCGCCGATATCCGTGCTTATTATCCTCCAGAGCCCTACAAAGGAAAGGGAATCCGCTACTCGGATGAGCAGGTTCGCCGCAAGGAAGGCAAAACAGTTCAATAAAAGAAGCACTCACATCCATGTCAGCCACCAATTCACGAAAACTACGCCATGTCCGCCTTCGCAAGAAGGTTTCCGGGACCTCGGAGCGCCCACGTCTTGCGGTCCATTTTTCGGGGCAGCACATCACCGCACAGGTCATCGACGATGTCTCAGGTGCCACCCTGGCAAGCGTCAATACCACGGAGGATTCTTTCCGCAAGGACTCAACAAGCCGAGCCAATGTGGCCACAGCCCTCAAGGTTGGCAAACTCATTGCTGAGCGCGGATTGGCAAAGAATATCGCCAAGGTTGTTTTTGACCGCGGGGGTTTTATGTATCATGGCAAGATCAAGGCGTTGGCAGACGCAGCCCGTGAGGGAGGACTTCAGTTTTAATATTTTATGGACGAAAAACGCCCCAAACGCGGACCACGCCGTGACAAACCGGTTGACGACACTCCAAAGGACACGATCGAAAAGGTCGTTTTCATCAACCGATGCTCAAAAGTCGTCAAAGGTGGACGTCGTTTCAGCTTCAGCGCCCTGATCGTTACCGGCGACATGAAAGGTCGTGTCGGGATCGGATTCGGAAAAGCCAATGAAGTGAGTGAGGCGATCCGTAAAGGTTCGGAAGCCGCTCGTAAGGCCATGGTGCCGGTCTCTCTCGCGGAGAACACGATTCCCCATGAGACGTTCGGTGAATTTGGCGGAGGGCGCGTCCTTCTTCGTCCTGCCTCTCCTGGAACCGGCGTCATCGCAGGTGGGGGAGTGAGGGCTGTCATTGAAGCAGCAGGCATTCGTGATGTCCTTGCCAAGTCTTTGGGATCAAGCAACCACTCGAATGTGGTAAAGGCAACGCTTGCAGCCCTGACAAGTCTCCGTCCCCGCAGTGAGATCATGAAACTTCGCGGAAAGAAATTCCAAGACCGTCAAAAGTCCGATTCCACCGTGGTGGATCCAATTGTAGCTTAGTACTATTTTCACATGACAACTATGCGACTTCATAATCTTGCCCCTCGTCCGGGGGCAAAGCACCGCCGCAAACGCCTTGGTATCGGCGAAAGCAGTGGACATGGAAAGACATCAGGCCGCGGCCACAAGGGACAGCGGGCTCGTTCCGGAGGCAGTGTCCGACTTGGATTTGAGGGCGGACAGATGCCCCTGATCCGGCGTCTCCCCAAGAGGGGATTTAACAATACGGATTTCAAACCCGTTTATGCGGTGATCAACCTTGATACTTTGGAGGAGCGTTTTGAAGCAGGTGCCAGAATCGATGAAAAGGCACTTCGATCATTACGACTTGTCCATGGACGTAACGATGGAATCAAGCTCCTTGCTCGAGGAGTTGTGACCAAATCCTTCACGGTCGAGGTGGACAAAGCCAGTGAGGCAGCCCGCGAAAAGCTTGAAAAAGCCGGCGGAACGCTTGTGCTCAGGGAGCGTCAGAGTAAGGTTGCCCTCAAGGCAATGCTGAAGGACTCCCCGAAGTCTGTTTCCAAGGCCTCCTAGTCCACTCTTCCACTTAATAATTCCAAGGGGGTCACTGGTATGATTTCGGCCTTTGCCAATATCTTCAAGATACCCGAGCTAAGAACAAGGGTTCTTTTCACTCTTGGAATGATCGTGATTATGCGCGTCGGGGCAGCGATCACCACTCCTGGTGTCAATGCTCAAGTTCTCCGGGAGTGGTTCCTGAACGTGGCCGATCATAGTTCTGGTGGTGGAGCAGCAGCCCTCTTTAATCTCTTCTCCGGAGGTGCACTTGGAAACTGTGCCGTTTTTTCACTTGGCATCATGCCTTATATCAGCGCATCCATCATGCTTCAGTTGTTGGGTGCTGTGATCCCTAAACTGGGCCGTCTGGCAAGAGAAGATGGGGGTCGTCAGAAAATTGCCCAATACACCCGGTATACCACAATTGCTCTCTGCGTTTTCCAGGGGTGGCTGCTTGCCATCTCCTTTGAGAGTCCGCAGTCCAATCCCTTTCTCCCCGGAATTTCAGACACCATCGCCCGTCTCGGTATCCCCCTTGTCTCAGATCCCGGAATCCCCTTCAGACTGCTCACCGTATTGATCATGACTGCGGGCACTCTATTCCTGATGTGGATTGGAGATCAGATCACCGAAAGGGGAATCGGTAACGGGATCTCTGTCATCATCACCATAGGAATCCTCGCGCAGTTGCCAGCCGGGCTCGTACAGGCCTGGCGCACTTTCGTCCCAACCGGTGGGGAGTCCTCCACGGTTAGCCCCGTTGTCCTTGTGATCCTGTGTGCCTTCCTTTTCATCGTCATTGCGTCAGTGATCGCTGTCACCCAGGCAACAAGGCGCATCAGCGTCCAATATGCAAAACGTGTGGTTGGCAGGAAGGTTTATGGCGGACAGACCCAGTATATGCCCTTGAAGGTGAATTATGCCGGTGTGATGCCGATCATTTTTGCCCAAGCAATTCTGCTTTTCCCGTCCACCATCCTCAACATGGCCTTTGGTCACAGGGGGTGGGCTGTTGAATTGGCCAACCTTCTCACCAATGGATGGCTGCACTATGCGCTCTATGCCCTTTTGATTTTCAGTTTCAGCTACTTCTGGGTGGCTACGCAGTTCCAGCCTGCCCAGATTGCGGATGATCTCAAGAAATACGGAGGCTTCATTCCCGGTGTGCGTCCCGGAAAGCCGACAGCAGAATTTCTAGACTACACAATGGGTCGACTTACTTTTGCCGGCGCCGTTTTCCTGGTCATCATCGCCATTCTTCCACAGTTGTTGAGCCGTGCGCTACAGGTTCCCTACATGGCCGCCCAGTTTTTCGGAGGCACTGGGCTTCTCATCATCGTGGGTGTTTGCCTCGATACGATGAGACAGGTCGAGACATTCCTGCTTCAACGACATTACGATGGTTTCCTCAGGAAGGGTAAGATTCGCGGACGTAGTGGTCCGCGCCCAACGTTGAGCACATCGGCCATCAGTGATTCCACAATTGTAAAGATCATTGCAGCCATCGGCCTGTTTGTGATTGCGGGTCTGGCAGCCTACGTTAGCACTCACCGCTGACCTCAGTGAAAAAACGGATTGTCCTGTTGGGCCCACCGGCCTCGGGCAAAGGCACACAGGCTGACCGACTTTCCCTGGCCTACGGAGTGCCGCATGTTTCCACTGGGGCTCTGCTTCGTTCGGAATGCGAGCGTGGAACACCGCTTGGACTTGAAGCGGAGGAATGGACTGGAAAAGGATTACTCGTTCCTGATGAACTTGCCGTTCGTATCGTCACCGTGTGGTTGGCGGAGCACGGACCCTCGTTTTTATTCGATGGATTTCCCAGGACTGTCGGGCAAGCCGTTCATCTTGATGAAGCGTTGCAGTCGACAGGCGTCCCTCTGGATTTGATTTTTCTACTCGAGCTTCCGGATGCCGAGATCCGCCGCCGGATTGAAGATCGTCTTTCCTGCCTCAAGTGCGGGGCAACTTTTTCCGGATCATTGCACGGTTTTTCCGAGGGAGTTCCTTGTCCACGCTGCGGATCTCCTCTCGTTCGGCGAAATGATGACAACGCGCTTGCCTTGGACCGCCGGTTGGAGGTCTATAAAACCCAGACAATGCCCGTGGCTACCTACTACGATAAAACCGCACAGAGCAAACTCTTTCGGATCGATGCGGCCAAGACGACCGACGACGTTTTCAAAACGATCGCCGGCATCCTGAACCGACATTAGAAGTTTTCAACAACTCATTTTTTCATGGCGCAGATTCCAATCAAAACAACCGCTGAAATCGAAAAAATGCGTGCCTCTGGTCGCGCCGCCGCGACGGTCCTGGCGCGTCTTTCAGGACTTGTTCAACCAGGCATCACCACCGGTGAGATCGACGCCAAAGCCGCGGAATGGATGGCGGAGTTGGGTTGCCGCAGCGCCTTTCTGGGGTATCGTAATTTCCCCGGTCAGACCTGCCTCTCGGTGAACGAGGAGGTCGTTCACGGGATTGGCGGATCAAGGCGTCTTGAATATGGAGACATCATCAAGATTGATGTCGGTGTTGTGCTCAACGGATGGATTGGCGATACAGCCACTACCGTTTTTTGTGGAGTTGTCAATCCTGAAACTGAGAGGCTCTGCTTAGCCACTAAAAGAATATTGGACAGCGCCATGCCCTTCGCTGTTGCGGGAAGAAGACTCGGTGATCTTTCCCACCACATTGAGAGCGAGGCCCTTCGTGAGGGATTCAGCGTTGTCCGTGAATTCGTGGGGCACGGAGTAGGTCGGCGACTTCACGAGGAGCCGCAGATTCCCAACTACGGACGGCGCGGTTCCGGTCCGAAACTCAAGCCTGGAATGACACTCGCCATCGAACCGATGATCAACCTAGGAGAGGAGGGGGTACGCATCCTTGAAGACGGATGGACAGTGGTCACGACCGACGGCAAGCCTTCGGCTCATTTTGAGCACACCGTTTTAATTACGGAAAAAGAACCAGAGGTGTTGACATGTCTTCCCACATTAGTCTAAAACAGACGGCCCTAGTCGTAGAAAGACTGTCCATGGCCCGCTTCCGAGTGGAGTTGACCGGCGGCAGAAGAATGATGGCTGCGGTCTCCGGAAAGTTGCGTTTGAAATTCACACGCATTTCACCGGGAGACCAAGTAGTCCTCAACATTTCACCCTACGACCTGAATCAAGGAACAATCATCCAACGACTTCCCCAGTCTTCCATCACCAGCCAAACAAACTGACACTTAGCAACGGCAACCGCCCAAGCTGATTCCCTCTCATGAAAGTCCGAGCCTCCGTTAAACGTCTTTGTGAAACATGCAAGATCGTGCGCCGCAACAATGTGGTGCGCGTGGTCTGCAAGAATCCCCGGCACAAGCAGCGCCAAGGCTAATCTTTCCCAGACAACCAACACCAAAGTACCAAGATCATGCCAAGACTCCTCGGCGTAGAAATTCCCGGCGACAAGCGTATCGAAGCCTCGCTCGTTTACATTTACGGAATCGGTCCCAAGACATCCAAGCGTGTCCTTGAACAGGCCAATATCAATCCTGATACGCGAGCCAAGGAGCTTTCTCCTGAGCAGATCGGTTCGATTATTTCAGCCATCACCGCCAACAAGGTTGTCATTGAGGGCGATCTTCGCCGTGAAATCCAAGGCAATCTCAAACGCCTTCAGGCCATCAATTGCTATCGCGGTCTCCGCCATCGCCGCGGTCTCCCTGTTCGGGGTCAGAGAACCCAGACCAATGCCCGCACCCGCAAGGGACCACGCAAGACCGTTGGTGTCGTAAGAGCAAAAGATTAAGGCCCGGGATTAATCGTCATCCATTCAGCACCGAATCAAGTTCATGTCCGAAGAAACGCCCGTCACACCAGAGTCACCTGAAGTTCCAGCAGCAGCAGTCGCTCCTGTCACCGAAGTTCCAGTAGAAACAGCAGCTCCGAAATCAGATAAACTTGAGAAGCCCAAGGCTGCCAAGAAGAGCAAGGAGAAAAAAGTCGAGGAGGCAGTTCCTGCCGCTCCCATCAGCTTCAATCTCGATGATCCCATCGAGCCACCCAAGATTGTCAAGGCCAAGGGAAGTAAGAATATTCTTCAGGGAATTGCGCATGTGCAATCCACCTTCAACAATACCATTGTCAGCATCACGGATCTTCGTGGTGCGGTGATCGGATGGTCTAGTGCCGGGAAAATGGGCTTCAAGGGATCGCGTAAAAGCACTGCCTATGCCGCCCAGATGGTTGCCCAGGACGCATGCCGACAAGCTATGGGCCACGGCCTCAAGGAAGTTGAAGTCAGGGTCAAGGGGCCTGGATCTGGACGTGAATCCGCCGTGCGTGCCATGCAGGCGATCGGACTTGAAATCTCTGTCATTCAAGACGTCACCCCAGTTCCCCATAACGGATGCCGCCCGCCCAAGCAGCGCCGTGTCTGATTCAAAGACATCCTAAGAACAACTTACCCAGCCCACAACTACAATGGCCCGTTACACAGGACCCAAAACCAAGGTAAGCCGCCGCTACGGCGTTTTGCTTTCCGGATCACCCCGAGCATTTGAACACAAGCCCTATCCTCCAGGAATGCACGGTCCAAAAGGATCGCGTCGCAAGATCTCCGAATACGGGACTGCACTTGCAGAAAAGCAGAAATTGCGTTTCCAGTACGGTGTTTTGGAGCGTCAGTTCAGGCGTTATTTCGAGACGGCACTCAAGACCCGTGGAGTCACCGGTTTGATTCTTCTCCAATTGCTTGAGACAAGACTCGACAACGTGGTTTACAGGATGGGTTTTGCCAAGACCCGCTCCGCCTCGCGCCAAATGGTTGCCCATGGCCATATCAACCTCAACGGACGCAAGACCGATATTTCCTCCGCAACCCTCAAAGTCGGGGATGTCGTTTCCGTCAGGACAAAAGATGGTTCCAAGAGACTTGCCCAACGAGGCCTGGATCAGACACAAATTATCGAACCACCAGATTGGCTTCTGGTTGATAAGGAAGCCCTGAGTGGTAAGGTCGTTCGCATACCGACCCGCGAAGAAATCAATCCCGTTGTGAACGAGCAGTTGGTTGTCGAACTCTACTCCCGATAATTCTTCTTTCGGTAGTAGCAGAATCATCCCCGCAATAATTCAAAGTACAAGCCGCCCAGGTTTTGCCTGAGGCGGCTTTTTTGTGTTCTTTAATCTACGACTAGGATTGGTATTTTTCCTTACCCTGATAAAACTTCTCGAATGGGAGTCATGTTGTGATGCAGCAGCTTTTTATCAATGCACGACTCATCACACCAAGTGAGTATTCGGGCTTGAGGGGTAGCGTTCTAGTTGAGGATGGGGTGATCAGGTCTGTGATCTCGGAAGGAATGATCACCCCAAAGATCTCCTCCGAGGAGGTAGACCAGGTGATCGATTGTGATGACGATTACCTCTTTCCAGGATTGATCGATATGCACTGTCATGGAGCCATGGGTCGAGATGCCATGGAGGCGACCCCCAAGGCCTACGAGATCATCCTGCGTTATCATCTTTCGCAAGGGACAACGCTTGCGGTGCTTTCAACGGTGGCGGCCCCACTTGATGCAATGCTACGTGTATTGACCAGCGCGGAAGAATACAGAACGACTTCGGTGGTGGGGGGGCTTGCCGGCATTCATCTTGAAGGTCCCTACTTTGCAGTGACAAGGAGAGGAGCACACGCTGAATCTTACTTGCGGAATCCCACATCTGAGGAAACAAGGAGACTCCTTGATCATAAGAGGATCATCAGCAGAATGACCCTTGCCCCGGAGATACCTGGCACCGCCGAACTTATTTCGGAATTTATAAGAAACGGAATCCGTGTCAGTGCAGGACATTCGGATGCCTCAGAGGCGGAATCCAATATGGGATTTGATCTTGGAGTGACCCAAGTGACCCACCTCTACAACTGCATGTCGTCCCAGCAATCACGATTCGGTAAGCGAACCGCAGGGTTGGCCGAGGCTGCCTTGACGAGGCCGGGAATCCTCTGCGAACTCATTGCTGACGGCGTGCATCTTTCGGCAACCCTGCTAAAGCTTGCATGGATGGCAAAGGGGTGGAAGGAATTGATCCTGGTATCAGATGCGACCGCTGGTGCGGGATTGGGGGAAGGGGCTCAATTTGAGTTGGGTGAAATTCCGTGCCAGATCCTCGATGGTGCCGCATGGACGAGAGAGGCGACAGAGAGGCGCCTTGCCGGGAGCACTGCATCTCTCCTTACGGGCGTGAGGTTCATGGTTGAGGAGGTTGGTGTTCCCCTTTGGGAAGCGGTTTCCATGGCCTCGCTGGTTCCTGCAAAGGCACTCGGTATCGATCAGGATAGGGGCTCGATCGTCTCAGGAAAGCGGGCCGACTTGGTAAGGATATCACGGAACTGGCAGGTCCGGGGAGTATGGTCGGCCGGCGCTCAAGTGGCCTGATTACGGAATCAAAAAAACGGCGGGCAGGATTGCTTGCCCGATAACCCTCTTCATGGGAAATATAAGCGATCGCAAGTCATCGTTACAGTTGGGAAGAAAAAGATAGAAGCCGTAAAAAACCTTGGTTTCGACGGCTCTGGTTTCTTGCGTTCCTGTTTGTCATCGCGATCTGTTCCCTTGCCGGTTTGGGTGTCTATGTATGGATTGTTGCAGAGTTTTCTGCCAAGGCCGGTTCCTTTGACCTTCAGAGAATGGAGAGGATGGAGTCCTCCAGTCTTATTTACGACCGCACAGGTCAGCAACTGGGCAAGATCTTCATTCAGAACAGGGTGCCAATCCCCTTCTCCAAAATCCCCCAAGACATGGTCAATGCGATTGTCGCCGAGGAGGATAATCGTTTTTTTGATCATCACGGCGTTGATTATTTTGGAATCCTCCGGGCGGCCATCAGCAACTATCGGCAGGGAAGAGTCAAGCAGGGGGCCAGCACGGTGACCCAGCAACTGGCCAGAAACTCCTTTGACATGAAGGAACGGACGTTTCGCCGTAAGATCCTAGAGATGATGGTTGCCAAAAGGATTGAGCAACACCTCACCAAGGATAAAATCATGGAACTCTACCTGAACCGGGTCTATTTCGGTAGTGGTCTCTACGGTGTCGAGTCAGCCGCACGCGGATACTTTGGAAAGCCGGCAAATGAATTGACCGTGGGTGAATGCGCCATGCTTGCCGGTTTGCTCAAAAGCCCCAATGCCCTCTCACCATGGAACAATCCGAAGGGCGCCAGGAAGGTTCGTGACTTTGTACTAGCACGCATGAGGGAATTGCGCCTGATCAGCCGAGAGGATTACGAGCGTGCTGTAGAGTTGGAACTTACCGTGAGGAAACGGACGAACCCTAACAGAACCTCCTATGCTTTGGAGTTGGTCCGCCAGCAGGCCATTGCGGCGCTTGGTTACGATCGGGCAATGAATGACGGCGTTCGGATTGAGACCACTTTCGATGCAAGGTTGCAGCAGATTGCTGAAAAAACACTAAAGTCCCACTTGGAGACGGTGGAAAAAACGCCGGAATACAAGCACACGACCTACGGCCAATACCGCCTTGCCAACCAATCCCTTGAGGATGCCGCCCAGCGAGGGGAACCGGTGAACCTTCCCTCCCCAACATATCTGCAAGGTGCGGTTCTTGCCGTTGACAATGCGACCGGTGGCATTCTGGCGTTGGCGGGTGGACGCGACTTCCTTCACAGCGAATACAATCGCGTTTTTCAAGCAAAACGCCCCGCCGGAACCGTATTCACGCCGATGCTTGCCGCGGCAGCGTATGCCAAAGGGTTGTTTCCGGGTTCGACTGTCGATGATGCCTGTATCGATAACCGTTTTGTCATGATCGGCGGGGAGAACGGCATCCTCGGCGAATGGGGAGTGGAGCGTCCTGACAATGAGTATGAGGGCCCCATGCCCTCCCATGAAGCCGTGGCACGGGGCAAAAATGCAGCAGTTGTCAGGTTGGGATTCATGACAGGACTCGATGCGTTGCGTAAATTCTGCGGGGATGCCGGAATCCATTCATCGGTTCGTGATGTCGCCAATTCCTATCTCGGATCCAGTGAAATGACCTTGGACGAGTTGACGCTGGCCTACACCGTTTTTCCCGGTGAAGGGAGCAGACCTGCCCGACTTATCACGATCACCCGGATCACCGATCAGCAGGGAAACGTTCTGTATGAAAACCCATACACCCGGATCAAAGTCATTCCCTCGGAGGCCGCTTTCCAGGTGCACTCGATTCTTCAGGACGCACTGTTCAAGACATATGCCCCCGAGGCGGCGGTCTTGGGGATTAATGCCGATCAAAAATTGGCCGGTAAATCCGGAACGTCGTATGATTTCACTGACACCTGGTTTATCGGATACTCTAGTGCCGTGACCTGCGGCGTATGGGTCGGATTTGACAAGCCTTCGAAGATCTATCGCGGGGCATTTGGCAAAGATCTTGCCCTGCCCATCTGGGCGCGTGTCATGAACACGTCCCTCCAGATTTTTCCCGGTCGACCTCTCTCGACGCCCCAAGGACTTAAGAAGATTGAAATCTGCCGTCGGTCAGGTTTGCTTCCTGCACAGGGATGCCGTGCTGATCAAACGCAGATCGTTACGGAATATGCCACAACCGCAGAGGTTCCGGCACAAGTCTGCGATGTACACGGGGGTGGACTACGCAGCTACAACAAAGAGGCTGAACAGGAGGAGTGGCCTCGTGCCGCTGCGGCCATCGACCTGACACTTGTTCATCCCGTGACGATCTCTGCTCCCACATTGCTTGCGCAGAATGATCTCTACCACTCTGTGAATCCTGTGGGAAACAGTGGCGTGGATACGGGTGAGGGGGTCAAGGTCGCCAGAGCCACCTCTCCGGATGGAAAAGATCCGGGGGTCCAGGAACTTCAGGCAAGTACCGCTACGAACGGGCCTGCGGATGAAAAAACAGTGCGACGCGCCGAACCCGTTCGTCCCTTGGATCAGCCTAATGCTTCACCTATTCTTAAACTTCCAGCCCCGAAGCCTGCGGAATTCTGATACTTTGAGAGCATGGGGTTTGGAATGCTTGTTGAGGTATTGGCTAGCATTCCGCCTCTACCAAAGTTCGCCCACCGCCCGAACGGCTCTGCTGTACAACGGATGACGCCCACCTCTGGCGAGTTCGGCAAGCAGAATCTCGCGGGTTTCCTCACGCGCTGCCCTGAGCATTCTCCCAGAGGGAACCGAACCAGGGCTTTTGACAATGGTCCTGTAGAGATCTGATTCCTGTTCACGGATAAGCTCGAAGGATGAACTATCAGAAACAAGGAGCATTCGGGAGATGCTTGCCCCCACTTTTTCCGTGAGGGTCACCTGAATCTTTTCACTCTTTGGATCAGAGAAGATGGGATTCGGGGAGATCTCCTGAAGTTCCCATCCCAAGCGATCGGCAATCCAGCCGACAAGCAGGAGTGCCGTGCTCCTGGATCCCGGTGCATGCACGATTTGGAGAGATTTTAGCAGTTGCAGTTCCGGCAGGGTGCCCGGATTGTCAAACATCCCGGCAAGGGCCTGTCGGACTGGGAGCGACCTTGCCCAGTTGAGATCGCAAAGAACGAGCTTGGTTTCCGCCAGATTGGCGATCTTCGTGATAAACTCGAACTGTTGCTTCGGTTTTTTCCAGTGACGGCTGTCGAAGAGGAGTCGATCCACCCACTGCCAGAGGTTGCTTTCGACGGGTGGGTGAAAATCCGCCTGCCACAAGAGAGCCAGCGGCAGATCTGAGTCAAGATGGGAAAAAACAACGCTTTGCAACGAACGAGCCGCCTCGCCACCAAGTTGGAAGGAAATCTGTTCGCTGCAGACAGATCCTCCCTTGGAACCCCGCAGGTAGCAATGCATGCTGATCCAAGCCTCCGCCCTGCTTCCCTGTTCGTTCGGATCCGCCTGAATGAGAATCGCCCGCATCGCATGCTCGCCGGCTATTTCCCGGATGATGGAAGAGTTTGCCTCCAACGAACCGGGCTTTTCATTGTAGATGGCGAGGTTAATCAGCGAGGCCCGAGTTTTGGAAGTGCCGCTCTCTTCCCAAACCCGTCCAAGCTCCCTCTCAATGGATCCGATCGGAACGGGTATGCCGGGTGAAAAGCTCACATCCTCCTCCATGTGACCCCGTGACGTGCAGCTAGTTCCGTTGCCTCGGTAGGCCCCCAGGATCCCGCGGCATGGAATGCCAGATCGTCGGAGCGTGTTTTCCATGCTTCTTCGATTCCATCCACAAAAGCCCATGCCTCCTCCACCTCATCACATCGCGCAAAAAGGGTGGCATCACCGGACATGGCATCCAGAAGAAGTCTCTCATAGGCCTCGGGGGTTGCCTTGCCGAAGGATGTTCCGTAATGGAAGTCCATTTTTACAGGCTCAATCCTCAGGCTTGAGCCCGGCATCTTGGCGCTCATCCGGAGCGAGACTCCCTCGTCGGGTTGGATGCGGATGACCAGCACATTCTCATCAAGGTTCTGGGCCGATTGGTTGAAGAGAACCCTTGGTACCCCTTTGAAGGTCACGGCGATTTCCGTGCCCCCCTTTGGCATTCTTTTCGCGGTTCGAATGAAAAAGGGGACTCCGGCCCACCGCCAGTTGTCGATATTCAACTGCAGGGCGACATAAGTTTCCGTCGTGGATTCCCTGGAAACGCCCTGTTCATTCCTGTAGGCATTCACGGGCTGTCCATTGATGAGCCCTTCCGTGTACTGAGCCCTGACAACATGACGGAAGACATCATCGCCGCGTAACGGGCGTAGGGAACGGAGCACCTTCACTTTTTC
>Ga0114963_10001898_pt1 | contig 14225 bp, 11 predicted proteins | sample C_131016_EF_Meta_FD_87019 | JGI IMG/M metagenome (GOLD analysis project Ga0114963, IMG submission 87019) | Freshwater microbial communities from Lake Croche, Canada to study carbon cycling - C_131016_EF_MetaG | ecosystem: Environmental > Aquatic > Freshwater > Lake | place: Lake Croche, Canada...
ACTTCCGTAGCTTTGGGGTAGCGCAGCATTTCTGCTGCGAACTCTTCATGCGGGAAGGGATAGAGTTGTTCCAAGCGAATCAAGGCCACATCTTCAATACCACGTGCTTTCCGCTCAGCCGCCAGATCAAAATAAATCTTGCCGCTACAGGCCACCACACGTTTCACTGTTTTCTCTTTCAGCGTTTCCACTTCAGCAATGACCGGCTGGAATGCGCCTTTCACCAATTCCTGCAAATCAGAAGTGGATTCTTTTCTACGCAATAAACTCTTCGGCATGATGATGATCAGTGGACGACGCATGGGTCGAATCATTTGACGACGCAACATGTGAAAAAGCTGAGCAGGCGTACTAGGAACACACACTTGAATATTGTGTTCCGCACACAACTGCAAGTAGCGCTCCAAGCGCGCTGAAGAATGTTCGGGGCCCTGGCCTTCATAACCATGCGGGAGCATCATAGTCAGACCACACATACGGCCCCACTTTGCTTCGCCTGAGCTAATAAATTGATCAATCACCACCTGAGCGCCATTGGCAAAGTCACCAAACTGACCTTCCCAAATCACGAGTTCACGTGGTTCAGAGCTTGAGTAACCATACTCAAAACCCAAGACCGCTTCCTCAGAAAGCAATGAATCAATGACCACAAACTCACGCTGATTTTCAGCAAGATTCGCTAAAGGGACCCAGCTACCCGAATCCCACTTTTCACGGTTCTGATCATGAAATACCGCATGACGATGAGAGAAGGTACCACGACCACAATCCTGACCTGATAGGCGAATACCATGCCCCTCTTCGATCAAGCTTGCGTAGGCTAAGTTTTCAGCCATGCCCCAATCTAAGGGTAATTCACCTTCACCCATTAAACGACGATTGGCAACGACACGCTCAACAGAAGGATGCAGTTTAAAATGCTCAGGGAAGGTGGTCAGTTTTTTAGCAAGACGCTTCAGATTTTTATCTGCTACTGCAGTTTTGGTTTTATGACGCCACTGAATACCCATATAAGGGGCCCAATCCACTCCAAAAGGGGGATTAAATCCTTGCAAGACGGTACGATGGAGTAACTGTCCGGCATCGAGTGCCTCGCGATATTGCGCCACCATGATGTCGCCATCGGCTTCAGAGATCACGCCCTCTTGCGCCAAACGCTGGGCGTAAAGCTTGCGAGTAGTGGGCAACTGCGCAATTTTCTTGTACATCAACGGTTGGGTCACGGCAGGTTCATCCTGCTCGTTATGGCCCAAACGGCGATAGCATACGAGGTCAATCACCACATCTTTGTGGAACGTATTGCGGAAATCGAGCGCGGCACGAGTCACCAACAACACACTGTCGGGGTCATCGGCATTCACGTGGAATACAGGTGCTTCAACCATCTTCGCGATATCAGTGCAGTACACGGTAGAACGTGAATCACGAGGATCTGAAGTCGTAAATCCTATTTGATTATTGACCACCACATGGACTGTTCCGCCCGTTGTATAGCCTCGCGTCTGAGACAGCGCCATCGTCTCCATCACCACACCTTGGCCTGCAAATGCGGCGTCACCATGAATGAGAATAGCCATCACTTGACGGTGATCTTTATCACCACGGCGATGTTGACGGGCGCGCACAGACCCCTCAACAACGGGGTTCACAATTTCAAGATGAGAAGGATTAAATGCCAAGGTGAGATGCACAGGCCCACCCGGTGTTTGCACATCCGATGAAAAACCTTGGTGGTACTTCACATCGCCTGAAGAGAGCTCTGAGGGATGTTTCCCTTCAAACTCTGAAAACAAATCAGAAGGTAATTTGCCCAAGCAGTTCACCAACATATTGAGACGGCCACGGTGCGCCATACCAATCACGATCTCTTGCATGCCCTGACTGCCCGATTGGCGAATCAAATCATTAATCACCGGAATCATGCTTTCGCCACCTTCCAGAGAAAAGCGTTTCTGCCCTACATAGCGGGTATGAAGATATTTCTCTAAAGTCTCAGCAGCCGTGATTTGCTCAAGTAACCACTCACGTGTTTTGACATCCCATTCAGGCTTAGAACGCAGGCTCTCAAAACGTTGTTGAATCCAGCGTTTTTGCTCTGTCACGGTGACATACATGTACTCAATACCAATATGACCGCAGTAAGTTGAGCGAACGGCTTGGACGATCTCACGCAAACTCGCGCGATCAGGCCCCACCAAAGAACCCGTGTTGTAGACGTTATCTAAATCTGCCTCAGACAGCCCGTAATAGGCCAGATCAAGTTCAGGCACATGGCCTGGGTCACGTCTATGTAAAGGGTCAAGATCCGCAACGCGACTACCAAGAAAGCGGTGGGCATTAATGAACTGAAGAACAGCTGTTTGCTTGCGATGCTGCTCAGGGTCTCCCTGAGTAACAGGAGCAGGCCCCCGTTTAGCTAAGGCCTCAAAATGCTGAATAGTAGGTTGATGCGAGATGTCACGAGTCAGATTGCCGGTGGTTTCACCGAGTTGATCAAACCAAACTTTCCACTCTGCTGAAACACTGCTGGGGTCTTGTAGATAAGCGTCGTAGAGCTCCTCAATGAACGGAGCATTCGCGCCGAACAGGTAAGAGGTTTCAAAATCGTTTTTCATCATGGCCTATTCTCCTGTTCAGCACTGTTTGCCCGGATGCTTCTAAATGAATTTTTTATCCACGCGTTCCAATAGACACCACATCACGTTTCACTGCACCTTGATACAACTGACGCGGACGTCCAATTTTATATTCAGGATCAGCAATCATCTCTGTCCATTGTGACACCCAACCCACAGTCCGTCCTACTGCAAAAATTGCAGTGAACATACTGGTAGGAATACCCAATGCACGCAGGACGATCCCTGAGTAAAAGTCTACATTGGGGTAGAGCTTCTTATCGATAAAATAGGGATCACTCAGCGCAATGCGTTCCAACTCAATCGCAAGTTTGAACAGAGGATCATCATGTAAGCCCAGTTCATTCAGTACCTCATGGCAGGTGCGACGCATGACTTCAGCGCGCGGATCCATGTTCTTATAAACACGGTGTCCAAAACCCATCAGACGAATCGGGTCGTTCTTGTCTTTCACGCGTGCGATGAAGCTAGGCACATTGGATACATCACCAATTTCAGCCAACTGCTTTAATACTGCTTCGTTCGCGCCACCATGCGCGGGCCCCCACAGTGCAGCGATACCTGCGGAAATACAGGCAAAAGGATTTGCCCCAGATGAACCCGCCAATCTTACTGTTGATGTAGAAGCATTTTGCTCGTGATCTGCATGCAAGGTTAAGATGCGATCAAAAGCACGAACGATAATTGGATTGGAAACATAAGGTTCACAGGGGGTTGCAAACATCATGTACAAAAAGTTTTCTGCATAGCTCATGTGGTTTTGTGGGTACATGAATGGCAGACCTTTGTTGTAGCGGTAACACATCGCTGCAATCGTGGGTACTTTAGCAATTAGGCGGTTCGCTGAAATCGCACGGTGCTCTGCGTTATTGATATCCAGACTGTCATGGTAAAAAGCGGAAAGCGCTCCCACTACCCCCACCATGACAGCCATGGGATGTGCATCGCGTCGGAAGCCTTTAAAGAAGCTTAGCAACTGGTCATGAACCATGGTGTGGGAACGCACTTTGGTCACAAATTGATCACGTTGCGCGCTGGTTGGCAATTCTCCGTTTAGCAGGAGGTAGCAAACTTCCATAAAATCACACTGTTCGGCGAGCTGTTCAATAGGGTAGCCGCGGTAGTAAAGCAGGCCAATGTCCCCATCGATAAAGGTAATGCGTGACTGGCAACTTGCCGTCGCCAAAAAGCCTGGATCATATGTGAACATGCCAGTTTTACCTAACTGGCGAATATCAATGACATCCGGTCCAAGATTGCCGCCATATATTGGCAAATCAATGCTCTTTCCATCTCCCCACGTGAGCGTTGCGCTTCCTTTGCTTTGCATGTTCATTCTCCCAATTCAATCAAATTGTCAAAGTCATGAGACGCTTACCAAATTACAGGGCAAGAATCATCGAAATAATGGCGCCAGTTTTATCGTCAGGGGCTGGTTGACGTCCCATGGCAATGTCTAGCAGCTCGTTATCGGGAAGCAGCAGCAACTCGTCGTAACAGAGCAGCGCTTCCTCGTCCAACTGTTCCAGCCTTTTGGCAAGGAACTTCTCCAAGAGCAAATCTAATTCCAACAATCCACGTCGACTGCGCCAACGGGAGCGCTCACGCGCCTTCTCTAGTTCACTTTTATTCACACAGAGCCATCTTTCCTAGCATCCACGATATAAGCGACAAAAGGATGACGGTTAGACTGCACGCTTAACCAACATCTCTTTGATCTTGCCGATCGCGAGGGAGGGATTCAGACCTTTGGGGCATACATCCACACAATTCATGATGGTATGGCAGCGGAACAAACGATAGGGGTCTTCGAGATTATCCAGGCGTTCATTGGTAGCTTGATCGCGCGTATCGGCCAAAAAACGATAGGCTTGCAAAAGACCAGCGGGGCCCACAAATTTATCGGGGTTCCACCAGAATGAAGGGCAAGAGGTGCTGCAGCAAGCGCACAAGATGCATTCATACAAGCCATTCAATTCTTCGCGGTCTTCAGGAGATTGCAAGCGCTCTTTTTCAGGTGCAACGGTGTCGTTTACCAAGTAGGGCGTGACCGAATGGTATTGCTTGAAGAACTGGCTCATATCGACGATTAAATCGCGGATCACAGGCAACCCTGGGAGAGGACGTAACTCAACAGGCTCTTTCAAACTTGAAATGGGCGTGATGCAAGCAAGACCATTCTTGCCATTGATATTCATCCCATCCGATCCACACACCCCTTCACGACAGGACTTGCGAAGACTCAAGGTGTCGTCCATTTCTTTAATTCTAAGGATGGCATCCAGCAACATGCGGTCGGTGGACTTCAGCTCGACATCGTAAGATTGCATGTAGGGCTTGGCATCGGTCTCTGGGTTATAGCGATAAATATTAAATTTCATGATGCACTCCGATTGGATTAGGTGCGGTATTAATACACGCGAACCTTAGGTTCAAAGGCTTCAACAGTGATAGGTTTAAGGTTCACTGGCTTATAAGTCATTTGGCTTCCTTCCATATGCCACAAACTATGCTTCAACCAGTTTTTATCATCGCGATCTTGAAAGTCTTCACGCGCATGGGCTCCCCGGCTCTCTTTTCGGGCATTACCCGAAACCAAAGTCGCTTCAGCAATCAAGGCCAAGTTTTCAAGCTCTAAGGCCTCAATACGCGCCGTATTAAAAGTTTTACTATGATCTTTGATTGCGGTGTTACGGGCACGGTTTGCAATGTCTTTGATCTTATCTACGCCCTCAGAGAGCAACTTACCGGTGCGGAATACACCGCTATGCGTTTGAACCGTCTTACGCATGTCCAAGCCCACATCAGCAACATTCTCTCCACCTGTCGTACTGTCAATTCGAGCCAAACGAGAAAGCGACAAATCAGCAGCATCTGCAGGCAAATCAGGCTGGGAACGATCTGCTTGAATAAACTTGGTCACATGGTTACCCGCAGCGCGACCAAATACCACAAGGTCAAGCAAGGAGTTGGTGCCCAAACGGTTTGCACCATGAACCGATACGCAAGCGCACTCTCCTACGGCATACAAACCATTCACAATGGCGTTATGCTGATCACCCTTGGGAACCACCACCTGACCATGCACATTGGTAGGAATACCACCCATCATGTAATGGCAAGTTGGAACTACAGGGATAGGATCTTTAATCGGATCCACATTCGCAAACTTCATCGCAATCTCATGAATACCAGGCAAGCGCTTCATGATGGTCTCAGCACCTAAGTGATCCAGCTTCAAAAGCACATGATCTTTTTCAGGGCCCACACCGCGACCTTCTTTAATTTCTTGGTCCATCGAACGTGAAACCACATCGCGGCTTGCGAGATCTTTCATGGTAGGCGCATAGCGCTCCATAAAACGCTCACCTTCTGAATTCACCAGGTAACCACCTTCACCACGGACACCCTCGGTAATGAGCACACCAGCACCTGCCACACCGGTAGGGTGGAATTGCCAGAACTCCATGTCTTCCAAAGGAATACCTGCGCGCGCAGCCATGCCCAATCCGTCGCCGGTATTGATGAATGCATTGGTACTCGATTGGAAAATTCGACCTGCGCCACCTGTGGCCAACACGGTTGCCTTGGCCTGGAAAATCATCGGCTCACCGGTTTCCATTTCTAGGGCAACGATTCCCAGCACATTGCCTTCTTTGTCGCGGATCAGATCTAAGGCCATCCATTCCACAAAGAATTGGCAATTCGCACGGACATTGCGCTGATAAAGAGTATGCAACATAGCATGACCCGTTCGGTCAGCAGCAGCACAACTGCGATGCACCGGCTTCTCGCCAAAATTTTGTGAGTGGCCACCAAATGGGCGCTGATAGATTGTGCCGTCTGGGTTTCTATCAAAGGGCATGCCAAAGTGCTCAAGCTCATACACGCACTGCGAAGCTTCTCGGCACATAAACTCAATCGCGTCCTGATCACCTAAATAATCCGAACCTTTAATGGTGTCATACATATGCCAGAGCCAATGGTCTTCGGACATATTACCTAAGGAAGCGCCAATACCGCCCTGCGCTGCTACGGTATGCGAACGGGTAGGAAATACTTTAGAGAAGACCGCTACTTTTAAACCTGCTTCTGCAAGTTGCAAAGAGCAGCGCAATCCTGATCCACCACCACCTACGATTACTGCATCAAACTGCCTGTGAACGAGTGCCATTTTTTATACTCTCCAGAGAATAGAGACCGTCCATAAGGCATACGACACCAGCGCAATAATGGTTGCAATCTGAAGCGTAAGCCGAATACCGACGGGCTGAACGTAATCCATTAAGATATCCCTGATGCCCACCCAGGCATGCAGGAACAAACTTAAGAAGAATAAAAGCGTTAATACTCGTATGGCCTGGAACGAGAGAAAGCCTTGCCAATCTTCAAACTCCATTGACAAGTGCGTAATGAAAAAGGCCGCAAATACCAAGGTTGCTAGCACCATGATCACCGCGGTGACCCGCTGCATTAACCAATCACGAAGGCCGTAATGCGCCCCAACTACGATTCTTTTCACCATAATGCCACCGCCACGAGAAGGGTTGAGACAGCACCCGCAACCAGCACCGCTTTGCTCCAAAATCGGGTACTGGGAAGATCAATACCCCAGTGTAAATCGAGGAGTAAGTAACGAATGCCAGCAAAAAAGTGATGCAGGAAAGCCCAGCTAAACGCCAATACAATCAGCTTGGGCAATGGACCGGATAATTGAAAGCGCAGGTCCTCAAAACTCTCTTGCGAAGCCAAGGAACGATCCAAAATGACCAGAAGGATCGGAATCAGCGCAAGAAACATTCCAAAACCTGTGATCCTGTGAAGGATTGATACCACACCCGGAATCGGTAGCCGAATTTTCCACAACTCAAGGTGTTTAGGGCGCTTCTTTATTGCAACTGAGGGATAGGCCATAAGAGCTCTCTTAAATTATTGGATATAAAGGTTTGAATTGATTTAGCTTACTTCATTAACATAAGAATATGAATTTGTGACGCACAAGCCTCGCCGCCATTCCACAGGGCGATCTCCATAGGTGAAGGCAATTCGATCCACACAAAGCAAAGGGGTTCCCTCAGGAACCTCAAGAAGTTGGGCAGAGTGAGGATCGGCCAAGACAGCTTTGATCCGTTCTTCTGCACGTATCATCGTAATGCCGAAGTGCGATTCTAGAAATCCGTACATCGATCCTTTGTGCTTTCTCAGTAGCGCTTCATCTAATCCCTTAAAAAGAGCGCTAGGTAGATGAATCTCATCGAGCACAGTGGGGGTATGATGAAACTTGAGTAGGCGATGAATCACATAGACCGAGGCCCCGCCTCTTAGGTCCAGCAGGCGTTGAGATGGACCCGACGCGCGCTCACGCTCAAACCCCACCAATTCACTCACTGGATATTCATGCGTATCCTGATCAGGAGCAATGCGAAGAAAACGAGTTGTGGATCGCTCCTGTGCATGCGAGGCCACAAACGTGCCCTTACCCTGACGACGTACCACAATATTATCAGCGGCCAAAGCGTCAATAGCCTTGCGAACCGTACCTTGACTAACCTTATAGCGCTGAGCCAGTTCAATCTCACTGGGGATGGACTCACCAGGGCGCCACTCTCCCGCAATCAAGCTCTGCGTGAGCAGAATTTTGATTTGATCGTAAAGTGGCCGAAAGCTTGGAGAAGTTAGTGTTGTCATGATCGTTTCGTTGATCTTGCAATGCAGTGTAACACGCGTTTCAAACGAAAATCTATCGTGTTATATCTTATATAAGTTATAAGTTTGATTGACACTCAAGACCGCGAAACATATGATCTTTATTCCGGGTCAGGAGTATTTGTTTGTGATAACAAAGCAAAATCCCTAGGCGCGACTTTACGCTGCTCTGCAACAACTAGATTTATGACTACGATCCATGAATATTGAGTTCGTCGACCTTTCAGCCATTTGATCTCAAGGACTACACCCATGCTACAAGCCTATCGTCAACATGTCGCCGAACGCGCAAGCTTTGGCATCCCCCCGCTGCCTCTTACCGCTGAACAAACTGCTGAATTGATTGAATTGATCAAGTCTCCTCCCGCGGGCGAAGATGATTATTTACTTGATCTTTTGACACATCGTGTTCCGCCAGGTGTGGATGATGCCGCAAAGGTCAAAGCCTCTTTCCTTTCAGCCGTCGCGCATGGCGATTTTACTGTGTCGCTAATTTCACGCGAAAAAGCCACTGAATTACTAGGCACCATGGTGGGTGGCTATAACGTGAAGCCCCTCATTGATCTACTCAATGATGAAGTCACCGCATCGATTGCTGCGGAGGGCTTGAAGAAAACACTACTGATGTTTGATTTCTTCCATGATGTGGCTGAGCTTGCCAAGGCCGGGAACACCCATGCACGCGGCGTCATCGCCTCGTGGGCAGCGGCCGAATGGTTCACAAGTCGCCCTGAAGTCGCGCAAAAAATTACGATCACCGTATTTAAGGTTGGTGGTGAGACCAATACAGATGATCTCTCTCCTGCTCCTGATGCTTGGAGCCGCCCAGATATTCCATTGCATGCTTTGGCTATGCTCAAAAACGCACGCGAAGGCATTATTCCCGATGAAGCCGGAAAAAAGGGCCCGCTTAAACTGATCGCTGAACTCAAAGCTAAAGGAAATTTAGTTGCCTATGTGGGTGATGTGGTTGGAACGGGTTCTTCACGCAAGTCCGCCACCAATTCTGTAGTTTGGTATACAGGAGAAGATATTCCTTTCGTTCCCAATAAACGTTTTGGTGGGGTGTGTCTGGGTGGCAAAATCGCTCCCATTTTCTTCAATACCCAAGAAGATTCCGGCGCCCTGCCCATTGAAGTAGATGTCTCTGCACTCAATATGGGGGATGTGGTGGATGTGTATCCTTATGAAGGCAAGATTGAGAAAGCAGGGAAAGTAGTTGCGCAATTCAAGGTTCGTTCTGATGTGCTCTTTGATGAAGTTCGTGCGGGCGGCCGGATTAATCTAATCATTGGCCGAAGTCTGACCGCTAAAGCATTGGACTTCTTAGGTCAACCTGCCAGCACTTTATTCCGCTTGCCCACCGCACCCGTGGATAGCGGCAAGGGCTTTACATTGGCTCAGAAAATGGTGGGCCGTGCATGTGGAATGCCTGAAGGCAAAGGGATACGCCCGGGTACTTACTGTGAGCCCCGCATGACCTCTGTGGGCTCACAAGATACGACCGGGCCTATGACGCGTGATGAATTGAAAGACTTGGCTTGCCTGGGTTTTTCAGCCGATCTCGTGATGCAGTCCTTCTGTCACACTGCCGCTTACCCCAAACCCGTTGACGTCAAAACCCACCGCGATCTGCCCGCATTCATCTCCAACCGAGGCGGCATTGCTTTACGCCCTGGTGACGGGGTGATTCACTCTTGGCTCAATCGCATGTTACTACCCGATACCGTCGGCACAGGGGGCGATAGTCATACCCGCTTCCCTATAGGCATCAGTTTCCCTGCCGGCTCGGGCCTAGTAGCTTTTGCAGCAGCTACGGGTGTAATGCCCCTAGACATGCCAGAATCAATCCTGGTGCGTTTTAAAGGCAAGATGCAAGCAGGTATCACTCTGCGCGATCTCGTGCATGCCATCCCTCTTTACGCCATTAAAAAGGGGCTGTTGACTGTTGCCAAGCAAGGCAAGATCAATGCATTCTCAGGTCGTATTTTAGAAATTGAAGGCTTACCCGATTTAAAAGTAGAGCAAGCTTTTGAATTGTCCGATGCTTCAGCAGAACGCTCTGCGGCAGGGTGTTCTGTTCGCCTCAACAAAGAACCTATCATTGAGTATCTCCAATCCAATATCACCTTACTCAAATGGATGATTGCCAATGGATATGAAGATCGTCGCAGCCTTGAGCGTCGAATTCACGGGATGGAAGCCTGGTTGGCTAATCCACAACTACTGGAAGCAGACCAAGACGCTGAGTATGCGGAGATCATTGAAATCGATCTCAATGAAATTACTGAACCCATCTTGTGCTGCCCTAACGATCCCGATGATGCCAAAGTACTCTCCGAGGTTCAGGGAACAGCGATTGACGAGGTTTTTATTGGTTCATGCATGACCAATATTGGCCACTTCAGAGCAGCAGCTAAGTTATTAGAAGGCAAGCGTGATATTCCTACCCGCTTATGGGTAGCCCCCCCTACCAAGATGGATAAAGATGAACTATCCAAAGAAGGCCATTACGGTACATTCGGAACCGCCGGTGCTCGAATGGAAATGCCAGGCTGTTCCTTGTGCATGGGCAACCAGGCTCAGGTAAAAGAAGGGGCAACCGTCGTTTCTACCTCAACACGTAACTTCCCCAACCGCTTAGGTAAAGGCTCGAATGTTTATCTGGCCTCGGCTGAGCTTGCAGCCATTGCAGCGCGTTTAGGTCGCATCCCTACTGTGGCTGAATATGCGTCTGAAATGGGCGTGGTCAATGCCGATGGCAAGGAAATTTATCGTTACATGAATTTTGATCAAATTGCCGAGTACCAAGAGGTGGCTGACAGCTTGGCCTAAAAGCTGGGTCGTTCAGTAATGATAAAAAACGCCGGCCCTTTTTGAGGGCCGGCGTTTTTTATCTAAGGTCAAGCCAATCAGAAGGAAAAAAGCCAGTACTGGCTATCTAGCTGTACTCAAGGCATTAACGCTTGGCGCTGAAGGGGCGGATGTCTGCGCTAGGGGCATTCAACATCTGGACAGGAATTTTACTGCGCTGATCTAAGATACGATTCTCAGCATCGACATAAATCAAACGAGGAGCGTAATGAACGAGCTCAGCTTCACTGTAAACAGCATAGGCTGCGATGATCAATAAATCACCCGCTGCTGCATTCCGAGCCGCCGCACCATTGACTGATATCGTACCGCTTCCACGCTCAGCGCTGATTGCATAAGTAGAGAACCGCGCACCGTTGTTAACGTTGTAAATATCAATGGCTTGATATTCACGAATATCAGCAGCGTCTAATAGATTTTGGTCGATCGCACACGAGCCTTCGTAGTGCAGTTCGGACTGCGTTGTGGTGACCCGGTGCAGTTTAGCCTGAAGCATTGTTCTTTGCATATTTACTCTCTCAAGTGCCAATCAATCTTGACTACCCGTAGATAAGGTCAGAAATCCTACACCAGCAAAAGTCATCTTGCGAGCCTTTTTACTGCATCGAGCCAGAAAAACCTTTCCTAACTCGATGAACCTGAATTTAGCCCAATAAATGAGTCACAGCAGCACGTTCTTCCAACAATTCTGCATGGGTCTTTTCAATCCGTGAACGGCTAAATTCGCTCAGATCTAAACCCTGAACGATGGAGTACTTGCCATCTTTACAGGTAACGGGATAACCGAAGATCACGCCTTCCGGAATGCCGTAGCTACCATCTGAAGGAATACCCATAGTGACCCAATCCCCATCTGGAGTGCCCATTGTCCAATCGCGGATGTGTGCAATCGCTGCATTCGCAGCACTTGCTGCACTGGACAATCCACGCGCTTCAATAATAGCGGCACCGCGTTTCTGCACTGTAGGAATAAAGTGGCCTTCCAACCAGGCTTGATCATTGATCATCTCAGAAACACGATGACCTTCTACTTCAGCCTGGAATAAATCAGGATACTGGGTAGCAGAGTGGTTACCCCAGATAGTCATTTTTCGCACACTGCTGACTGATTTTGATAGCTTAGCTGCAATCTGCGACAAGGCACGATTGTGATCCAATCGCATCATGGCGGTAAATTGCTCGGGCTTTAAGTCCTTCGCGTTTTTCATCGCAATTAAGGAATTGGTGTTGGCAGGATTCCCCACCACTAAAACCTTCACATCACGCGATGCAACTTCGGATAAAGCACGCCCCTGATCCGTGAAAATGGCACCGTTCATTTCAAGTAAGTCTTTTCGTTCCATGCCGGCAGTGCGGGGACGGCTACCTACCAACAATGCCACATCCGCATCTTTAAAAGCGACGCGCACGTCATCACTGATCACTACAGATTGCAGCAAGGGGAATGCGCAATCATCTAATTCCATCACTACGCCATTCACCACCTTTAAGGAAGGGGTGATATCAAACAATTGAAGAATAACAGGCTGATCGGGGCCCAACATTTCACCACTGGCAATTCTAAATAATAGGCTATAACCAATAGCACCACCTGAGCCAGTGACGGCCACGCGAACAGGTTTTTTCATCGTATTCTTCCTAGACATTAAAATTTAGTATCAACACGTCAATCATACTTCTGCAAAGATTTTGCTGCAAGGCACAATAAATTGTTTAGTACATTAAGGCAATATTACCTAAAGGGTTAAGCTTCAAGCTTCACTCACTCTTCCAAGCCGCCATAAACTCTTTCCAATGTGTCTCATCGCTTGCCCCCAAGGTTTCTTTAACCAAAGCAATTTCTTCTTCATATGCCTTAGGAGTCATTGCGCCACGCATGTGTTGATATCTCAAAAAAAGCAGATAGGTATTGGCCGCATCTGTTTCGCAATAGTCACGAATTTCCTTCAATTTTCCTTGCCTGAATGCAGGCCATACTTGTGAACCATCCATACCTAACTTACCTGGAAAGCCGCACAACTTTGCCATGTCATCTAGTGGCGCGAGCGCACGACCTTGATAGAGCGAAAGCACATCCATCAGATCAAGATGACGGGTATGGTAACGGCTAAGGTAGTTATTCCATTTGAAATCACGGTCATCTTCACCCTGATCCCAAAACCGGTGGGCCGCAACCCCATGAATCAAACCTCGTTGAACCAAGACAGGAAGATCAAATCCACTTCCATTCCATGAAATTAACTGCGGAGTGAAGCGATTCAATCCATCAAAAAAACGATGAATAAGCTGTGCTTCAGATTCAGTTTCATCGCCCAAGGTCCAGACACGTAGGCCATCTCGATCACGTAACGCGCAAGAAATAGCCACAATACGTTGCAAATAGGGCTGTAAAAAATCAGAGCCTGTGTTTTTGCGACGATTTTGAAAAGCGATCTCAGCCACGTGCTCATGGGGCGTATCTGCAGCCAAACCCAGAACTTGAATCAACCCAGCACAATCAGGAATAGTTTCAATATCAAAAGACAGAACAGGCATCATGCTGGAAAAACTCCGGTAGAAAGATAACGATCGCCGCGATCACAAACGATATGAACAATGGTGGCGTTCTCTACCTCACGCGAAATCTGCAGTGCAACCCATGCACCTCCACCAGATGAAACGCCTGCGAAAATACCTTCCTCTGCTGCCAAACGGCGGGTGGTTTCTTCGGCATCTTCTTGGGTCACTTCTACGATTCGATCCACTCGCTGGCGGTCAAAAATTTTAGGCAGGTAGGCTTCGGGCCATTTCCGAATCCCAGGTACCTGAGAACCATCAGCAGGATGCACCCCAATAATTTGGATATGAGGGTTTTGCTCTTTCAGATAACGTGACACGCCCATGATCGTGCCCGTCGTCCCCATCGTAGCGATAAAGTGCGTCACTTTACCTTGGGTATCGCTCCAAATCTCTGGACCGGTTGTTTCATAGTGTGCTTGGGGATTATCCGGATTTGCAAATTGATCCAAG
>Ga0114963_10001901_pt1 | contig 14218 bp, 15 predicted proteins | sample C_131016_EF_Meta_FD_87019 | JGI IMG/M metagenome (GOLD analysis project Ga0114963, IMG submission 87019) | Freshwater microbial communities from Lake Croche, Canada to study carbon cycling - C_131016_EF_MetaG | ecosystem: Environmental > Aquatic > Freshwater > Lake | place: Lake Croche, Canada...
AAAAACAAGAAACCTTATTAATGGAGGGAATACAGGTTCAAAAGTTATTACGTGGCTTATTAACAATTATATTTGTGATAATTTAGGGGGCTCGGAGATTATGGCACATTCAATTAATAAATATTTTATAAATAAAGGATATATTGTAAATGTAATTATATATGACACAATATGTAATGATAAATTATATGAGGGTGTAAATATTATTAATAAAGATGATACAGAAAAGGTTAATTTAGCAATAAATTCTTCGTCAATATTATTTTCTCAAAATTATGGGTATCCAGAATTAGCAGTAAAAAAAGCAAATGAATTAAATAAACCAGTTGTTATTTTTCTTCACACGCATTATCCTATATCTGATAAGAATCCAGAAGAATATAGGGTGTTAATTGATCCATCTAAAATTAATATAGTCTATAATAGTATATGGTTAAAAAACTTTTTTAATTCATCACTAAATTCAATAGTTCTAAATCCGCCAGTTAATTGTGCCGATTACAATACAGCTACTAATAATAAATATGTATCATTATTAAATAAATATAAGGGAGAAGATATTGTATTACGTATTGCGGAAAAAATGCCAGATACAAAATTTTTAATTATAGGAGGTAATGAAAATAAAATTATAAATAATATAACATATAAACCAAATATTAAAAATATAAAAGAAATATATGCAGAAACAGATATAGTATTAATGCCTTCTCATTATGAAACATGGGGTATGGTGGCAACTGAAGCAATGTGTAGTGGAATACCTACTATTGCAAGCCCTAGTGAAGGAATTAAAGAAAATTTAAGTTATGCTGGTTTATTTATTGATAGAAATTCAATTGACGAATGGGTTGCTATGATATACAAATTAAAAAATGATAGAACATTTTATAATGATATAAGTAATAAATGTAAAACAAGAGTGAAAGAATTACATCCAAGTATACAACTAGAAAATTTTGAAAAATTTATAGATAATATAATAAACTAAACTTTCGGTGTAAACACATAATTATCTAAACTAAGCTTCTCTGCCATAGTATATCCTAGATCAAGTAATATCTTTTCTACATTTGGATAATGTGCATCAAAACTCTCAATAATTATAGTAGGCATATTTTGTTTTATAGTAGATAATGCACCGTTTAAAACCTTAATTTCATTTTCTTCAATATCCATTTTAATTAAAGAAATCTTATTATCAAATTTTAAAGAATCTAAATTACAAGATAATACTGAAATTTTATCATTTGTGCTATTATTATTTTTTACTATTGTTGCTCCTATATTATTAGTATCTTGTGTGTATGATATTATACTATAATTATCAGATAAAGCCATATTATATAATTTACGATTTAATGATTGTGTATTAAGGTTTAATAATAAAAATACATCACTTTGTGGTTCAAATAAATGACAAGTTCCAGTAATTTTATTTATTTGGTCTGCTCTTAGAGAGTTTAAACCAATATTTGCCCCAATATCAAGGATATCAGTTCCAGGCACATAATATTTTGCCATTGTTTGAGATAAAGTTTCTTCCCATATTTCTCCATTTTTAATATGAGAACTAATAAGATCATTATCACCAAATGTATATATATCTCCATATACCTTATGATTTAATTTTGTAATTCTAGAAAATATTTTATCATCTTTTGTGCTACCACCTCTATATTTACGTTTATTTCTTCGTGTAGATTTCTTCCGTAAAGATCGTTTCTTTGTATGTTTCATCTTACTATAAGAATTAGATTAAATAACACTAATAATTTTTACATTTAAACAATTTTTATAAAGTAAATATAAGTATGATTAAAGCAATCATTTTTGATTTAGATGGTGTATTAATTGATTCAAATTATATACATTATGAAACATTTATCAAAGCAATTCAATATATAAATAAAGATATTTATTATTCATATGATGATCATAATACTTTATTTAATAGTATGACAACTAAAAATAAAGTAAAAATTTTGATTGAACAAGGTTTTCTTAAGAATGAAGATATCGATATAATCTATGAGAAAAAACAAGAACTTACACATGAAGCCTTTCATACTTTACAACCAAATATTCAACTTATTTCATTATTTCAACAACTTATAAAAAATAAGTATCGTCTTTTCTGTTGTTCTAACAGTAATACAGTAAATATAAAACTTATTTTAACTAAGTTAGGTCTAATAGATTATTTTGTGATGATTTTAGGGAATAATGATGTAATACATCCAAAACCATCTCCAGAAATATATACTACTATAATGAGTTTAGCAAATATTGATCCAAATGAAACATTAATTCTTGAAGATAGTCCTATTGGTTTACAAGCGGCATATTCTTCGAAAGCACATGTATTAGAAATAAAAAATATTAATGATGTTAATTATAAAAATATTAGTAACACAATTTGTCAGATGGAACAGATGGAACTTTAATACATAAGACTTCACAATCTTCTAGGAAACTAGCATGAGAAAGCATCCCTTTTGGAATAATAAATACATTACCTTCTTCAATAATTTCATTGTTCATTTTCATTTTTCCGTGGATTAGAACATTGTACTCACTTAATTCATTATGAAGATGAGGAGGCCAGTATTCACCTTTTTTATGTCTCATATATGCGACTTCAAAAAGATCTGTTTTTAGAATAGATGGTTCAAAGTTTCCAACGAGCCATCCACGTTTCATACCATCGAGTGTTTGAGTTGATTTAATAGAACCAAACTTTGTTTCTAAATAAGAATAATATTGTTGTGGAGTTCCAACAGAATAATATTTTTCTCCTTCTTGTTCTTTTAAAGGAACTATATGTATATTTTTTTCTTCTTCAATCATTGAATTATAAGTAATTGAAATATAAAACTCATTATTTGCTCGTATATTCTTTTCAAACATTATTTCAGAACTTCTACAAAAGTCAGATCCTTTTTTCCAAGAATGAACTCCCACCAAAGAATGTTCGCTGATGACTAGCTTTTCAGCCATTTCTACAATTCGACTAGGATTCGTAGAACCCTCTTCAACTCTCGCATAACTATTTCTTGTAGTATCAGCCCAATAAGTTAATACACAACCATCAACACCTTCTTCTAAAGTCTTTTCCATAAAATTTTTTGAATTCCATTCAAGAGTTTGGTCACAATTGGATATTACCAAAGGATTCTCATTATCAATTAAATCTTTAGTAGCAAGATAAACAGATTCTGCTGCACCTTGTGTATAATAATCCAGATAACGGATTGTAGCAGTAGGATATTTTTCTTTTAAAAAAGTATCAATTTGATATTTTTCACAATGATCTTTTTGTAAAATCAATATCAGATTACCAGAAATACCTAGAGTATCAATGGAATGTTCAATCATTGTTTTACCATCTGCCATTGGTAGATAATATTTTGGTTTTGTAAATCCTTCATCAAAAAAACGTTGACTTTTCCCAGCAAGAGAAATTACTATATTAAAGGCCATTAATATACTATTATATATATTCTTTATGCGCTGGATTTTACACAGAGGAAATAATGCTGGACCTATGAGTGTTGAAAATAACCCTGAAAAAATATTAGATTTGATGAAAGATGGTTATGAAATTGAAATAGATTTATGGTTTCGAGACTCTAAATTATTTTTAGGACATGACTTTCCTGTTTATGAAATTGAAGAATCCTATTTAGAACATACTGCTTTATGGATTCATTGTAAAGATGCTATTACATTAGAATATATGAATGTAAATAAGAAACATTTAAATTATTTTTATCATACAAATGAAGATTATGTTTTAACTTCAAAAGGTTATATTTGGTGTTATGTTGGAAAACCAGCTTTAGAAGGTTCCGTAATTGTTATGCCAGAAAAAACATTATGGTCTTATAATTGGTCAAGCCTTGTTTCTAAGAATTGTATTGTATGTTCTGATTATACAAGGTGGTTAGAAATAGGTGATAGAGATTTAAAAGAATAATATATATATATATATAATAATATATGGAATTTAAATGTATATTATGTAATTTTAATAAGTTTGAGATAAAAAATTCTACAATTCGGAATGATATATTAAAAATATATAAAATATATAAATGTTTAACTTGTAATCATATACAATTATATCCAAATAATTATGATATTAAAGAATACTATGATAATGATTTTCAAGATCAAGAAGCAAAATTAGTTCATAATAAAGGTAATAATGAATATTCAGAAATGCTGATTAATTTTCATTTACAACAAATAAAGATAATAGAAGAAAATATTAAAATAGAAAAAAATATGAAAATAATTGATATAGGTGGGGGTAGATGTGAGTTTGCTAAGTTATTTGTTAAAAAATATAATACTACAGTTCATGTATTAGAACCAAGTCTATCTAGAAGTAATAAAGTATATGAAGAAAATATATTAAAAATAAATAAATTTTTAGACGATGAATTTGTATCTTTAAATGAAAATACATTTGACATTGTAACTGCATTTCATGTATTAGAACATGTTATAGATCCTATACAATTTTTAAATAATTGTTATAAATTATTAAAACCAAATGGTTTATTATATATTGAAGTTCCAAATCAAGATGATACACGAATAGAATTAAGTGACTATTATAAAAATAATATATGGTATTGTCAGGCTCACATATCATATTTTACACATAAAACAATTAAATATATATTAGATAAATTAAAAATAAGTAATTACAAAATTGATACATTTGAAAGGTATGATTATGAAAATTATATGTATTGGTTAAATAATAATAAACCGCAACCATTATGTACTTATTATAAAGGAGAACCATTATCCGAAAAAGAAAATGAATGGATAATAAATAGAAAAAAAAATATTACCTCTGATTCTTTATCAGTGATAATAAGAAAATAGGTTTAAATAAATAAATATTTATATATATATATATATAAGAAATGTTCTTCCGTGTTCTATATTCTTTAGAATCAACTGTATCACTTTTTGATGCCGCAGAGAATATTGCTATTGGTCAGAGTGTAGGAAATCCTAAGGTTCGTAATGGATGGGAGACACCAGAGTTGTGGGAACGAGCGGGATGTCGTATTGAAGGTGATGTAGAAGCAATGAAGCAAGTTAAGTCTGGAGATGTATGGATTTCTTTTCCTTTAGCAAATATTGATCTAGCTACGGATGGTATTTCTCAACTGTTATGTCATGTTATGGGTGGACAACTTGATATTAATTCTATAACAAAATGTGTAGTAAAAGATATTGTCTTTGATGATAACACTGTATCGAAATACTTTAAGGGTCCTAAATATGGCATTTCAAAGATTCGTGACTTTGTAAAGTCTTATGATAAGCCTCTTCTTGGTGGCATTGTTAAGCCAAAAGTTGGTATTTATAAGGAAACTCTTCTTGAGATTGTGAAACAATTAGTAGAAGGTGGTGTGAATTTTATTAAGGAAGATGAGATTATGGCGAATCCAGAGCACTGTCCTTTTGAGGAGCGTGTTCCTTTGATCTGTGATTATCTGAAAGATAAGAATGTTGTCTATTGTTTCTGTATTAACGCAGACCCTGATATTGTTCTTGAACGAGTTAAGTTTGTAGCAGCACATGGTGGTAATGGTGTCCATGTGAACTTCTGGTCTGGTATTGGAATCTACAAGCGTATTCGTGATCTTGATTTACCTATTTATGTTCATTATCAGAAGTCTGGTATTTCTATTCTATCAGATCCTCGCAATCCTTTCCATATTGAATGGACTGTATTCTGTAAACTGGCTGGAATGTGTGGTGTAGACTTCATTCATGCTGGAATGATTGGAGGATATAGTGATAATGATAGAAATGAGATGAATGAAGTGCTTTCAATCCTTCACAAGTATGGTGTAATGCCAGCACTCAGTTGTGGGATGCATCCTGGCCTTGTAGATGCTTTACGTAAGTCTATTGGAAATGATTGGATGGCGAATTGTGGTGGTGCTATTCATGGACACCCCAATGGAACTCTTGCTGGTGCTAGAGCAATGCGCCAAGCGATTGATGGGACCCATGGCGAGGAATATGATGTTGCTATTCAGAAGTGGGGATATGTAGAAAATATTTAAAGAATTTATTTATAATAAATATATATAGTATACCACATCTTAATTATATTGACTATTCAAGTATTCTAATAAAAGGTGAACCATTATATGATTTTACATTATACACTCCTATATTAAATTATGGAATTATAGATGAAGATGGTTGGACATTTGATTTCTATAAGAATACAAATCAAAATATAAATAATGTTCCAATCGAAGTTTCCCCTATGAATTTAGAGGTGCTTGAAAATATAGTAAATAAATATGTGCCATCAGAAGGATTAATAGTGGAAATTGGAGTTTGGGCAAATCCTGGAAATCCAAATATGTCTTCTACTGAAAAAATATTTAAAACAAAATCAGAAAATTGTGATTATTTAGGAATTGATATAGGTGATAGGCCTCATATTCTAGGAAAAGCCTCTAATATTAATTTTTTAAAAATAGATTCTGGTAATACTAATGAAATTAAAGAGTATATTAATACTAAATTTCAAAAATCTATTGATTTCTTATATATTGATGGAAATCATAGTATTGAACAAGTAAAAAAAGAAATAGCGTTAATAAATTTAGTTCGTAAAGGTGGTGTAATAGGGTTTCATGATATTTCTGTTCATGCTGGTCCAAATGTATGGTTGGATGCATTTAATCCAGATATGTTTGAAGTATATAAGCATAGAAAAGATGATGATTGGGGAATTAGATATATGGTAAAAAAATTTTAGAACTTAAATAAATATTAATTCTATAACTTAATGAAAATAGCATTATTATTATCGGGCCATTATAGAACTTTTGAACGGAATTATGAATCTTTAAAAAAATATTTACTAAATTTATATGATATAGATATTTTTATCTATACATGGGATGATTATGGATTTTGGACACCCGATGAAAATGAATCTGGTGGTGTATATAAAACAATAAATATTTCACCAGATTTTATTAGAAATGTAGTAAAACCTAAAAAATATAAAATAGAAAAAATGGAAGATCATTTACAAACTATAAAAGATCTTTCAAAGAAAGTTATTAATAAAAGATACCATTTTGTAAGACCTATTAATATTACTGGACTTTGGTATACATTACATCAATGTGATTTACTACGTAGAGAATATGAAAAGGAGAATAACTTAGAATATGATATTATAATTCGAGGAAGATTTGATATTTTATATAGTAAACCTATCAATATAGATAGAACATTTACAATATGCACGGATGTATGGGGACCGTTACGTGATGAAGGATATGGTGATGTATTTTTTTATGGGTCAAATGAAGATATGACAATTATTACTAATATGATTCTACATTTTGATGAAGTGGGACAAATACCTTTTGATTCTCATTCAGCATTTCGTTATTGGGTAAATAAGCATATAATGAATATAACATCTAGAGAATTTTCTATTACTGTATATAATACACCAGGAGGGACATGTAAAGGAGATAGTTTATCATTCTTTCCAAATTTGGATTCTATTTCCTCTGAAGAATCCTAATTTAAGTTTATCATTATCATATAAAATAGTATCATTAAATACATTATAATATTCTAAAATCCCTCTAAATAATTCTTCATTACTAAATAATATTCCATTATCATATATTGTATCAATAATATCAATACCATTAAATAAGTATTTTGCATGTTTATTATTCATAATAGCAAAAGAATCATTTATAATACCACGTGATTCATCTTGAAGAAATACATAATTTTTACTAGTATCAAGCATATTTAAATCTGGAAAAGTAAATATTACATCATCTGTCCGAATACGAATAATAAAATCATATTTATCAGGATTATCTATTAAACTATATGCTTTTTTATGAGAAATAAACATTGAACGTGTATTATATGGTGATCTAGGATGATTTGTTCTTTCATATACTCTTGTTACTAATTCTGAATCAGTGTATGGTTCGTCATAAGTAATTTTTAAAGGTTTATATAATTCAATAAATTCTGTAATACTATTTTCAGATAATTCAATATTACCTAAACTGCTCCATGGAGCGGTTTCATATACTTTATTTTTATCAGATGAAAACCAAAAATGTGCATATACATCACAATTATATTTTTGTAATAAATTATCATTTATTGATATGAATGCTTTAGAATTTACAAATCGTGGCTGACCACTAAAAACTAAAGCAATTTTCATTTATATCTAAAGGTATGATACTATCTTTAAATATAGAATGAATATTACAAATTATGCAGAACCAACATCTGATTCTATTTATGAAAATTTTAATAGTTTTATATTTTCAAAAGACATAAAAGTATTAGGTAAATTATTATTTCGCAATCATTTTTATAATATGACAAAACATCTCCCTGGTGATATTGTAGAAATAGGTGTTTTTAAAGGTTCTGGAATTGTATCTTGGTTAAAAATTCTAAAAGTATTTGATTCTCAAACAAATAAGAAAGTAATTGGATTTGATTTCTTTTCTCCTAATGATACAAAGGTATATATAAATAGAGTAGCAAATGGTGAAGGTTTGAATGATGTTATAAATCGTGTAGAACATAACCTTTTATCATATGAAACGGTAAACAATACTATACAGGGTTCTGGATTTGATAATTCTAAATTCATTTTAGTAAAAGGAAATGTTGAAACAACAACAAAAGACTTTGTAAATAAAAATGCTGGATTTCGTATTTCTCTACTATATTTTGATGCCGATTTAGGAGAACCTACTTATCATTCATTAGTAAATTTATGGGATCGTATTATTCCTGGTGGTTATATTGTATTTGATGAATATGAATTTCATGCCTTTGATGAATGTGCTGGTGTTGAGAAATTTCTAAAAGAAAAGGATTTGGAATATACAATTGAAACAACACATTTTTATAATCCTACTGCTTTTATGATTAAAAAGAAATTTTAACAAGAAGTAAATTCTTTTACAGGTGGGTAAACAAATCCATAAAATTCACTTGATGGATTAAACAAATCATTTAAATCACATAAATAAAATCTATGATTTTTTGGTGAAAATAATTGCCTTGCTGTTTTTTGAAATGGATGATTTTTTGAATGATTAATTTCTTTATAAAATTTATGACACCTGATCCCTTTTTGCATACAATATTCACTATAATAATGAGTAACCGCATTATTATTTAATAGTTCAATAAAGTATTCACATACTAAATCAAATATATCACCACTTATTATAAAAAAGTCAGCTTCACCTTTTGATGCAGCAGAAATACCATTTGGTAAAATATGAACATTCATTATATTCTCAAATATATAATTATCAAATCTACTTATTATAATAAAATCATATTTAGTATTTGTTTCTTCTTCTTGTTGCTTTACTAATTTAAAACTATCAATAATAATTTTGTTTACATTAGACCATCTTCCAGCGGGAATTTGTTCATACTTATTTAAATGAACTTTTACTGGTTTCATAATACTTTTATATAATTCTAGATATTTTGATTCATATGTTGTAAAAAATACGTCAACTGTATCACCATTTTTTACTAATGGATTTATTACATTCTTTTGAAATGAAGGAATGGAATCTAAAAAATCAACAGTATATGGTTGTGAACTGTCACTATGGATAAAATTTTCAAAATAACTTATCCCACGAAAACATAATGCATATTTCATATACTATAATAGTATAATACTATCTTTAAATTAGGATACATCACTTTGAATTGTAGAAGCTTCTATACCCGCATTAGAACCTTGAATAAATACTGTTGGATTTGACCAATAGAAATGAAAATCGTTTGTTTCTTTTAAAAAGTTCCAAAAGATATAATCAAATGGTAAATCAAGATTATTATTTTCAAGATATTTAATAAATTTTACTATACCATTATATGTCCAAATAAAAGAATCTGTACAACGAGGGTTATATTTACGTTGAATACCAATATTTGTTTCTTTATTAAAATAATCATACTTCTCTAAGATATTGGGTTTATCAAATCCAATATGAACACAATCCCAATGATTATCATATTTATTTAATGTAGAAATAATATTATTTATATTATGAACATCTCCATAAATCATAACATCACTTTCAAGGGTTAAAAATATTCCTCCTGATGAATAATTTTTAATAATAGAATAAAATATATTTAAAAAATTTAAACTAAGAGATAATTCAGATTTTCTTAAAGGATTATTTCTTAATGTAAATATTTCATCTGTTCTTACATGTTTGTCATATATTTCTTTTGTAATTGTATGTTTGTATGTTGGGCATACATAATCAACAATCCAATTGAATGATTCAAACATAGTATTTATACGCTCAAATCTTTCTGGTTCATATTCTTTATTACATAAACAATATATATTAGAAATACTATTCTTTTTAAATAATACACGTTGAATATCTTTTATGATATGTTCTTTTTTACGAAAGAGTGTTCCATTTGTAAATATAGGTTGCTGTATTATACTTGTGTAAGCATCTTTATTTTTTAATAAATAATCTATTTTATTTATTAATTTTAGTATATTTTTTTCTTCTAGATTTTCAATAATAAGAATTCTATCTTTATTAATATAATCTCTAATATTTGGACATCCATAGTATATTGGAATACTATTTGACAATAATCCATGGAATACTTTTTCTGTTATGTATGTTTCATCTATTGAATTTTCACAAGCAAATACAAATGAAAACTGTTTCATAAAATTTGTAAATTCTTTTGTATTATATTGATATGGTATCTTTTGACCAGTATTATTCATAAGATCTCCAAAATTTGCTACAGGAAATCTAGACATTAAAATTTGTAATAAAGTATTTCTCTCATTACAATTTGGGTTTGATATTACTGATGTAATAGGAATATGGCATTTGTTTTCTTCTTTAGATATTTTATGAAAGTTTTCTAAATATTCAATAGAATAATTACAATATAAATATGGAATAAATAAAGGAACATTTACAATATTTGTTGTATTCTTTTTACCACATAATACAATATCATATTGTTCTATATCATTTGGTAATATAGATTCTCCAGAAAATAAAAATTTATATTTCCATACTCTAGTTTCTATAATACTTTTTTCATATACTGTTTCAAATAAAATATCTGAATCTTCTTTTGTTCCAAGAATAATATTTGAATCAAAAATATTTTCTAAAAGAGTTTTAAAGAAATCTATATGAACTGGATTTGTTTTTTCAAAAAATCCAGACCAAAATCCGTGAAAATATACTTTCATTGTTCTTGTAAATTTAAATAATTTTTTAATTACATTATCAAATTCATTCATACAATATTCTGGTGTAAATAATTTATAACCATTTTCTTTAACATCTATTTTATGTTTGCTCCAATTTGTTAAAATAGAATATAATTCGTCATAATTACTATGCTTAATAATTTTATCACCTAGAATATATAAATGTGAAGCACTGTGTTCTTTGCTTCTCGCTATAATTGGTTTATTACATATAGAAAACTCTCCACAAGATAATCCAAATGTTTCTCCGCCATCTCTTCCATATAACATTGCATCACAAGTATTTATAAACATTCTTTTTCTTTTCATATCACTTGTTCCTTTTAAAAATCTTACATATTTTGTTTCTTCACAAAATGGGTTAATATTTAAAAAAATATAATATATATTATTATCTTCTTTTGAAAGATCTGTTATACAATTTTTTATATAATCAATATTAAAGCAATCAGCTCCAGAATATGTTCCATATACAATAGCATCCTTAGGAATATTTAATTCATCTCTTAAGTTTTCTTGACAGTCAAATACTCTTACCATATAATGTATATTATCGTATTTTGTATTGTGATGTATATTTAACCATTCTGATAAGGAAGTATATGCATCTCCATGAGGTTCTTCTAAAGTGAATACAGAATGAATAATTGTTTTACAACTATGAAATACTAATCCATCTGTGGGGCTTCCAGCCTTTTCTATAAAAATAACATCAATATTGTTTTCTTGAATAATTGTTTCAATACTTTGAATATTTTTATAATAATAGACAGGAAACCTATTATTAAACTTTTTATATGCTTCTATATGAGCATCTTTATTATCACTTACATCATTATATTCACGTGTTATAATCACAGATATGTTATTCAGTAAGCTTTCATTATAATCAGCATAGTCAAATAAACTGACTTCCGTTCCACGTAAAGTTAGTTTATTTGATAGAAAAGCTATTTTATATTTTTTCATATGTAATATATAAATAATTATACTTTAAGTTAAACATATACTCTATTACCAGATAATATAAAATATCTATTAATATTATTAAAGATATAGATAGAATTATTATTTTGTAATAAAAATAAGTGTGTTAGTTCTTCTTGATTCCAAGATATAGTTGCTTTATTTATATATTCTTCTATAGATTTATATGTAAGAATATCTTTTAAGATATTGTATTTTCCAAATACCCAATGATCATTTTTATATGGTTCACCACACCAATAATTTGGCGGGATACATAATTCATTATTATCCGCGTGTTCAATTATAGGATTAAAATCATTTATATTTACTATTAAATCATTGCGAACTCGTAATAAATAATCATATTCAAGATTATTTATTTTAAGAAAATCTAATACTGTTTTAAATGCAGTAAAACAATTGAAAATAGAATTTCTGCATTCTTTAGAAGCATTTTCCCCTCCTGATAAAGTTAATTTATTATATGGGACTCCTAATATATTTAATTCTTCATCTGTTTTTTGTTGTTCAAATATAATATCTTTTACATTTGGTAAAGATTTCATTATTTTTATATATTCTTCTTTATTATAATTATATTGATGAATTGATTTATTTGTTATAGAAAATGGTTCCCATGTATGTATATATATACTAACATCAAAGATATTTAGATATGAATTAATATTATGAATAATTATTGTATAATTTTCTATAGTATCACGAATACAACCATTTACAATAACAACAACTGACTTCATCTATAATATTTATGTTATATTTTAATTTTAAGTAAGAAGAAATCACTTAGAAACTTCTTGACGTAGCTTCTCAAGATATAAAATAGCATCCATTAATTCTTCTTGTGTATGATTAATCCAATCAAGTGTAGAAAGATCTGTTCTATCCAGAGTAACACCATATTTAACTTTTCCTAAAGCAGAACGTGCTAAGAATTTATTTAAAACAGCTTTTACTACACTATCTGCTTCTTCCATTTCTAAATTACTTATTATATTTCGTTTAAATATACTATTTAAATTCTCTTATTTTTCGTATTATTCTATGAGGATATCCTTCTGTTTTTATAACATCTAATTCCTTATAGTTTCCTGATGAAATATAAGAATCTACATATTTATTTATATGTTCATTATTTGTATCATCTATAATTAAAATACCATCAGCCTTAAGAAGAATATCACTATTTTTCATATCATTTGATATGCAATATTCTGAATGACCACCATCTACGTGAACTATATCATATGATCCAATAAGTGATTTATGCTCATCAATCCATTTTGGCATAGTAACAGTTGAATCTCCTTCTATATATTCAAAATTAATATGAGAAAATTTTGGTTTTATATAATTTACACAAGGATTTGTGTAGAGATGATGACCAATATCAAATATAGTAAAATCTAAAGGAGTTTTTTCTCTTCCAATTAACAGTAACATTGTTGAATGCCCTGCATTAAAGCCAATCTCACATATCTTTGTCTTTGCTTGTTTCCCACACCAAAATAAATTTACCTGTTTTTTATATAAACAGTTATATATATTTAATGTGTTATGAACATAAAATGAATTCCCTTCTAGAGGAGTATTAGAATCAATTATAATTTTTTCTAAATCTTTTAATATTAGAGTCATCTCATTTTTATTACTGATATATTCTGTTAATATATCATTTTCATTAAATACTGACATTTAGCTAAATATAATATAATATTTCTTTTTAAATATATATAATTAAAAAGAAAAAGAAAAAGAAAAAGAACAAAAAATTTTAGAAAAGGAATGTAACATTCTAAAAAAAAAAGAATATTCTTTTGAAAACTTTCTTAAAAAAATCAACGTTTTTCTTTTTTATATCTTAAAAAA